>Ga0209287_10000229_pt1 | contig 37487 bp, 39 predicted proteins | sample PPLLak3cmMay2015_2_FD_187255 | JGI IMG/M metagenome (GOLD analysis project Ga0209287, IMG submission 187255) | Freshwater sediment microbial communities from Prairie Pothole Lake near Jamestown, North Dakota, USA - PPLs Lake P8 Core (1) Depth... | ecosystem: Environmental > Aquatic > Freshwater... | reverse complement strand
CAAGACCCACAGCATATTGCCAAGCCTTGTCCAAACCGCCAGACGGCAGGGTGTCTCACCAATCAATTTCTTTCAAACCCTTTTTACTTCCGACACACCAACCGCCCAGGCAGCTTTGTATAGAAACTCAAGCTGACCTGTGCTATCATCAATATCCATAAGGACTAAACTGTTACCTTTAACCGGTATTTCCCCCAATCCTTTCTATCGCCTTGCAAATAATTAAAAATTTAAATAAGGTAGCGTTCAAGACCTCTTGAAATATGGTTATGTATTTCTATGTGCAGGTTTTTAAATGTCCGGCGCAAGGAGAATGTTTCACTTGATAGTTCCATTTAAAAAACCTTTTGAGACCTGGGAGCAGCTGCTTCTGTCAGGCATCAGCACGCCGGCTGAACTGGCGCCCCTTTTTGATATGGACATTTCACATGTCCGGCGGGTTGTCAGCGCCTATCCGATGTTCATTAATCCCTATTACCTGGGTTTAATGCGGGAAAAAGGGGGCCCTATCTACAGGCAGGCTGTCCCGGATATCGCAGAGATAGCGCAGGATGACGGGACACCGGACCCTTTAAATGAAGAAGAGCTGTCGCCCGTGCCGGGGCTTACGCACAAATATCCGGATCGGGTATTGTTCCTTGTCTCGGGCCGATGCGCGATGTACTGCAGGTTCTGCAACAGGAAGAGAAAAGTCGGCGGGGCAGGGATGGTCACAGAGGAGTCCATAAGGGAAGGCATAAGCTATATCAGGTCCAATAAAAACATTCGGGATGTCCTTCTTTCGGGCGGAGATCCCCTGCTTCTTTCCGACTCCGAGCTCTTCAGGATACTTTCAGAGATAAGGGCGGTCCCCCATGTGGAGATCATACGCATAGGCACAAGGGTCCCCTGCACACTTCCGCAGCGGGTCACTCACGGACTTGCGGAGATGCTGAAGGGTTTTCAGCCCATTTACATAAACACCCATTTCAATCATCCGATCGAGATCACGACCGAATCAGCCCTTGCCTGTTCTATTCTGGCAGATGCCGGCATCCCTCTGGGCTGCCAGTCAGTACTTCTCAAGGGTGTCAATGATGATGTTGGGGTTATGAGGGAATTGATGAAAAGGCTTGTTGCCGTCCGCGTAAGGCCATATTACCTTTTCCAGGCCGACCTGGTGAAGGGGACATCTCATTTCTGGACAGGCCTGAAAAAGGGCATTGAAATCATGGCCGGACTGCAGGGGCACATATCAGGCATGTGTATACCCAGGTTTATGATTGATCTCCCGGACGGCGGTGGAAAGGTCCCGATAACCCCTGAGTATATAAAGGGCATTGATGGAGATGAGGTGGTCATTAACAATTATCTTGGGAAGGAGTTCAGGTACCCGGTGATTGAAGAATAGACAACAAATACAAAAAGGAAGGCATAAAATATGGTAAAAGTGACTTGTCTGGGCGGGGCAGGATCCGTTACAGGGTCCAGCTATTTAATAGAGAGCGCAAACGGGGGGAGGGTCCTTGTGGATTGCGGGATGTTCCAGGGAAACGTGCAGATGGAGAATCGCAACGCGGCGGAGTGGGGTTTTGATCCAAAGTCTTTAAATACGCTCTTCCTTACCCATGCACATATCGATCATAGCGGCCGGATACCCAAGCTTGTAAAAGATGGTTTCAGGGGCAGGATAATCACATCTCCGCCGACTGCCGAGCTGTGCGGAATCATGCTCCTTGACTCGGCCCATATCCAGGAGATGGATGCGGAGTGGCAGACCAAAAAAAACAAGAGACAATCAAGAGGTCCAATCCTTCCCCTGTATACGACACAGGATGCAGAGGAGAGCATTAAGCTGTTTTCGCCTGTTGACGTTGATGTAATGATCCAGGTCGAGCCGGGCATCAAGGCAAGACTGAGGAACGCTGGACATATCCTCGGTTCATCAATCCTGGAATTGTGGGTTAACGGATCGGAGGGGGAGACAAAGATTGTGTTTTCAGGGGACATCGGCAAACAGAACCAGCTTATCGTTAAAGACCCCTATGAGATATTTGCCGCGGATTATCTCTTTGTCGAATCCACCTACGGTAACCGCCTTCACCGATCCTTTGAAGACAGCAAGAAGGAACTACTTGAAGCCATACTCCACGCGGTCTCAAACAGGGAAAAGGTCATAATACCGGCCTTTGCTGTGGAAAGGACCCAGGAGATACTCTACATGCTTGCCGAATTTCACAGGAACGGCGAGCTTCCGGAGATGCCTATTTATCTCGACAGCCCTCTGGCGATCAAGGCAACAGAGATATTCAGAAAGAATAAAAAATACTATGATGAAGAGGCCATGGCCATTGTAAAAAGGGGCATTGATCCCTTTTATATGCCGAACCTTAGATTCACGCCGGGCGCAAGGGAATCCATGGAGATAAATGAGAGCCAGGGGCCGGCCATAGTCATGGCAGGTAACGGGATGTGCACGGCAGGAAGGATAAAGCATCACCTTAAGCATAACCTCTGGAGACCCGGCGCAAGCATTGTAATGGTGGGTTTTCAGGCCATGGGCACAACCGGCAGGGCGATTGTTGAAGGCGCGAAGTCTGTAAAGATCTTCGGGGAAAATGTATCTGTCAAGGCGAAGGTCTATACTATAGGCGGATTTTCAGCCCATGCAGACCAGAAGGACCTGCTTGGATGGGTCAGCCACTTTACCGAATCAAGACCCCGCGTGTTTGTAGTGCATGGGGAGCTGACCGCAAGCCAGGTCCTTGCAGACAAGATCCGTGAAAGTTTCAAGCTCGAAGTCCATATCCCGATCTGGAAGGAAAGGCTCTTCCTTAAGCCAAGGGAGATGATTATGGAGAAGCCTCTGCTTGAGGAGGCCCCAGCTGATGTGCTGCAGGCATCTCTGAATACGATTATTGATCTTGAGAAGGAGCTGGACAGGGTAAAGAAGAACCTCAAGAAAAAGGCGGGGGGTATCAATAAAGACGATATCGACAGGCTCAGGTTCATCCGGGAGGAGCTTCAGGCAATGCAGGGTTGAAAAACCTTAATAGTTTAATGGGCTTGACTTGATTGATAAAAATCACTTATATGAGTAATAGAGGCGCTAGGCGCAAGGCACAAGGCTTAAGGTAAAATGTTGCGCCAGGTGTCGGGCAGGACTGAAAGATTCATGAACTAAAAATTAATCAGACCGGAAAAAGGTATGGACGAATCGCACAAAATAGTCAAATCCAATCTGGAATATCTGAAGAAGCTGTTTATCATGCCCGACTCGCCGGACAAGTTTATTGAATTCGGCCATGAACTGCTGGAGCTTATTCATGAATTTTTTCAGGAAAAAGGCGGCATCCACAGCAGCGCGACACTCCCTGAGCTGAGCGTGATATTCAACGATACAAACATCCCTGACAGCCCGCTTCTTATCAAGGATGTCCTCTCCGAAATCAAATCAAAGATCATCAATCACTCCGTCAAGGTGGGAAGCCCCTATTACATAGGCCATATGACCAGCGCCATTCCCTATTTCATGATACTGCTGGAGATGATCATCGCGGCATTGAACCAGAATCAGGTCAAGATAGAGTCTGCAAGGGCCTCCAGCTTTGTGGAAAGAGAGCTGATCGCGTGGATTCATAACCTGATATTTGACAGGAAGGGCAGCTTTTATGATAAGAATATCCATAATCACCATATCGCCCTGGGCAATGTAACCTCCGACGGGACCCTTTCCAACATGACCGCGCTCATGGTTGCCAGGGAAAAGGCATTCCCGCCTGACGGGGATTTCCCTGGCCTGAGGGTGACGGGCTATGCCAGCGCCCTCAGCCACTACGGCTATTCAAGGGGCGTTGTCATTGTCTCAACAAGGGGTCATTATTCCATAACCAAGGCAGCCAGCCTGCTCGGGATGGGCGAGTCTAACGTGATAAACATCCCAGTTGACAACAGCAATCATATAGACATCAAAAAACTTCGCCGCAAGATAAAAAGCCTTCAGGAAGACACACATGAAAGGACGAAGATTATCGCCATTATCGGCATTGCCGGAACGACCGAGACAGGCAATATCGACGATCTTGAATCCCTTGCCCAGATATCGGAGGAGATTGGATCGCATTTCCACGTGGATGCCTGCTGGGGTGGTCCAGCTCTTCTTGTTGATGAATACCGCACCATGTTCAAGGGCATCGAGATGGCCGATTCCGTTGCGATAGACACCCATAAACTGCTTTTCTGTCCCATGACCATGGGCATGGTACTTTTCAGGAATGAAAAAGATCTCAATCTTATAAAACATTCATCTCATTATATTATCCGCAGGAATTCCGTTGATACCGGGCGTTTTACGCTTGAAGGCTCCCGTCCTTTTGCGTGTCTTAAGCCCTGGGCCGCCTTGAAGATCATCGGGAGGGTGGGGTATGGCCTTCTTTTCCAGCACGCCAGGGAATCAACCAATCACTTAAGGAGCATCCTCGACCACTGCGGCAATTTTGAGGTCCTTAACAACCCTGAACTGTTTATCCTCACCTACCGATTTATACCTGAACAGGTGCGGGAGCAGATTTCCATCCTTGAGGGCATCACGACCTATTCAAACAGGGAGAGGGCAAGGGACGCAGAGAAAAAGATAAGGAACATAAACAGGCTGATAAACAGCTTGAACATCAAGCTGCACAGGGAGTTGAGGAGGGATGACTCCACGTTTGTCTCAAGGACCACTCTGGAATCCACCCGCTACAGGCCCCAGAACATAGTGGTCCTGAGGGCGGTACTTATCAATCCACTTACCGAAAAAGAGGTGCTTGACGAGATAGTTGCAACCCAGAACCGCATAGGCGTAAACATATGGAATGATTTTAAGCCGGCATACCTGCGGATCCGCGACGAAGCAAGATAAAGTTGTCATGGAAGACATGCTCAGACACATCCTCAATGCACCTTCAGTTATTACCTTTACCGACAACAGGAGGTCCATGATATCAGTCAGGCGGAGGGATCAGGCATACCATGTCCGTCTGCACCATCTCTTCCGGGGAGCGGACGAAGGCGTAGTTAAGGCACTTGCGGAATATATATCCGGAAATTCAAGAAGATCTCTCAGCATAATAAGAGATTTCGTCAGGGAGCACAGTCTCAAAATCAGGCAGAAGCCCCATGCTGCTATAAGAATGCCGAGGATCACGCACCAGGGCCGGCATTTCAACCTCATGGCTTCCTTTGCAGGCCTGAATAACCGCTATTTCGGCGGCAGCATAGATTGCTCGATCACATGGGGAAGGCGCACAAAACATTCCCGCCGCAGGTCAATAAGGCTCGGAAGCTATTCTCCCACTCTAAAAATAATCCGCATAAACCCGGTACTGGACAGGGAGTTTGTGCCCCAGTACGTGGTTGACTCTATCACCTTTCATGAAATGCTCCACAGCCACCTTGGCTTTAAATATGTTGATGGAAGACGACTCTCACATTACCCGGAGTTCAAAGAGATGGAAAGGAGATTCGTCCATCAGGATAGGGCAAAGATCTGGATTAAAAATAATTTAACCCTCCTCACGGGGGAATCATGATATAATTCCCGTAAGGCGCAAAGTCAAAAAATTGATTATAGTTTTGCATGATTTTTTATAATATCCTCCCCTCTTGGGGGAGGATTAAGAAGGTGGGGTCTTTTCAAGCTTAATCTGTATCTGTAATTACTCTTAGAAGACCCCCTCCCGCCTCCCCCTAAGAGGGGGAGTAATTTACTTTGAAATGGTTTTATTTATGGGACTGGTCTTAGACAACAAATCTATCGGGCTTTATGAGAAATGGCTGCTGTCGTCCGCAGGGAAGGCACTGGATGGATTTGCGCAGGGATTGATCACGGGGCTTTTGTCACCCCACAAAAATGAGAAAATCCTGGATATCGGCTGCGGAACAGGAAATCAGCTCATGTCTTTGAGCAAAGCCGGATTTAATTTAAGCGGAGTTGATGCCTCCCCGGCCATGATTGAGATCGCGAGGGACCGGCTGGGAAACAGGTGTGAGCTTAAAACAGGGCGTGCTGAAGACCTGCCTTTCAGCGATAATGAATTCGATATCGCGCTTCTGATAAATACACTGGAATTCCTCGATGATCCTTTGAGTGCGCTCAGGGAGGCGGGGAGGGTCTCAAGGAAGAAGGTCCTGATCTGCGTCATGAACAGCCTCTCCCTGTACAGCCTGGGCGCCAGAATCCAGGGTGTCTTCCTTGATACGCTGACCAGACATGTAAGGCAGTATTATCTGTGGGAAATGAAATCCTATATAAGAAGGGCCTTTGGGTCTGTTCCCGTGGACTGGAGATGCGCCCCGGACTGGCCCCAGATCAAGAGGTATAATAATGTATCGAACCCGGACACGCAGATTATGTTCAATTGCCCTGTCGGCGCTATCCTGGGAATTTCCGTTACACTAAACCCCCTGCTCAGGGCGGACAGCCTGCCCCTGAAGATTAAGGCTGAGCGCCCTTTTCCGGAAGGAGCGCCCATACAAAATCAAGGAGGGATCCGCTAATGAGAGAGGCATATCTCTATGAAAAACTGGAAGGGAACAGGGTCAGGTGCCTTTTATGCGGCCACGGATGCCTTATAAAAGACGGTTCAAAGGGGATCTGCGGCGTTCGTGAAAACCATGGCGGCATCCTCACGACCCTGGTTTACGGCAAGGTTATTGCCATGCATGTGGACCCAATAGAAAAAAAGCCCCTTTTTCATTTTCTTCCCGGGAGCAGGTCTTATTCAATCGCGACAGTCGGATGCAACTTCAGATGCAGGTTCTGCCAGAATTCAGACATATCACAGATGCCCTCTGATCATAATCGCATCATGGGCGATGATATCTCACCCGTCAATATCGTAAAAATTGCGAAGGAATCCCGTTCATCCACCATAGCCTACACCTATACCGAGCCCACAATATACTATGAGTTCGCCGTCGATACCGCAAGGCTGGCTGTAAAGGAGGGCTTAAGGAACATATTCGTGTCCAACGGGTATATGACTGACGGGTGTCTTACGGATATCCACCCTGATCTCCATGGCATCAACATAGATTTAAAGGCCTTCAGTGAAAAGTTTTATAAGGATCAGTGCGGGGCAAAGCTGGAGCCGGTGCTTAACAGCATTAAAAAGGCCAGGGGACTGGGCATATGGGTCGAGGTAACGACCCTGCTTATCCCTGGGCTGAATGATTCCGATGGGGAACTGAAGGATATCGCGGGTTTCCTTGCCGGTGTCGATCCTGATATCCCCTGGCATATCAGCAGATTTCACCCTACATATCGCCTGACTGACAGGAGTCCCACGTCCCCCGAGGATATCCACAGGGCAAAGGATATCGGCCGCAGTTCGGGCTTAAAATACGTCTACACAGGAAACCTGCCGGGCGATGACGGGGAAAAGACATTCTGCCATGGATGCGGTGAACTGCTTATAGATCGTTACGGCTATTCCATAAGAAAATTTTCCATAACAGACGGGCGATGCTCTAAATGCAATGCGGAGATCCCGGGGGTGTGGAAATAAAAGAGAGGTGTAAGGCGTAAGGGTTAAGACATTAATAATTGACCATCGTTAAAAACAGCCCCTGGGGGGGCGCCTTGATGCCGGCCTTTTTTCTGTCCAGGGAATGAAATATCTCTCTGAATTCATCGATGCTCCTCCTGCCCCTCCCGACATCAACAACCGTGCCTACGATGTTTCTGACCATATGCCTTAGAAATCCGTCCGCTTCAAACACAAAGGTTACAATCCCTTCTTCATTAGCCGAGACCTCGGCCCTCATCATCTCCCTGACCGGATTCAGGTTCCCGCTCCCTGCTGATTTGAAGGAGGAAAAATCGTGTCTTCCCGTAAGGAGGGAAAGGCACTCACCCATCCCTGTTATTTCAAGGGATTCATGTACATGCCATGAATAATGCCTGAGGAAGAGGTTCTTTTCCCTCCGGTTCCATATCCTGTATTCATAGCTCTTGCTGCCGGCACTGTATCTGGAATGGAACCCTTCAGGGACATATTCGGCCCTGAGTATAAAGATATCATCCTTCAGAAGGGAGTTCATGCCCCTCCGCAGCGCCTCAGGGGGGATATCTGATGCTGCCTTGAAATTACACACCTGGTGCAGGGCATGAACTCCTGCATCGGTCCTTCCGCTGCCTATAACTGAGACAGGTTCACCCAGCATTATTCTGAGATTGTCTTCAAGCGCCTCCTGGATAGATATCCCGTTTTTCTGCCGCTGCCATCCATGATAGGCTGTCCCGTCATATTCCAGGATCAGCCTTATATTTTTTATCTCATCCATATGCACCTATGAAAACAAATGGGGAGGCCATGCATGGCCTCCCCATTTTGCGGTAAATCAGCTGTTTCTTATAAAGATAATATAAAAGACAAATCTCTTAGCGTTTTGAATATTGGTAACGCGCCCTTGCGGCGGCCTGTCCGTATTTCTTCCGCTCTTTCATCCTCGGGTCTCTTGTCAGCAGATCGGCCTTTTTTAATACAACGCGGTAATCAGGGCTTATAGTGATCAGCGCACGGCTGATCCCGTGTCTGATGGCCCCTGCCTGTCCCAGGACCCCGCCACCCCTTACGTTCGCGATTATATCATACTTTCCGACATTTTCCGTCAATTCAAGAGGCTGTTTGATGAGACCAATGCCCGATTCCTTGGTCATGTAGACCTCTATGGGCTTATCATTTATTACAATAGTGCCGTTCCCGGGTTTCACCCACACTCGTGCCACGGAAGTCTTTCTTTTGCCAACGGCGTGATATATCTCTGCGGCCATTCAATCCTCCTAAATTTCCAGCTTTTCCGGCTGCTGCGCCTCATGCGGATGCGCGGTGCCGGCATATATTTTTAACTTGGTCAACTGTCGTCTTCCCAGGCTTGTCCTCGGCAGCATGCCTTTAACTGCATAACGCAGGAGGTCTGTCGGTTTCTTTTCAATAAGCCTTTTGGCGGAAATCTGCTTTAAGCCGCCCAGGTATCCGGAATGCCTGTAATAGATCTTGTTGTCCCATTTGGACCCTGTAAGCGCCACCTTGTCGGCGTTGATGACAACAATGAAGTCTCCTGTATCGGCGTGGGGAGTAAAGATCGGTTTATGTTTGCCCCTTAACCTGGTAGCAATCTCACTTGCCAGACGCCCCAAGATCCTGTTTTCGGCATCAACAAGGTACCACTTTTTTTCCAATTCATGTTCTTTAGCTACAAATGTCTTCATAATAAAATATCCTGGATGAAAAATTCAAAAAGATACTTTTAAAGGACTGTTCATTATATGTCAAGATATTTTTAAAGCATTATTTTTCACTTTTTTAAAAAGGGCCTCCCGGCGCCAGGTTAAAAAGGGCTGCATTTGCCGATTGCGAAATGGAACTCCTGCGCCTGAGATTATTTATTAATTTTTAGTATTTTCAGCGCATTATTACCCATTATCTTGTCAATATTATTTTTTACAAGCCCTGCTGACTCTATCTCCTTAAGGTATCTGCCCGGTTTTAAAAGCGGATAATCCGATCCGAAAAGGATCCTGTCAAAGCCTGCGATCTCTCCTGAGATCCGGTAGATGTCAGGCCGGTAGAGATATGGTGAAGCCGCGGTGTCAAACCAGACATTTGACAGCATCCCACGGACGTCTTTTTTCATAAGTTCATAGAAAAATATCCCCCCGCCCCAGTGGGCCAGCACAATTTTGTTTAAGGGAAAGGTCCTCAGCAGCTCATAAAGCCCCGCAAGGGTCATTGGCTGCTTTCCCGGATACGAATGGCCGACCGGTTCATTGGCATGGATAAGCACGGGGACAGCCCTCTCGGCGCACACTGTCATGATATCCCTCATGCTGAGGATAATATCCTTTGAAAAATCGGCCTGATAGACTGCAATCTCGCCTGCGCCGGCCAGCCCTGCCCTGAGGCACCTGTCAACCTCTTCAGCGGCCCCAGGAGACAGCGGGTCAACGGCGCAGAACCCGGTGAGCCGGTCAGGGTTTTTAAGGACAGACTCAATCACATAATCGTTATGTCTTTGATAATGATCGGGCAGAGTCCATGGAAACCCGAATACCACTGATCTGGAAATCCCTTCACTATCCATGTTTGCCAGGAGATCCCCGCCGCCGGCCAGTCTGGATTCCGGTTTCCGGTAAATGGATTCAAAGGCAGGTTCATGATCAAAATAAAGATGCCTGTCGGCTATTACACAGGAAGGGAAGATATGGGTATGAAAATCGATAATCATTGAAGGATTTTTTTCAAAGATTTTTCCACCGCCCCGGGGCTGTAGCCCGAGTGCATGTCAACAACCATCCCTGCCCTGTTGACTATAAAAAGGGTCGGGATGCTGACATCACTGTTTCCGAAATACGTCCCGATTGTCTTCTCATCAATCCTCAGTATCGGGTAGTTGATTTTAAATTTCTCCTTGAAGGAGGAAAGATAGGCATTTTTGGTCTCAGCGGAATCCACTGAGATGCCGAGGATTACTACTCCTTTGTCCCTGTATTGCTCCTGGAGCTTTACGAGCTCCGGGATAGACATGCGGCATGGGGGGCACCAGGTGGCCCAGAAGTCAAGGATTACAACACTGCCGGAATACTGGCTGAGAGTAACTTTTTTCCCTGAAAGATCTTCAAGCGTGAAATCCGGGGCCTTGACCTCTTTTGTGTCTGCTTTTGTTTCGCACCCTAAAAAGAGCAAGGATACAATAAAAAGAAGCAATAAGATGACTTTTGCCGGATATTTAAAGTCCATGGTTATCCTTTTCCCAGTTTTTCGCTATTTAATCAGTTTGTTGGGGATAAGGCAAGAAATTTATATAAGCTATTTGCTCAGCAGATATTTATCAATGGGATCAGAGTCCTTCCCATTTTCTGTTTTTATGTTGTCATCGCTTTCCTGAGCTGTCTCCTCTGCAGTTCCTGATCCATTGTCCTGCAAGGCCTGGCCCTCCTGCGGGAAGACCCTTATGCTGATCCTGCGGTTCTTGGGGTCAAAGGCGTCTTCCTTGATAAGCGGCTCGGTGGCTGCGTAGCCGGCAACCCTTATCAGCTTGTCCGGCGACATGCCGCTGTTTTCCAGTTCCCTCCTGGCCGCGGAGGCGCGCTCCGTTGATAGCTCCCAGTTGCTGTACTGGCTGCCGACGTAGGTTGATGCGTCGGTGTGCCCCTCTATGGCGATCTTGCCCCGGACGTTATTGATGGTCTCAGCAATTACCCTGAGCGCCCTTTTGCCCTCATCGGTCATCTCCCTGCTGCCGCTGGTAAACATCACGGTGCCGCCCTTTTTATCAACAACCTCGATCCGTACAGCACCGTCATAGATGTCCACAAGGACCTGGTCCTTCATGTTTGCAAGCTTCAGCTCTATCTCTCTTTTCAATCTCTCTTTAATGCCGTCCGCCGTGTTCTCCATGCCGTTTCCTAAACCGGCATCATTGCCTACCGGCGAAATATCCGATGTCTCGGCGCTGTCCTGATCTGATGCATCTTCTCCGGCATCCCGGGAATCTACAATCTCAATCTTGGATTTAATGATTGCATTATCCATGACAAAGGATTGTCCGCTTTTGTCAAAAAGATTGAAGTCCTTGAAATACTGAGAGACCCTGGCCCTCTTGTCCTCCGAGACCATGCTGATAAGCCAAAGGAGGAGAAAGAATGCCATCATGGCCGTGACAAAATCCGCATAGGCAACCTTCCAGCTTCCGCCGTGCGCCCCTGTGTGACCGGTTTTCTTGATCTTTTTTATAATTGGCTGAGACCCTGTACCGCTCATCTTTTCGTTACCCCTTTGTCTTTGACTTCTTAATGGCCTCTTCCACTTCCGCGAAGGTCGGCCTTTCGTCGGCCGGTATCGTTCTCCTTGCCGTCTCAATGGTAATCTGCGGGGCTACCCCTCCCTGAAAGGATACAAGGGCTGATTTTATGACATTAAAATATATCTCCTTTTCCTTTGCCTTGTGCTCAAGGTTTGTGCCTATCGGCCCTACAAAACCGTAGCAGGCAAGGACTCCGAGGAATGTGCCGACCAGGGCCGCACCTATGTGCTGGCCAAGGACCTCGGGCGGTTCGGCGATGAACTGCATTGTCAGGACTACGCCAAGTACGCAGGCCACGATTCCCAGTCCGGGAAGGCCGTCGGCCATTTTAGCCACGCTCTGGGCAGGAACTATTTTGCTGTGATTTAAGGCCTCTATATCAGTGTCCAGAAGACTTTCCAGTTCATGGGCGGGCATGCTTGCGGATATCATTATCCTGAGATTGTCACAGATAAACCCAAGGGTCTGAGGATTTGAAATGATCTTCGGATAATTTTTGAAGATCTCACTGCTCATAGGGTTATCCACATCCGCTTCAAGGGCAAGAAGACCTTCCTTTCTTGTTTTCCAGAAAACCTGATTCAGAAGTATCAGGAGTTCCATGTAATCTTCCTTTGTGGCGGCATCCGAGGAAAAAACCTTGCTCAAGCTGCTCGCAATCCCCTTTAATACGGACTTTGGCGAGGAGATGACCAGCGCCCCAGCGGCAGCGCCCAGTATGATCACGAACTCCGCCGGCTGCCATAACACGGACATGTTGCCGTGCTCCATCAGGTAGCCCCCAACCACCGCACCTGCGACTACACATATTCCAATAAGTACAAACATGATATTATTCCCCTGTCAAAGTAATGACGATCCTGTAGAAAAACCGTCTTATCTGCCTTCTATCCATTCGCTTTTCTGGATCATTTCTCTCTGCCTGCTTATCATATAGGCGCTGACGGCATTCCTGACCTCATCGCCCATCTCAAAAAATTCTATTCCCACTTCCCATTTTGATACGCCAATCTGGGTGACCCTCATTACCGTGCCGTATAAAACCACCCAGAAACTCGTATTGGCGGTAAGAAGTATCTTAATCTCAACGCAGTCTCCCGGATCAAAGGTTTCATCACAGAGCGCCCGCATGCCTGACGCGCTTATTGACACCTTTTTTACCTGGATATTCAATAATCCCTGGCTTGTCAGGTACGTATTATCCAGGAGCACGGTCAGTTTCCGGTTTATTTCCGTAAGCATGCGCCATAAAACAGGATTGATGGATTCTTCCATGCTTTCTTCAACCCCTGTCGGACAGCCAATGCCGGATTGCAGCCCGGGTATTGTTTTGCCCTTCATTTTGGCCTGTTCTTCATCAATCTTTTTAATGGACGTGGGCAAAAGGTCATCTACCCTAAAGTATTCACGTCTTTCATTTTTCTGGCTTTGAAGCCCTTCAGTCGGATTCGGCATATATTTATCTCCTGATTTTATTTACAGTATCTTATGCAAATTAAATGCCAAGGGATTGTCCTGAAAGGACAACCGCCTTAAACACGGATTTTCAATATATATTATTAATTGGTAAACCGTTAGACTGACGGGAGTTTTAGTGAGATGCCATGGCCTAACGCAGGCCCCGGATAAAATCGCCGACAGCGGGGAGGCCGTCCCTTTCCATGATCCTTATGGACTGTGTGCCGATCACGGCGATCTCCGCCTTTCCTTTCAGAAAATCTATGTCTGCCTTTTCCTTAATGCCGAAGCCGAGCGCAAGCGGAAGGTCGGTCTCCTCGCGGCACCTTGCCAGATAATTTTCAATGTCCTTTGAAAAGTCCGTTTCCTTTCCCGTGACACCCTTTCTTGCCACGCAATAGATGAAACCCCCGGCAAAGGATGCAATGAATCTCATGCGCTCTGAAGACGTTGTCGGAGAAAAAAGCATGATCGGCTCCAGGCTGTTTTTCTGCATTGCAGCCAGGTATTCCATTCCCTCCTCGGGGGGGAGGTCCGCGATTATGGCCCCTTTAAGGCCCGCGCCCGCCATGGCTTCGGCAAACCTGCCCACCCCGTGTTTAAAGGGGATGTTGTAATAGCTCATGATAAGAAATGGTATGTCAAATGCCCTGGCGGCCTGACCCGCAATCTCCAGGCACCCCTTGACAGTCGCGCCATTTTCAATCGCCTTCTGGTTCGCATGAACGATAACAGGCCCGTCCGCCGTGGGTTCCGAGAATGGTATCTGCAGCTCCATGATATCGACACCGGCCTCCACCATTGTCCTGATCGTATCCATGCCTGCATCCAGGGAAGGGTATCCCAGGACAATGTGGGTCATCAGCAGGATATCCTTTTTCTTCAGTCTTTCTCTTATGTATGATTCAAGCCCCATAATCCCTCGCCTTCTTTTTTATAAATTCCATCCATGCCGGGTCACGGAATGCATCTGCTACGGTAAATATGTCCTTGTCGCCCCTGCCGGACTGGTTGATAATAATGATGTCGTCCCTTTTAAGTGAAGGCGCCTCCTTGAATGCCTGCACAAAGGCGTGGGCCGATTCAAGTGCGGGTATAAGGCCTTCCTTCCTGAGCGACAATGTCAACGCCTCCAGGACCTCGCTGTCAGTAGCCGCTTCAAAACGGACCCGGCCTGAGTCCCTCAAGGAGGCGAGTATGGGCGAAACGCCAACATAGTCCAGCCCTGCCGCAACACTGTGGGTCTCAATCATCTGGCCGTCGCTGTTCTGGAGAAAGTAGGTCTTGTAGCACTGGGCTACCCCTACCGTGGAGTCCCTGTAAGCCAGCCTTGAGGCATGAAGCCCCGAAGCCGGTCCCTTGCCGCCTGCCTCTACACCGATCAGCTCAACCGGATCATCAAAGAACCCGCTGAAGATCCCCATGGCGTTGGAGCCGCCACCGACGCATGCATAGACCCTTGCCGGGAGTCTTCCCTCCTTTTGTATTATCTGCTTTTTTGCCTCTTTTCCAATGATGGATTGAAACCATGCGACCATCTCAGGGAAGGGATGAGGTCCGCTCGCAGTGCCGAGGACATAATGGGTGTTGTCCATGTTGGCGGCCCAGTCCCTCATTGCCTCGTTCATGGCGTCCTTAAGGGTCCTTGAGCCGTCCTTTACCGGTACAACGGCCGCGCCCAGCCGTTCCATCCAGAAGACATTCGGCCTCTGTCTCTCCACATCCACCTCTCCCATATATACCGTGCATTCAAATCCGAACTTGGCGGCCATGGTCGCAGTTGCGACACCGTGCTGGCCTGCCCCCGTCTCGGCTATGACCCGGGTCTTGCCCATGCGTTTCACCAGAAGGCCCTGTCCCATCACATTGTTGGCCTTATGCGCACCGGTGTGATTCAGGTCTTCCCTCTTAACATAGATCCTGGCTCCGCCAAAATGGGCGGTCAGATTTTCAGCAAACGTAAGGGGCGTAGGCCTGCATGAGTATGATGACATGATATCCTCATATTCCCTCCAGAAGAGGGGGTCAGCCTTGGCCTCTTCAAATGCCTTTACCAGGTGCTCAAAGGTGGAGACAAGAATCTCAGGGATGTATGCCCCTCCGAACTCGCCGTAATATCGTGGATTAAGCATATTTGCTCCATTAATATTAATGTTTTTTGTTCCAACTATATTTTTTGAAATAAGTTTGCGGCGCAAGGTTCAGGGCGCAGGGCGCAAGGTAAATTTCAAATCTCAAATTTGATATTTCAAATTCTTTCCTTGAGCCCTGTGCCCTGCGCCTTTTCGACTTTCTCAAACAACTCCGTAATCAGGACATGACTTTTTTTGCCAGGTCTTTCCTCGACTCCGCTGTTGACGTCCACTGCATATGGTTTAACCTTTGAAACGGCTTCAACTATATTTGAAGGTCCGAGCCCTCCGGCAAGGATTACCGGTATCCCAAGTTCCTTTGCTTTTATCGCCAGATCCCAGTTAAACGTCCTGCCTGTGCCGCCTGCCAGGTTTTCCGAATATGTGTCAAGAAGAAGCCCTCGCACCCTGCCCTGATAAGGCCGGAGATCCTCTATGACGGAATTATCCCTAACCGCAATTGCCTTGATGACCCTTTGCATAAATTGCCCGCAGATCCCGGGGGGCTCCTTCCCGTGCAGTTGAATAAGGTCGATGCCGCAGAGAGAGACAATCTCTGTTATCCTTTCAGGGGCCTCATCAACAAATACGCCTACACTCTTAATAAATGGGGGAAGCCTTCGGATTATATCGAGAGCGGCCTCCGGCAATATCCGTCGGGGGCTGTCGGCAAAGATGAATCCCAGGGCGTCTGCCCCTGATTCCACCGCGAATAGTGCATCCTCATAATTTGTTATTCCGCAGATCTTGACCTTTACCATGTGTTATCCCGTAAGACTGATTGTTTGATGACAAGCCACCTTTCTATTGACCCGCTTTCACGATACTGATTGTCTTTTCTTCTATATCATTGTCTTTCATCAGCGCTGATCCCACAAGAACTGCGTTGATGCGTGAACCCTTTAAGGCCTGGATATCCCTTTCATCGTTGATTCCGCTTTCTCCAACAATAACGCAGCCTTCAGGTATGAAAGGCGCGAGCCTTAAGGCAGTCGTCATATCTATCCTGAATGTATCGAGGTCCCGGTTGTTGATGCCTATTATATCGGCGCCGCATTCGAGGGCCTTGTCAATGTCTGATCTGTCATGCACTTCTGTTAATGGAACAGGGCCGAGTTCCCTGCATGACATAATGAGATCCTTCAGCTGCTGCTTGGATAATATCCTTGCAATCAGGAGCGCTGCGTCAGCACCGTAAAGGGAGGCCTCTTCCACCTGGATCTCATCTATTATAAAGTCTTTGCGGAGAACAGGCAAAGAGACGGACCTTTTAAGACCCGGGAGAAATGAAATATCACCCTGAAAGAATTTTTTATCTGTGAGAAGAGATATTGCGGATGCGCCCGAATCTTCATATATTCTCCCTATGAGAGCAGGGTCGGTCTTCCCCCGGATCATGCCTGCCGAGGGAGATGCAAATTTAATCTCTGCGATCAGGTTTATCCTGCCGGATTTTGAGATAGCGCTTTTGAAGTCGCGGAGGCCGGGGATGCCGTCGGCCTTGATGATCCCATTCTGTTTAAGGCCTGCGACCTCCTTTTTCTTCTCTTCTATAATCTCTAATAATTTTTTATGCATAAAATCAACATTTGCCCGTAAACTCAATTAATTTTTCAAGCCTTTCGTAGGCCCTGCCGGAGTCTATGGAATCGGCAGCGGCTTTAAATCCTTCTGGGAGATCCCTGGCCCTTCCTGCCGCAACTAGCGCTGCACCGCTGTTCAGAAGGACCATGTCTCGCCTTGTCCCCTTTTCTCCCTTGAGCACCCCCTTGAGGATCTCCGCATTTTCCTTTGCATCTCCGCCTATTATATCACCGATCGCCGCCCTCCTGAAACCGAACTGCTCCGGCGTTATCTCAAAGGTCTTTATCTCGCGGTTCTTCAGGTGAGAGATCTTTGTCGGGCCGCATATGCTTATCTCGTCATACCTCCCCTCGCCGCATACGACAAAGGCCTCCCTGGCGTCAAGCCTTTCAAGGACGCCGGCGATCTTTTCCGTCAGGTCCATGCTGTAGACTCCCAGCAGCAATACATTGGCCCCTGCCGGATTAGTCAGGGGGCCGAGCAGATTGAAGATGCTCCTTATACCTATTTCCTTTCTGGGCCCCGCGGCGTGCTTCATCGCGCCGTGAAAAACAGGAGCAAAGAGAAAGCCTATTCCCACCGACCTGATACATCCTTCCACATCGGCGCTCCGGATGCTGAGGTTGACGCCAAGGGCCTCAAGAACATCGGCCGCCCCGCACAGGCTCGATACGGCGCGGTTTCCGTGCTTTGCCACGATAACCCCGGAGCCCGCGATAACAAAGGCCGAGGTCGTGGAGACATTGAAGGTCTTTGACTCATCTCCGCCCGTGCCTACGATGTCAAGGATCACCCCGTCAGACGGCTTATAACCCGCCATGATCCTCGTCGCCTTTGCCCTCATGGTTATCGCCGCGCCGGCAATCTCATCCACGGTTTCACCCTTAAGCCTCAATGCGGTAATAAATGCCCCTATCTGTGCAGGTGTGGCAATGCCGGACATTATCTCGTCCATTGCCTTTTCCATCTCTTCCTGTTTCAGGTCTTCCCTTCTTACGAGCTTTGAGATAAGTTCTCTAATCATTTTATCGGCCTCCCCATGGCAGAAAAATTTTTTAAAAGCAACGGACCTTCAAGGGTCAGGATCGACTCAGGGTGAAATTGCACGCCTTCAACAGGATATTCCCTGTGCCTTAAACCCATTATCTCGCCCTCCTCGGTAAACGCGCTTATCTCAAGGCAGTCAGGAAGGCTCTCCCTCTCCACAATAAGGGAGTGATAACGTATGGCCTCAAAGGGGTTGGACATGCCCCTGAAAATGGTGCGGCCGTCATGGAAGACCATGGATGTCTTTCCGTGCATTATGCGGCCGGCCTTTATGACCTTCCCCCCGTATGCCTCTCCTATTGCCTGATGCCCAAGGCACACGCCTATTACAGGCATCCTCATTCCGAAATGTTTAATTGCCTCAATGGATACACCTGCCTGGTGAGGGGCGCCGGGTCCCGGTGATATCATCAGGGCTGATGGAGCAAGGGACTCGATGCCGGGGATACCTATGCAGTCGTTTCTGAAGACCTTAACCTCCTGATTCATGCTTTCAAGCAGCTGAACCAGGTTGTAGGTAAAGGAGTCGTAGTTGTCTATCAAAAGAATCATAACCTGTTCACCTTTTCTATGGCCTTGAACATGGCACCCGCCTTCCTCAATGTCTCCCTGTATTCCTCTTCGGGAGATGAGTCTGCAACGATCCCGGCTCCCGCCTGGATCGAGAGTTTATTGTTCATAACAATAACAGTCCTTATGGTTATGCAGAAATCCATGTTCCCGCTGAATCCGAAATAGCCCACGGCGCCGGCATAGGGGCCCCTTTGCTCCTGCTCCAGCTCGCTGATTATCTCCATTGCCCTGATCTTGGGCGCACCGCTTACCGTCCCTGCAGGAAAGGCGGACATGAAGAGGTCAAAGCAGTCCCGGTCCTCCTTTAATGTGCCTTCGACCCTTGTAACGATATGCATAACATGGGAATAACGCTCCACCTCCATCAGCCTCGGGACCTTAACCGTGCCGGGCGCAGCCACCTTCCCTGCATCGTTTCTGCCAAGATCAACAAGCATTATATGCTCTGCACGCTCCTTCGGGTCGGCCATTAGCTCCTTTTCCAGCGCCAGGTCCTCCTCGGGGGTAGCTCCCCTTGGCCTGGTGCCCGCTATGGGGCGCAGTTCAATCTTTCCGTCGGTAAGCCGCACAAGTATCTCCGGAGAGGCGCCTATGAATTTTATGTCGCCGAAATCCAGATAAAACATATAGGGCGAGGGATTGACGCTCCTGAGCCTCCTGTAAAGAGAGAAACCTTCTCCCGAGATCTCCCCGGAAAACCTCTGGGAAAGCACAACCTGTATTATATCTCCTGCAACAATATACTCCTTTGCCTTCCTCACGGCTGCTTCAAAATCCTCTTTTTGAAAATTGGACGAAAGCTCGGAGACTGACAGCCTGTCCTCCCTGGCTGAATCAGGCATCCTGCCATGGAGTTTTCCGATTGTCTCTTTGACTTCAAGGCATGCCCTTTTATAAGATTCCTGCGGATCTTCACCGTCTTTTAAAAGGGCGAAGCTCACCACCTTTATCTCATGGGAAAAGTGATCGAAGATTACTATGATCCTGCATGCCATGAACAGGGATTCAGGGACCTCCCTGTCAAGGGGCGCTATCCCCGGCAGGCGCTCCCATTTCCTTATGAGGTCGTAATTGACATAGCCCACCATGCCTCCCTGAAAGGACGGGAGGCCTTCTGCTTGAATAGGGTGATATTTTTTCAACAGGTCCCTGAGCACAAGGAGCGGGTTTTCAATGTCTGTCAGGACCTCACTTGAATCCCGGTCTACAACTTCGACCTTGTTATCCCATGACAGGACCTTTAAAAAAGGCCTGATTCCTATAAAGCTGAAGCGGCCCCAGCTGTTGCCGCTTTCAGCGCTCTCAAGCAGATAGGAATAGGAGTCCTCCCTTAACTTGAGGTACGCAGAAACCGGCGTCTCGGTGTCTGCAAGAAATTCCTGATAAACGGGTATCAGGTTTCCCTTAATGGACATCTCCTGAAATTCAGAAAAAGAAGGCTTTATTGTCATGCAACAACTCCAAATAAAAAAGGCCGGGGGGTTTTCAGTCCCACGGCCTTAGAATATTAATTTACTGTGGGACCTGCTGGAGGCGCCCACGGTTTTGAATGCAATTATCAGCCCAGGCTCTCCTCCGTAAAAGAGTTGAGCCACCACCATTGTGAGGGCGGGCTGTAAATATTAATTTTCTTTAAATTTTCCATGACGGCCTTATAATTCTACGTTTATTAAAAGTCAAGAGTAATTTATTAAATTCACAAGCCGCGATCCGGGAAGACACAACCTCGTGACCTGAACGATCAGGATCACACAAAATCAGAGCTCATGCTGTATATGCTGCCTCCCAGGACGCTGTCGACCTTGCCGTTCAGCTTGTGCATTACCGTCTGCATGGTCTTGTTCGTCGTGTGTATCTCAGCGGTAAACCCCCGGATCCCGTCCTTCTGGGCTATCCGCGCAAGGTACTTTATCATGAAGGACCCGATCCCCTTATTCTGCCACTCATCCAGCACTACAAGGGCAACCTCCGCCCTGTTATTCTTTTTGTCCAGGTAATAACCCCCGAAGGCGATTATCATTTCTCCTGTCGCATCAGGGACGGTCCCGACAATAGCAACCTCATTCCTGTGATCAATATACACAAAATCCTGAATCTGCTTCTGCGGCAGCCTTTTCATCTGCCATCCGAAACGGTAATAGATGGTGCCCTCTGAAAGCTTGTAGAACAGGTCCTTCATTTTGCTCGAGTCTGTGGGATGAATCGGGCGGAACTTGATCTTTGTCCCGTCGTCCACCAGCATTGTAGTGGTAAGTTCTTTTGGATAGACAAAGAGCTTGCCTTCCACTCCGGCCATCTCAGGCACTACATATCCGAATTCGACGGCCTTCTTCAGCAATTCGGCGCGATAGTCAGGATGTGCGATGCTTATGAGGGCCATGGCCCGGTCCTCTATGCTCTTGCCGTGGAGATATGCGGTGCCGTATTCCGTCACTACATAGTGTATGTCGCCCCTGGTTGTGACGACGCCGGCGCCCGGAGTAAGGAGGGAAACAATGCGCGATACTGTTCCATTTTTTGCGGTTGAGGGGAGCGCCAGTATGCTCTTTCCGTCTTCAGACCTGTTGGCCCCGCGGTTGAAATCCGCCTGGCCCCCGATGCCTGACTTGAACTCCGTGCCGAGGGAATCGGAGCATGCCTGTCCTGTAAGGTCTATCTCAATGGCCGTGTTGACGGATACCATCTTGTTGTGCTGGCTGATGATCCTCGGGTCATTGACATACTCAGTGCGTCTGAAGGAAAACATCTTGTTGTTGTCTATGAAATCATACAGCTTTCGGGTCCCGAAACAGAAACTCGTCACGATCTTTCCGCGGTCGAGTGACTTCCTTTTCCCGGTAACAGCGCCGGATTTCACAAGGTCCACCATCCTGTCCGTAAGTATCTCGGTATGTACGCCAAGGTCCTCTTTGTCGGTAAGGTAATCCATAAGGACCTGGGGGACTTTGCCGACGCCCAATTGAATTGTTGACCCGTTTTCTACCAGGGCGGCAATATTCTCACAGATATGCTGGATTTCCTCGGTCACTTCAATCGGCGGAGCTTCTATAAGAGGCTCATCCACAGGAACAAGGACGTTTATCTCATAGATGTTGATCAGGCTGTCCCCGTAGGTCCTCGGCATCCGGGGGTTAACCTGCGCTATTACAAGCTTGGAGTTTTCCACGGCAGCCTTTACAACATCCACGGAGATCCCGAGGCTGCACATGCCCTCATCGTCAGGCGGAGAGACCTGTATCAGCGCGACATCCAGGGGGACCTGACCGTTTGAGAACAGCCTTGGTATGTCCGAAAGAAGTATCGGCGTATAGCTCCCTAAACCGGCCTTTACGATATCATGAATGTTTTCAGAGATAAAAAAACTGTTGACCCTGAAGCTGTCCGCCAGCTCCTTTTTAGCGTAGGGCGCCTCTCCCATGGTAAGCAGCTGTATAATTTCGACGTCCACAAGCTCATCGGAGCGCGCGACCATGGGCTTTATCAGCCTCAGGGGCTGAGCGCATCCCGTTGCTATAAAGACGCGATGCCCGGGGGCTATCCTCTTTACCGCCTCTTCCGGGGTCTCCACGATAACACTGAATCTATTCTGCCAATCCGGCATTTTTTTATTGTTTGTTTTATTTATTATTTCAGCCATTTTTCACCCAACTTTCTGAAAGCGTTATTCTTCCGTCTGCGGCAAGGGAATGAGTCCCTACCGGACCTACTATAAAAGGATTGATATCCATCTCAACGATCTGTGGAAAATCCGCCGCCAGCTGACTGATATACTGCAAACCTGCCGCTATCGCCTCTATATCCACAGCCGCCTGTCCCCTTACCCCTTTCAGGAATTCATAGGAGCGGGTGGATTCAAGCATCTTCAGCGCCTCTTCCTTTGTCACAGGCCCGAGATGAAAAGCGACATCCTTCATAACCTCAACAAATATCCCGCCGAGCCCGAACATCATCATGGGGCCGAACTGGGGATCCTTTGTCATGCCCAGGATTACCTCGCGCCCCTTGGGGGCCATCTGCTCGAGATAAACGCCTTCCAGATGGGCGTCGGGCATCCTTCGTTCCACGCGCAGCATCATCATGTCATAGGCGTCCCTGACCGCGTCCGCGTTCTGCAGATTGATCATAACTCCGCCCACATCACTCTTATGAATGATATCCCGTGAGACGATCTTCATGGCCATAGAGCCGCCTATTTGATCCGCAAGATCTGCCGCCTGGTCCGCGGACCTGCATATATCTCCCTTGGGGACTGAAAAACCATAGGCCTTAAGGATCTTTTTGGCATCGGCCTCACCCATCTGTATCCTGCCCATCCTCTGATAGATGCCTAATATGCGCTCCACACGGCGTCTGTTGACCGTGAAGCGGGCAAGGACCCTGGGTTCCCTGTTACGCCAGAGACTGTAATCATACATGGCCTTAAGTGCGTCAACCGTCCTTTCAGGGCTTTCATAATCCGGCAGGTTCCTTGAAACCAGTTCTTCTCTTCCGGGGAGGACGTTTTTCCCGCCCATGAAACACGCAAGTAGGGGTTTCTTGCCTTCCGAACAGGTTGATATGATCTTTGCCGTCTCCATGGGCTTGGTCATAAGCTGCGGCGTCAGGAGTGTGATGACTGCATCAACCGCATCCGATTCCATAGCAGCCTTTATAGCCACAGCATAACGTTCCGGATCAGCGTCCCCAAGGACGTCGATGGGATTTCCGATGCTCGCGGCATCAGGCAGCTTTTTCTTCAGGGCAGTGGCGCTCTGGGTATCAAGCTGTGCCACCTTCAGTCCTGAGTTTTCAACGGCATCGGCACAGATAATCCCCGGCCCGCCGGCGTTTGTTACAATGGCTACGGATTTGCCCTTGGGCAGAGGCTGCATGGATAATGCGGTGGCGAAATCGAACAGCTGTTGAAAATTATCCGCCCTGATTATCCCTGAACGCCTGAAGGCCGCACCATAGGCAACATCTGCTCCAGCCAGGCTTCCGGTATGGGAAGAGGCAGCCTTTACCCCCGCTGATGTTGTCCCTGCCTTAAATATGACGACAGGCTTTTTTGATGTTACCTTTTCAGCAGTCCTGATGAATTCCTTGCCGTCAATAATGTTTTCAAGATACCCGACTATTACCTTTGTCTCTTCATCTTCCCCCAGGGCCTCCAGAAGGTCGATCTCATTAATGTCCGCCTTGTTTCCTATGCTTACAAGCTTGGCCAGTCCAAGACTCCTGGCGTCGGCCCAGTCCAGTATGGCAGCGCATATTGCCCCTGACTGAGACATGACAGAGATGTTGCCTCTCTTGGGCATATTCCTGGCGAAGGTCACGTTCAAGTTATGATAGGTGTTTATTAAGCCCAGGACATTTGGCCCCAAGAGACGAATTCCTCTGGTCTTGCACATGCCGGCGATCTCTTTCTCAAGCTTCGCGCCTTCAGCATCAACCTCCTTGAATCCGGCGGTTATGACTATAATAGACTTTGCCCCGGCCGAGATGCAGGACATGACCGCGTCCTTCACGGCTTTAGTCGGCACTGCTATAACGCCCAGATCTATCTTATCATTATAATCAGACAAGTCTTTATAACATTTTACACCCAGTATTTCTCCTGCCTTGGGATTGACCGGTATAATCTTCCCTTCATATTTGCCGTTAATGATATTGGATAGCACCGCGAAGCCGACCTTGTCAGGTGTCGCTGAGGCTCCAATAATTCCAACGGAAGAAGGTTTAAAAAAATAATCAAGCATATGTTCCTCAACTCCTTTATTTTGGAAAAAAATAACTAGCTATTTTGTAATTATGTAATATCCTTACCAGAATTTATGATTATCCACATAAAAAATCATTTTTCAAGCATTGTCAAATTTTTTATTATAAATCAATCTTGTCCAATACAATGATGCAATCGATTGCGAGCGCAAATAAAGATGCTTTATTCGCTAAATATATAAATAGAGAACCTGGAACTGTCATTCCCGCGCAGGCGGGAATCCAGAGTTTTGCAATTGAGAAAAAACCACTGGATGCCCGCCCCCTGCCTTCGCAGGGGCATGCTTTTCGGGCATGACGAGCTATTATTGTTTGTCCTGAAAGACTTCATGCAATGTTTTAAAATTGTTTTGGACAGCAATGGTTATAAATAAAAAATCGGCAGGGAATCACCGGATGGGATTAGCGTGCCTCCTGATGTAATTAGTGCCTCAAAGGACCGGAAGAATTATTGGGTTATAATACCTTTTCAAGCGCCCAGTTTTCTATCTCCACCTCAAGGGATCGATGAAGAAGATCAACGGATACCACAATCCTGTTGCCCTGGCCTTTTGACCTCAGGTAGAAGCCTGTAAGCCCTTTCAGGGGGCCTTCCATGATCATCACCCTGTCCCCTTTGCTGATATACTCACTGTTCTGGACAGTACGGTCCGTCCCGTCGAGTATCATCAGGGAATTGATCTCTTCGTCCCTTGCCGGGACAGGCCTGCCCTCAAATCCCACCAGGCGAACCACCCCCACAGTCTTAAGGATACTTATATATTCAGCAGGCTCCATGGTTGTATTAACGAAAACATATCCCGGCAGAAGAGGCACCAGTATCTTTTTATGCCGGTCTTTTCTGCGGCTTATAACCTGTATGCGGGGAAGAAACACCTCGATTGATTTGCCGTAAATACCGTCATGTACCTTTTGTTCGTAACGGCTCCTGGTGTGAACTGCATACCATTTGCCTGATCTTTGATCCATATAATTGTTCCTTAACACAATTTTTTGAATGATCAATAATTGCAGGGACTTTGTTTGTCAAGGGGAAACTGGGGCCTGCTGCATACAAGCCCTTTCTTGACAAATGGGTTTCCCGATGTTAATAAATCGCTGTATCCGGCTTAAACATATCATTTTTCCGGCCTTTTCGGAAAACCTCAATGAAATATAGGAACCATAAGGGAGATTTAAAATAGGCATTCCACATCACCATATTGTCATTGAAGGGCCCCTGGGAGTGGGCAAAACGAGCCTGGCAATAAAGCTTGCCGAGAGGATAAACGGCCAGGTCCTGCTGGAGAATACCGAGGACAATCCTTTCCTGAACAGGTTCTATCAGAACCCCAAGAGGTACGGCTTTCAGATACAGATATATTTCCTATTAAGAAGATATCAGCATTCACTGGAGCTGGGCCAGAAGGGCCTCTTCAGGAGCGCCATTGTCTCAGATTACCTTTTTGACAAGGACAGGATATTTGCAGGGGTCAACCTGGACGACAAGGAATTCTGGCTCTATGAGCAGCTGTTCCAGCTCCTTAAGAGGAGAGTGACACCGCCTGATCTTGTCATCTTTCTGCAGGCCAGAACAGAGGTCCTGATGGAGAGGATAAAGAAACGCAATAATGAATATGAGAAGCCCCTGAGCTTTAAATATCTTGATGAGATAAATCAGGCGTTTAACGACTTTTTTTTCCATTATTCGGATTCCCCGATCCTGGTAGTCAACGCCTCTAACATCGACTTTGTGAATATTCCCGAAGATTTTGAAGACCTGGTCAATGAAATCAGAAAGACGAGATCCGGGACGAATTATTATGTGCCGCTGAGCGCCAAAGGAAAATAGGAAAGAGAATAGAGAAAATAGGAAAGAGAATAGAGAAAATAGGAAAGAGAATAGAGAAAATAGGAAAGAGAATAGAGAAAATAGGATATAGGAAAGAGGACCTTACTATGACCTATGGACCGATCAAGCATTTTAAGGATATTGAGGCATGGAAGCTAGCCCGGGAACTGCGGATAGAAACATATGATGTAATCAGAAAACTTCCCCCAGAAGAAAAATACGATCTCGCTTCACAGATGAGGCGGGCTGCAATTTCATGTACTGCAAATATTGCCGAGGGATATGGCCGTTTTCATTACCAGGAAAATATTCAGTTCTGTAGAATCAGCCGTGGTTCTATGTATGAGATTCAAGACCACTTGATTACTTGTATCGATAATGAATATATTACGAAAGAAATCTATGAATCAATTTGGGACCTGTCCATGAATGCAATTAAAACACTGGATGGTTATATCCGCTATCTGAGCAATAATGCAAAGCAATAGATGCAATATCCTCTATCTCTTTACTCTTTGCTCTATTCTCTTTACTAGATAGGGATCAAAGATGAAAAGGGAAACAGGAGAGAGGAAAGAGAAAACAGGGAAGGCCATGCATATAATAGAAAAAGTTGCTTTGATGCAGCAAACAAGCAGGCAGATCAGGTCTTCCGGGAAGACGATCGCCTTTGTTCCGACAATGGGTTTTTTACATGACGGGCACCTTGAGCTTTTAAAACAGGGAAAACAGCGGGCTGATGTCCTCATGCTGAGCATCTTCGTGAATCCTACCCAGTTCGGACCAACGGAGGATTATTCAAAATATCCCAGGGACATGGATGGGGACCTGAAAAAGGCGGAAGGTGCGGGCACTGATATTGTATTCACCCCGCCGGTCAGCGAGATGTATCCGGATGGATCACAGACAACGGTAAAGGTCAAAAATCTCCCTGACCACCTCTGCGGCCTGTCCAGACCGGGGCATTTTGATGGAGTGGCCACTGTTGTAACAAAGCTGTTTAATATAGTGATGCCCCATGTCGCTCTTTTCGGGCAGAAGGACTTCCAGCAGCTGGCGGTTATCCGCAGGATGGCCGCAGACCTTAATATGGATCTGGAGATCATCGGCATACCGACTGTAAGGGAGCCGGACGGGCTCGCCATGAGTTCACGGAACAAGTATCTGAATCCGGAGGAAAGGAAGTCCGCACTGTGTCTGAAGAGATCCATGGATCTGGCGATTAAGATGATGGAAAATGGCGAAAGAAACGCCGGGAAAATGAAGGCATCCATCAGGGATCTTATCTCGGGCTATCCCTTTACGGATATTGATTATGTGAGCATATGCGACCCCCTGACCCTTGACGATATAGAGACTGTTAAAGAAAAGGCCCTTCTGGCCCTCGCCGTAAGGGTCGGGAAGACCAGGCTGATTGATAACCGGGAATTGAATGTAAAAATTTAGGCCCAAGGCGCAGGGTGCAAGGCGCAGGGTGCAAGGCGCAGGGGGAAAAGATCTTTTATAAAATTAAAAAGTTTGAAAGGAGCGTCAAATGAAAAAATCAAATTTTCTATTCACATCGGAATCGGTAACCGAAGGCCATCCGGACAAGGTGGCGGACCAGATCTCAGACCATATCCTTGACCGGATTCTTGAAAAGGACAGGGCAGCGAGGGTGGCCTGCGAGACGCTGGTAACAACTGGGATGGCCGTAATAGCCGGGGAGATAACGACCGAGGCCTATGTGGATTTTCCCGATGTGGTCAGGGATACCATAAAGGGAATCGGCTACAACAATTCCTCCATGGGTTTTGACTGGGAGACATGCGCGGTGCTCTCTTCCATTGACAAGCAGTCGCCTGATATAGCCATGGGAGTTGATACAGGCGGGGCAGGCGATCAGGGGCTGATGTTCGGGTTTGCATGCAGGGACACTGCATGCCTTATGCCCATGCCCATATTCCTTGCCCATGGTCTCACACAGAGGCTGGCCCATGTGCGCAAGTCAGGGAAGCTTTCATGGCTGAGGCCTGACGGCAAATCACAGGTCACGGTGGAATACGTGGATGGAAAGCCTAAAAAGGTGCACACCGTGGTAATAGCTGCGCAGCATGATCCTGATGTGGATAATGACACATTGAGGGAGGCAATTATTGAAGAGGTCATAAAGGATGTAATCCCTGAGGCCATGCTGGATAAGCATACAAAGTTCTATATAAATACAACCGGCAGGTTTGTAGTCGGTGGGCCTCTGGGGGACTGCGGTCTGACCGGCCGCAAGATCATAATGGACACCTACGGCGGATTCGGATACCACGGCGGCGGGGCCTTTTCAGGCAAGGACCCCTCAAAGGTGGACAGGAGCGCATCCTATATGTGCCGCTACATAGCAAAGAACATAGTTGCAGCGGGCCTTGCGGAGAGATGCGAGATACAGGTTGCCTATACCATCGGTCAGGCAGACCCGGTCTCCGTCCAGGTAGGGACGGACGGTACAGGGGCTTTATCAAACGCCGAACTGACCGGTATCGTCAAAAAGGAGTTTGACCTGAGGCCGGGGGCCATCATTGAAAAACTGGACCTCAGGAGACCCATATTCAGGAAAACCACCAACTACGGCCATTTCGGCAGGGAACTGCCGGAATTCAAATGGGAAAAGACCGACATGGCGGAGACCCTGAAAAAGGCGGTGAAGTAGGGAAAAGGCAGAAGGTGAGAAGATCAGAGGTTAAGAAGATAAGAAGATAAGAGGTTAAGAGGTTAAGAAGCTTAGAAGATTAGAAGCCGCAACCCTACTCCTCACGCTCTTACGACTTACGCAGACATTATGATCTCCAAAATCCTGTTTATAACTAAACACTAAAATGAAAGGCTGAACATGAATTACGATATTAAGGACATCACGCTGGCTGAAAAGGGCCGGTTAAGGATTGAATGGGCCGGCATGAGCATGCCGGTGTTGAATAAGATCAGGGAGAGGTTTCAAAAGCAGAAACCCCTGAAGGGCCTGAGGCTTTCCGCATGTCTCCATGTGACCACCGAGACAGCCGGGCTTATCAAGACACTGAAGGCGGGTGGCGCCGAGGTGGCCCTTTGTGCATCAAATCCACTGTCGACCCAGGATGACGTGGCCGCATCGCTTGTGGCCCATGACAAGGTGCCTGTCTTTGCCATCAAGGGCGAAGACCATGCGACCTATTACAGCCACATACTGTCTGCATTGAAGCACAAACCCCACATGACCATGGATGACGGGGCGGACCTTGTCAGCTCTATCCTTTTCATAGCGCTGAATAGATGGGATGACCTTGAGCCCTCCGTGGGCAAGTGGGCAAAGGGCCTTTCGGTGAAGGAAAGGAAGGATTTCCTTTCCAATATAGTGGGAGGGACAGAGGAGACCACGACCGGGGTCATCAGGTTGAAGAGCATGGAAAAGGACGGGGTATTGAAATTCCCCATTGTCTCCGTTAATGACGCCGACACGAAACACCTTTTTGACAACCGCTACGGGACAGGCCAGAGCACGGTGGACGGGATTATCAGGGCCACCAACAGGCTGCTGGCGGGGTCCAAATTTGTCGTAAGCGGGTACGGCTGGTGCGGCAGGGGTGTTGCTTCCCGCGCAAAGGGCCACGGGGCGGATGTGATAATCTGCGAGGTCGATCCCCTGAGGGCGCTTGAGGCGGTCATGGACGGGTTCCAGGTGATGCCCATTGGGAAGGCTGCCCCCATCGGAGATTTCTTCTGCACCCTTACGGGCGATATAAATGTCATCCGCAGGGAGCACTTCAAGGTCATGAAGGACGGCGCGATAGTATCTAACTCCGGTCATTTTAATGTGGAGCTTGATCTTGTGGGCCTTGCCAAAATGTCAAAAGGCCGCCGTTATGTAAGGGAGTTTGTGGAGGAGTTCACGATGAAGGACGGAAGGAGGATCTACGTCCTAGGGGAAGGGCGGCTTATAAACCTCGCCGCTGCAGAGGGCCACCCATCGAGCGTCATGGACATGAGCTTTGCCAACCAGGCCCTGTCGGCAGAATACATGGCCAAAAACCATGCCGGACTTGAAAAGAAGGTGTACCCGGTGCCAGGAGATATCGACAAGGAGATCGCCCGTCTGAAGCTCCTGTCCATGGGAGTGGAGATAGATACACTGACGCCCGAGCAGGCGAAGTATCTCTCCTCATGGGAGATGGGGACCTGATAAAAGAAAATCATATATCACAAAAACAAAAGCCACGTTGTTTTCACCGCGTGGCTTTTGTTTTTCAGAATTTCTGTATACCTGTTTAAAGATCCCATTATTTTTATAAAGGGTGATCCCGGATCGTTTTAAGGAGAGAATTTTTTAATCTTGATATCTCCCATGACTTTATAGTGCCTGTCATTGCCGGTAATTATAGGAAGGCCATAGGCGACGGCAGAGGCTCCAATCAATGCATCCGCTAATTGGATGGAATGACTTAGAAAATTCTGTTCCACAAAAAACATCGCCTTGGCGGATATCTCTTCCGATAAATAAAGGATTCTGGCGTTCCAGCCATGAAGGGCCTTCCTGAGGCTGTTCAATTCCTTTTTATTTCTCATCCCCTGGACCAATTCCATATAGGTCACGACAGAGATAAAAAAACTGCCCGAATCCTCAATTATTTTATATGCCTTCTCGTTGCCTCTCATGTACCAGATAAGAACATCAGTATCTATGAGCGCCATTCAAGACCTCCCTTTTCTTAAGCCTCTGACATACTCCTCAACATTTTTGACATCATCTTTGTCTTTCCAGATTCCGAACAGCTCATTGTTTGATGTTTTTTCTCTTATTTCAAGGTAAGGGATGAGTTTGGCGCAGGGATTACCGCGATAGGTAATAACAACTTCCTCGCCCCTGTTGACGGTGTCAAGCAGTTCTTTTGAATGAAATCTTAGGTCTTTTGCAGTGGCTTTCATGAGTTCCTCCTCCCAACAAGTTTACATTATGAAATGTAAACTATGATGAATGGAAAGTCAATCAAAAACCTGATATTACCATTAATCCGGGACCTATCTTCTTTACTCAAATACAGGCGATTTCTCGATATACATACCCGGAAGGCTGTTCGAAAAAGGCGAATTCACCCGGGCTGTTGCCGAGATGAATATTGGCGACAATCACCTTCGATTCTGGAACAAACTCGCGGAGGCCGCCGATGACCAATGGATTTATGACAGCTGGCAGATGCCGAGTCTTGTGTTTACGGATGTGGTTGTGCCCGGGGTATAACCTTTGCTCTCCTTTGACATACATTATAATGTGTGATAGATTGTGTAAAAAAATATGGAAGGAGGATGCAGATGCCTACTAATTTAGCGATCGATCCGGATTTGTTGAAAAAGGCCTTAGAGATAAGCGGTCAGAAAAGTAAAAAGGATACAGTGACCATGGCGTTAAAAGAGATGATCAACAGGCGCAAGCAATTGGATATATTAGATTTGTTTGGAAAGATGGACCCTGATCCTGAATATGATTATAAAAAAGGGAGAAGTCGATGAAAGTTCTCATTGACACACCTATTTGGTCGTATGCTTTACGCGCCCCCAATAAAGAATACCAGAATGAAATTGATCAACTTATATCTCTTATCAGAGATCAAAGGGCTCTTATTATTGGTCCTATACGTCAAGAAATTTTATCCGGCTATAGCGATTTACACAAATTTAAGACATTAAAAGAAAAACTCTCCTTTTTTGAAAATACTCCTATTCAAGATATTGACTATGAACTCGCAGCTGAACTATGCAACCAATGCAGGAAAAAAGGGATTCAAGGCTCCCATATTGATTTTCTGATATGTGCTGTTGCAAAAAGGATTGACGCTCCGATTTTTACCTCCGATAAAGATTTCCTTCATTACCAAAAGATAATTTCGATAAAATTATATAAATATACCGGCTGAGGTTTCACTTGAATCCTGGCCCCCTTTCTCTAGCTCAATATTATAAAAATATTGATCTTCTTAATAAAAAGGGAAGAGACTAGGAAGCGATGTCTTTACTCTCATTGAAGACCCCCATGTAACAGGCGGTCTTGGCAGCCGATTATATGACAGCGACGGCTTTGCAACCAAAAAAAGGGCTATGGTTGAAAAGGGAGTCCTTAATGAATATTACATCGACTGGTATCGCAGCCGTAAACTGGGGGTTGAGCCGACTACGGGCAGCCCATCCAATCTGATACTGCCCCCCGGCAAACGATCCGTCGCGGAGATCATGGAGGACCTGGGACGGGGCATTGTCATTAACGGATTCATAGGCGGAAATTCCAATTCAAACACCGGTGATTTTTCAATCGGCATAACCGGGAGGCTGTTTGAAAAGGGAGAATTCATACAGGCAGTTTCCGAAATGAACATTGCCGACAATCATCTTCAATTCTGGAACAAACTTGCCGAGGCTGCCAATGACCCGTGGATCTACAGCAGCTGGCATATGCCCAGTCTTGTCTTTACAGATGTGGTTGTTTCCGGGGTTTAGCAAGGCGCCCGAGGGATTTGATTAATATGAAATTACCTCTGAGATCAGGTAAAAGGGCTTGTCAATGTGTATGATTGGTTTATATTTGTGTATAAAAATTGAATCATAAAAGCGGATTTTCGATGAGCACACCTCTTATGATCTGCCCATGATTGAGGTCCTCCGTCCAGATCTTTTCGCATCTGGCGCTCTGTGCAGCAGAGACAATAAGCGCATCCCAGAAGGAGATCCTGCTGATGATGCTGCAATCAATGGCGTCATTAATTATCTCCGGTGTTATTATTACTGTTTCAAATCTGTCAAGGGATTGAATGATATCCTTCACCAGCAGCGGATCTGCATTCAATTTTCTGGTGGCCGTTATAAAAAATTCCTGTATTACCTGAGTAGATATTACCCCCTGCAGGTCATGATGCGCTTTCCTTAAAAGGTCGCGGCACTTTTTCTTTTTGAGCTTATTATGATTGTCCATTGAATAGACAAGGATGTTGGTATCGATGAAGACCTTAGACATCGTAAAGGTCTCCTCTTTTCCAGCTTTTGCCCTTTGAATTTCCGTTGGCCTGATCCATAAGTTCAAAGCACTCATCAAGCCAGTCCCCTGACTCCGACTGTACTGTCTGCTTAAGGGTCTTTCTAATCAGGGCATTTAATGATGTGCCGTGCTTCTCAGCGTACCTTCTTCCTGATTTCACCAGGTCTTCTTCAAGTGATATGGTAATATTAGGCATATAAACCTCCCTTAAATTAAACACATTATAAGTGAACACTTATTATGTGTCAATAGGGTAAGTATTAATTTCTATTCCTGCCTTTTGGGCCTCGCCACGAATTCGCGACCTTTCTTGAAGATCTCGATAGAGTCGAAAGATGCCTTTGTGTCATCCATCATAGTGTGCTCTTTCGCGAATAAAAGGATATCCGTAACCTTTCTTGTCTCGGGAATTACAATGTCCGACAGCAGCCGGGCGACCTGTGCCCTGGTCAGGGCATCCAGTGCATCCAGGCTGTTCTGCAGCCGGTCAAAATCCTTCTCGTAGTAAAAGGTAATGGTCTGTAAGAGGACCCTGTTCTCATTAATGCTCTTTGGTTTTTCCAGGAGTTCATCACGCACTGCGGCCTTGTATTCGGCAAACTCCTCATCAGACAGCTTTTCAAATTCATCAGGCAGTCCTTTCATAAACAGGTCCGCCTTCTGGCGTATCTGATCAGCAGGATGGCTCTCAGACTGGACAACAAAGATTAAATAATATTGGCCATTGTCCTCAGATGCAGCTGTCCATACTATATAGCCCAATTGCTCCTGGGTGCGCATCTGTGTATAGAAGAGGGGAGAGATGAACTTCTCAAGGATTCTAATGGTCATCCTCAAATCTGGCTTGTCGCTTCCCAGATGGATAGACTTCCACAGACAGGAGTTATTGGTCTCAAGCCTTTTGATGTATGTCAGAGGGTCCTTTGCCTTTTCAACAAGGATGCGCTGCTTAAATGCATCTTTTCTATTCAGGGGGGCGTATGCCCTGTAGGATTGCAAAAGCCGTGATAGGGAGATAGCCTCTTCTGCAGTGACATTCCCGTAAACAAGCCCATCTATCCGCGTCTTTTTCAAAAACGTATCAGAAAATCTCTTTATGTCAGCAAGGGTCAGGAGATTCGCCTCCTTCACGAGGGTATCAGGGTTGTAATAGGTCTCCCTTTGTATTGTCCGTGAGATCATGCTGGCTATATCCCATGCCTCACCCATTTTAAAATTTTTCCATTCCCTCAATTTTCGGTCCTTGATGTCAGAGAATTGCTGATCTGTCATATCAAAGGTCTTCAACCGCCGGCCTATCTCCATTAAGAGCTTGCGGGAGGATGTAGAATAGCCGCTGATAAGAATGGTCAGGCCCTCATAATCGGCTGAGATATCGTAATACAATCCCGCGACACGGGCAGGATAGGCAATCTCGTTTAGGCTTTCATCAATGCACTCTGTATAAAGATAAAGGCGGGTCATGTATCCCGGATCCACTTGGTCCTTTGGATTCTGTAGGCGAAACATGATGCTGACCTTGGGCATCTTGAACGTTCGATCTTGTGCATACCACAACTCAAGACCAGGTTCGTTGATAAGATTGACAGGGCGCTCTGCGAGCAGGGATATATTATCTGGCAGAAAAGAATTAGATGCCGGAAGAGAAAGCTCCCCTATCAATGGCGGATTGAGCAGTGAGTTATAGAAATTACCATTTTCAATAGTGTAGGAATACTTTGTCCCGTAATAGGGCTCCACAGGGTCCAGATAGTATGGGTCATAGGTCAACGCCTTCAAGTTATTATTCTTTACGGGCTGGAAGTATTTCCTGGCCATTGCCTCAAGGTCATCAAGCCCCTTATTGCTTAAGAGCACCAGGCTCATCCTATTCGCCGAATAATAGGAATTATAGAAATTTATAAATTCCTCCCGGGTAACCCCCTCCAGGGTCTCTTCATTTCCGGTCGCAAAATGATTGGCAGGGTGGTCTTCCCTGTAAAAGGAGCGAAAGAGTTGCATCTGCCGCCAGCCATCTTGTTCCAGGTTCTTCTGGTGTTCGGAGTGGACTGCGTTTATCTCACGCTGTATGTATTCAGAGGAAAAAAGGGGATCTATAAAAAAATGGGAGAAGCGATCAAGGGCTCCTTCAAAGGAGTCATGCTGGATCTCAAGGTGATAGTTTGAATGGTCTTCTGCGGTATAGGCGTTGGAATAACCTCCATGCCTCTCTAAATACTGCGGGAATTCCTCTACCTCCGGGAATTTCTGGGTACCCAGAAAGAGCATATGCTCAAGAAAATGGGCAAGCCCCTGTCTGTCTTTGGGGTCCATCAGGGAGCCCACCTGGACCTCAAGGGATGCCGCAGAGACATTGAACTTGGGGTCAGAAACTACAAGGACCTTTAATCCATTCTCTAGGACAAAATTTCTGGATACAGATTTATCGTCAGGGTGTTTTGTTAGTGTTTGGGCAGACAGGTTGATCTCAAAGAGAAAAAACAATCCCAATACCAGGACGATTATCTTTTTCATAGCAGATCCTTTATTTATATTTATATATATCATAGGGCAAGGATAATCATTTTTTGAGTTTGATTCAAACATTTCCAGATAGGATTCTGAAAAAAAGGAAAAATTAAATACCAAATTCTATATGTGGCAAGCGGGATGTTACAATATATGCTCTTGACTTGTAGCAAGAATGCTATGTTTTTAGCCCAAAAATAATTGACATTATTATATTTTTATAACATCATTAATATATTGTTAAAACTAGTGTTTTAAAATCATTCTTATTTATTGATTCATTTGGTGACATAATGGAACAGCTGAAAAGAATCACTTTTAATCCTGAAATAATGGGAGGCAAACCTTGCATCAGGGGGATGAGGGTTACTGTAGGCATGATTGTCGGACTGATAGCATCAGGACATGCCAGGCAGGAAATACTGGACATGTACCCTTACCTTGAAAGCGGGGATATTGAGGAAGCATTGCAGTATGCCGCATGGCGTGTTGAAGAAATAGAAGTCCCTATTGCCATGGGAACCGCATGAAGATTATCATCGACATGAACCTTTGTTAGACATGCATATACTCTTGTAATGGGGTGCCTTTCTTGGAATTTCAGGAAATAATTTGGATTGATGACTTTGTTGAGAAAATATGGCGTAAACATAGACTCCTGACTCAGGAGGTTGAAGAATCTCTTTCCAACTCGCCAAAAATCCGTTTTATCGAAAAAGGTGATGTCAGAGGAGAAGATGTTTATGCAGCTATGGGAAAGACTTTTGGTGGAAGATACCTGATCACCTTTTTTATAAGAAAATCCGGTGATCGGGCATTAATCATAAGTTCGAGAGATATGACTAAATCGGAGAAAAAATATTATGAAAAAAAATAAACGAGATTCTATGCCCAAATCCTTTTCATCGGCTGAGGAAGCCGGAGAATTCTGGGATACACATGATCTGGGAGACTATTTGGACCTGACCAAGGAAGCAGATGTGAAGTTTAATCTGAAAAGAAGACACTTTTTAATAGGAATAGAACCCGGCATCGCCCAGGACCTCCAACGCATTTCAGAAAGTGAGGGAATTTCTACAGAGACTATGGCAAATTTATGGCTTAAGGAAAAAATTCAGGAGAAAATGTATAAAGGCGTATCAAGTAATAAGCATTAAAATAATAGAGCCTTAGACATCGTAAAGGTCCCCTCTCTTCCAGCTTTTGCCCTTTGAATCTCCGTTGGCCTGATCCATAAGTTCAAAGCACTCATCAAGCCAGTCCTCTGACTCCGACCGTACTGTCTGCTTCAGTGTCTTTCTGATCAGGGCGTTTAATGATGTGCCGTGTTTCTCAGCATACCTTCTTCCTGATTTCACCAGGTCTTCTTCAAGTGATATGGTTATATTAGGCATATAAACCTCCCTCAAGTTAAACACATTATAAGTGAACACTGATTATGTGTCAATAGGGTAAGCATTAATTTCTATTTCTGCCTTTTTGGCCGCTCCACAAATTCCCGGCCCTTCTTGAATGATTCAACAGATTCAAAAGAGGCCTTGGTGTCACCCATAATGCTGTGCTGTTTCGCGAATAACAGGATATCCGTGACCTCTCTCGTATCTGGATTTACAATATTCCCCAGCAGTTCAGCGACCTGTGCCCTGGTCAGGGTTTCCAGTGCATCCAGACTGTTCCGCAGCCGGTCAAAATCCCTTTCATAGTCAAAGGTGAGAGCCTGGAGAAGGACTCTGTTCTC
>Ga0209287_10000228_pt1 | contig 37615 bp, 32 predicted proteins | sample PPLLak3cmMay2015_2_FD_187255 | JGI IMG/M metagenome (GOLD analysis project Ga0209287, IMG submission 187255) | Freshwater sediment microbial communities from Prairie Pothole Lake near Jamestown, North Dakota, USA - PPLs Lake P8 Core (1) Depth... | ecosystem: Environmental > Aquatic > Freshwater... | reverse complement strand
CTAGCTCATAATGAGCTTTCTCCTTCAGTTTCTGAACTTCGCCTACATCATGGCTGCTTCCTATCGTTTTTACAACTTTATACTTGCCACTACTCTTGTCGATAATCTGTAGGCTAACGCTGCCGCTAGCATTCTTCTTTTGCCTAATATACATACCCTTGGCTGCTTGGGACACCCAAAAATACGAAAATCAGCCATTAAGCAACTGTTTATCAGAGCACTAATTTTTGAGTTGAAAAAACCGAGGAAAACAGGAGTTCTCGTTTATTTGCAGATTTCCTTAATTGGTCGATACAAATAAAGAGGCTGTCTCAAAATTCCATTCTACTTTTGAGACAGCCTCTTTTTATGTTATAAACCCTAATGTAAGCTACTCCCTTAACCCAAGAAAGCTCATGGGCGTATCGTGCATCATGGCCCAAAGCACATCGGGGTCGAATACTTGTTTAAAGTTATCGTAATAGATCTTCATGGTAACCCTATCGGTGTAGTACATCACATCGAAATCGGTGCCGAACATCAACCGAGTTTTTAGCTTGGTGCCCTCACCCCAGAATGCTTTCATCGGGTTTAGCTCATCGGTGCCTGTATAGCACGATAGGTCGGTATAAACGTTATCGTTTTCTTTCACCAAGCGGGCAACCGTTTTTGCCCAATCGTAGGATGGATCGGTGCTGCCCATGTGGGCGAAGTCGATTTTTAGACTTGGGTACTGTTTAATTATAGGCTCAAAGTTTAGCGGATTACCATACTTTGTGTACTTCCAATCCGTATTGGGCGGAAATCCTCCTTTGCCACAATGGTATGTTATTGGTAATTGATTATCGCTACAATATTTGTAAACGGCGTCCATCGTTTTACACTGTGGGTGGTAGCCCATGCGAGGGTAAAGTTTAACCCCATAGAATCGCCTATCTCCTTGAAAGAAACTTCCGGTCAATAGCGTGTCAACGATACCGGGTCGTCGGGGATCGATGGCAACAAATGGGAATAGCTGACCCTTATGCGATATAACCAAATCCATCAACTTATCCATATGGTAGCAATACCCCTCGGTAGGGTAAAAACTCCCTGCTTTGGACGATTTCAATGCGGTGGTTTTCATCTTGAGGGTTTTCTTAACCGAGCGCTCCTCGTCGATGATTTTGAGGGCTAATCGAACTGAACCATCATCAGTAACACCTTTTGATGCCTTTAGGGTTGTTTTTTGAGTTTGAATATAGCGGCTAAAATCGTCTAAAATCTCATCCCAGCACTCCTGAAACTCTTTCTCATCGACAGCTGTTGCTCTCAATCCTTTGACTTTCTTAACATCTTCATCCTTATCTAATGGATACGCTAGCATGTAAAATACGTCCATCATCAGGGGGATGATTCGAAGGTTATCGTTGGGAAATTCTTTTTTAGCCTCTTCCTGCAAGAAGATCAGATTATCCTCCTCCGAGCTGAGGGCAGAATGGAGCATCTCGTAGAGCTGCCTTAACAGCTCCTTTAGCTCCGTAAATCGCCCTTTCGTTGCCATAAGCGTTTTAGGAGTAGGCGGTTCGGTCCAAGGGTAAGTTCTGTGTAAAATATCGTGAAGTAGACTTTTTACCTCCTTAACCACATACTTTAACGTAAAGATGTGGCAATGCGCATCGAAACGAGTATTGTTTCCCATTTTTTTCTTTACTATTAATTGAATGATAAAATTGGTTGTACTAAATATTATTCCTTATGATGTGTTTGCAAAAACTGGTCGATCGGAATTGCTAACTTATCAGAATTATTATTCACCCATGCGGTAACAGCGTCATACTGCTGTTTTTGAAGATTAAAGTTGATAATCGGATAGTTATTCTCCATTTCAGGAATACTTATAAAAATGTTCTTTGCCATTGGCATACCATTGAAACGCCACGCATTAAGTTTTATCAGGAAATCAAGGAAACCATTCATTGACATATTTTTCAGATGATTGATAACCCCTAAAATGTCTTCTGCCTTTGCGCTATTATTTTGGAGTAATTTAAAGATCTCTTCGTGCTCAAATTCTGGTTTCTCGCGCATTGGGCTTATAATGTACATATTCTCAAATGGCTCATTCTGCCTAACATATTCCCCAAGATACTCATCAAAATTATCAAATGTACCCTTAGTTCCACCATCAGAAAAATAGCCATCGGGGAAATCCATCTTATGTCCTGCTTCGCATTGAATCTGTTGCCTTGGGAAAACAATGGGTATAGCCGTAGATGCCATAAACATATCTGTCAGATTAATATACTTCTGACCATCGGTTTGGCTACAAGCCCAAAGGGTTGGTTCTTTTAGCTTAAATAATTGAGTCCATGAAAAGGTAAGAATGTACGAAAGGAAAGGCAGGTCGCCAACACATTGACAGTGCATTGTGTCAACGAATTTTTGTATTGTTTTACGCAAGGGGTCGGTATCGAATGGTAACATTTTAACCCTGTAAACATCATCATTGCGAAGCGGGAATAGAACCTGCTGCTTGTAGTAGGTTTCCCAATCCAAGTTACTACCATTGCTGAAACAAGCATTTAAGGCTGCAAGGTTTAATGAGCCTGAGCTGAAGCCCGCAAGGAGGGTATTATCCTGCGAAACGTTTAGCCCCTTTTGCGCTCGAAGTTGATCGAACATGGCCACTTCCTGGGATATACGAGCAGCGGCCCCGGTTAGAAGCACTGCGGTTTTTAATTTTTGAGTCATGGGGTTATTGGGTTTAAATAATTGCTAAAGTAATGATAGAAACCCATTAATAATATAACCCTTTTGGGGGATAGATTTTTAATAGTGGTTAGTTTAACTTTATGGTAATTATCAGGCTTTAAAAACCTCGTTAGTCTATTCGCAGTACTTGCTCTTTAAATTATAAAAAAAATGCTATGAAAATACAGGAGAAGAAGGTTGAAATCCAACCCGCCAGAACCTTTAAAAATCCAAGTATTTGGACCTCCATTCAAGAATTTCTGAATGATTTCTTCGGGTCTCTTATTCCAGGGATATATTTTAGCTTTTTTATCTCCATTAGTATCCTATCGACCATTCTAATCATTTGTAGCATTGACAGTAGCAACTTCATTGACAATACGGTTAAACTTGTTAATCCCTTCTCGGTTGAGCTATTTATATGCTTTTTAATATTCTCGTTTGTTATCGGATCCGTATTTTACAGGAAAGATCCTAAAGAGCCGGATAGGCTAAGCGCAGAATACATATACAATAAATCTAGCGACAAGATTGGAATGGCCGTTCAAGCGAATAGTAAGGAAAAGAAACCTCAGGTCGATTTTCCATACCTATACATTTATGAGTATTTGAAGGATAGGGGGTTAAATCATCTAGCGAAAATGATTCCGTGGAAAGGGAACGATCCGAGCACCTATAAGTACAGAACTAAGATGTTTATTAATATTCTAAAAATTCGGATTAACTATTTTGTCCCGGAGCATAACGCCGACATCATTAAGAATGAGGCTCACATTCGATTGATTTCCTCTTTATGGTTTGCCACAAAAGGAATAATAGCCATTTCGATATTTAATATCATTATTATTCTTACAGCATTTATCGTTCAACTAGTATTAGATCTTGATATTGAATACGATTTACTTGCTATATGCTGTTTATGGAATTTCTTACAAATAATACTGTTTTTCTTTATTAGAAAATCGATTATTAAATTTTACCACTATCAACGGGTTCGGGAGATAGTATATGTTCTAGAAACGGCGTACCTAGCATCGTTTACCTATAAGAACATTTTTAAACTGTAGCTATTTTAAGCGGTGGGGAAGGGGGGATTTTCTCCTCCTAGTACTCCCTCCTGAATTATTGTATTACAAATTCCCCTCGAATTACTTTTCTTACAATCGGAGTAATGGACTTTCCCAGGAGTACCCCAGCACCGATTGCCCTTGTAATCGAGTTCAAACTAATTTCTTCTTTTTTCATAGTCGTAATTATTAACGTGAATAATCCAATTACAATCAAAGAGAAGTCCATTCTCACTCCAATTGAAAAAGTCCCATCAAGTAGAAGATTCATATTACAATTCAAGTTCTTAAAGAACGAATCGGTGTTGCTGATAAAAATCACCGCTAGCTATTGATTAAATAAACCCACTACATGTTCCTTACATAAACGCTGATGTAATTTGGCGTTGGTTTGGTGGGGTTAATTTCATTCAGCCTAGGCATTTCGAGTTTGAATACATTCTTGGAATTAATAAGGTCTAATACCTTTTGCGCCATCTCTTTTTCCTCAGGCTCATACCGAATTTCGTTGGCTGAAATTCGGTATCTGGTTTTGGCATTAATGCTATGGGGTAGAAGTCTCAACCGAACCTGATAATCGGGGAATTCCGCTTTAAGGATATCAACAATCTGTTTCGCTCTGGGCTCAGCCTCTTTGATTATATCTTCGAGGTAAAATACATCAATGGTGAATTCCTCTGATGCAATAAGCTCATCCTGCTTAATATAGTGTTTTGTTTTAACCTCAATATCCTGCTGAATCTTTCTAACCGATTCATCGGTATTGGGCGATGACATTAATATTGATATTAGCTTATCCCTAAATAGGCTATCATCGGCAAGCATCTCGTTAACCAATAGTAGTACAGCTTTTTGAAGTTTATCATCGTTTTTGGTAATGGCCCCTTTAACCTCTTCGAACATGTGAAATTTGATATTATTCTCAAATTCTTTTTGTTTTAAGTTCGTTTCAATCTGTAATGCCACGGTTTCAATTCTCCTTGTTTTTGATTCAAGGCTATTTTTAACAACGGTAAAATACAAACCGAGCAATCCACCAACAATAGCAATGATTGGAGTAGCCCAGTATTTGTTAAGGTTCTCTAGGAATAGTTTCATAATTTTTCACGCTTTAGATTTTCTTGCTGATTAAACGAATCTATAAAACCCAATAGCTATAGGTCTAATGCCATATTTTGCCTACAGCTATTTACTCCTTTTTAGGTTTGGTATAAAAGTTGAAAATTGGTATATCCACCGTTAGAGTAATGCTGAATCGTGTGTACTTATTATCGGCAAATGTGTTAACGGTAGGTGCTACCTTCCTGAGAATAGGCCCTAGCTGATATCCTACTGAGAGGGCAAATGGCGTTTTTCCAAAACCCCAGGATAAGAACACCCCAGGGGATATAATGTCTTTCAGCTCAACCTTTGGGACTGTGCTTGAGCTATCGTCCATAAAACGGTAAGCGGCTAAAGCCCCAATGTCAACCAATGAGAAGAAAGTTGTGAAAGAGTGCCCCACCTTGCTACGGCATGGTTTAATCCCCCCCCAATTAAGGGCAATGCCCACAGGGGCGGTTACACCATAGCTATTAAAGAATGGGCTGTTTTTAGCTCCTTTAACATGCTCGTTACCGCCAAAAAAACCAACGTAACCATTTAGAGTAACGCTGAAAGAGCTCTCGCGTTTAATTCGATACGAGCCAGAGGGTAAAGCGACCGACTCGATAGCCATCTGCACTTCCTTTGAATCCCTAGCCACAGAAACGGTAGCAATAAACGAACCATATTTTATGAATTTTTCAAGCGTGGGTTTATCGAGGTTAGTTAAACTATCAAGTAAAAGATATGTTTCAAAAACAGCAGAATTATACGATCTTACATTGATATCCGCCATCAGGTTAGATATGTGTAGCAAGCAGTAATCGATTTGCTCTTTCTGTTTCCCCTCAGGATGAATAACTGCGTTTATCTCCGATAACATTGAAACCGATCTTTGCCCAAGGGCAAAGAAATCGCTTAAAGAACCATTCCTATCTTTTGTAATTTTTGATATCGTTCTATCAATCTCATCGGCATTTTTGTAGAGTATTTGTAGCAATCTTACTATGCTTTGAATATCGTTTTTGTTATCATCAATAAATGCTTTAAAGTCATTGTATGATTTGGGATCGGATTTCCCGTTGTTTAAAATCTGTTGATAAAGTAAACCCATATATATTGCTGCAAAATCGGGGTTGTTGAATTTACTAAATTCTTGACTGCTTATCCAGTACCGCTCAGGGTTATCTGATTTCAACGATCTCGATATTAGGTTAGCCATTAGAATTGAACTTTTTATATTTTGATCAACTCCATTGATTTGATCCTTACGGGCTAGGTCATCAAGTATATCGCCGGGGTGCATGCCCTTTTGAATGTCAATAAGCACGTTTAAAACCAAGGAGATGTAGTTCCGTTCCTCATCGGTCAGCTTCAAATCAATGCACTCTTTACAGTTTACTACGCTATCAATACCCACAAGTAAATCCCTTAGGTCTTGCTCAAATGCCTCCCTAAGCATGGGCAAATACAATTGATAGCTATACATTTTATCTTTGGCAACGAGTAGAATTGGCGTTGTTTTAGGGAATAACTTCTTAATTATCAGATTTGAGCTGACAAACTGCTCGAACTGCTCAAAAAATATGACATTCATCTCCTCCTTGGTTCTTTCTACAAGGAATCGAGCCAATCCATCGGCTAAAGAGGTAACATTAAGCCCCCCCATTTTCCCTACTATATTTGGATATAGGTCCGATAAGTATTTTGTATCAATATCTGTAGAATTAGGAATAATATCATTGCTTATTAAAGCGCTTAAAAAGGGATTATTCTTTATTTCGAGCTTGGTAATTTTGTATTCCAAGCAGATGCTATTAAATATTTTCATATCGGCATCGCTCTCAACGGAGACCTTACCATTTACAACCATCTTTTCTAATCGAACTGCGTCGTAATAAGCGTTCTGCGATAAGACGAGGTTGCATTGCAATGCCAATAAAACAAAAAGTGGAATGTAAAATATCTTTTTCATGATCATTAAAGTGTTAGTTGTCCTTTTATCGCTTTGTAGCTAAATCCATTTTGTACTTTCTTTTCTGAAATTGATTCGATGAATAATCTAGCATCGTTAACATTAAAATTTTTATTCCCCTGCTTCTTTAAGGCCAATATTCCTGCAAGAAATGGGGTAGAAATGCTTGTTCCCGATAAACTTTTATATTCTGCATTTGAGTTCATCGGATTATTAATGTCAATAAATGTTGAGGTAATTTTTTCTCCGGGTATGCAAATATCGAGTTGAGGGAATCTCTTAGTGATTTCTGAAATGTTGAGATTATTATCAAGAGTGCCAACCGAGATACAATTTGAATATTTTGCAGGATACTCCCCTATCGCATTGCCTCCATTTGAATTGTTTCCAATTGAGCATACAACTATTTTATCTTTAGCTACAGCATCATCAATTATTGTTTGAAATTCGGAATCCCAATCGTTATCACTTATCCCCAATGAAATTGAGATCACATCAGCTACCGAGACAGCCCACCTTAACCCATCCTTTAGCCTTGAAATCGATGAAGGGTATTGCCCTTGATAGTAAACACGTCCAATGTATGCTTGTGCAAATGGAATGACCCCTTCTATCCTATGGCTGCCTTGTCCAAAAAGAATTCCTGCACAATGAGTACCATGCCCATAGAAATCTTGTATGGATTGATCTCTTAAAAAGCTTTTATATTTAATTCTATTTTTATCAAAATCAGTATGCTCAAGGTGTATTCCGCTGTCTAGTAAGGCTACATTAACACCATTCCCCCGATTTGCTATTTTTTCAATTCCCAACTTTTCAATCCAATAGTTAATTTCGTTCTCAGCATCAGGTTTTTGAGTTGCCTCACACCCCCCGCTCCAAGCATACCAGCCATCCACCGTTTTATACCAAGTATCGTTCCCATCAATTTTATCTCCTGCTAAAATCTGCTCAACCTCAATAGATGCTCCAGGTATCAGGGGGGATAGAACAGGTGCGTTAACGCTTGGTGCGCCTATTCTTCTGTTTAATAACTTTATCACCAATGCTTTCATACTATCCTACCGCTGTTTTTTGTGATTCGCCGCTTTTATCCTTTTGGGCTGATGCACCCCCCGACTCAACTTTCGCTATCGAACCCCTTAGCTTCACCAGTTTATTCAATAGATCAAACCAAAATGGAGCTCCTAACGATAGGGCTATTGCGGTTAGCAGGCAGCCCAAAAGATTCATCCAGCTATTGCGACTGGAGAACTTCCACGTTGGTCGCTTTGCAGTAAGTACAACATCGCTTTTTTCGATGTACGCATAAAGGGTATCCATTCTACCAATAAGCACCTTTTGCCCCTCTAGCACTGCTTTGCCAACAGAATCGGCAACTTGTTCTTTCAATTCCTGTGCTGTTTTGATGTGTTTGTTCGCTTTAAAAGCCGAATCATTTTCGAGCTTTTTGGCAAGCCCCTTGTCGTATGCATTCTTCATAAGGGTAGTATCGCTTGCAAGCTGACCGGCCATTTTCACATACTGCTCACGAACTTTAGGGTCTTTTGATAAATTGCCCGCAATCTGAATGGTATCAATGTTGAAGAGAATTGCAACTACTAACCCTACCAGAAAGGTTACAAACAATATCTTGCGCTTGTACCAACCGGCCACTCGTTCCTGAGTATCGTCGAACCAAGTTTCGAGCGAAGCGGTAAACTTTTGCAAATCGTTATCCGCCTCATCGAGCAGATTAAGTAAAAACTTACCCGTTTGGGTGTCCTTATACTTCTCAAGGGCAGCGCGTATTTTATCGGATGGCTTATCTCCCCCATCCACCTCATCCTTGAGAACTTGTATTAATGCCTTTGAAAAATTACGGGCTTGAATATATGAGGGCTTGTTGTAGATTCGGCCAAGACCGCTTGCCATATATTTTATCAAGGGTGTATCGTAAAATTTCTGGGATAAAATTGCTTTCCCATTATCGTCGAGCATACGCTCTATCCCCTTCACCAAATTACGGGCACGAAACTGAAATAAGGTTGCTATAAGTTCAACAATAGTTGTTGTTAGCAAGCTGTAAAGGGTGTATATAAACACCAATCCAATTACAACATCAAGGGCAATGCTTCCAGTCATAATTTTTTTATAAAAATACTTTAACTGTTAATTAATGTAAATCACCCTTTCGGGTGATATTTTGGGTTTTCTTAAAGAAATTGTAAATGCTTTATAATGGCCTCGGAACGATTACTCACCCGTAGCTTTGTATATATATGTTTTAGGTGGCTTTTCACGGTTTGAAGGCTAATGCCCATTGTTTTGGCAATCTCCTTGTAAAGCAATCCCTGCGATAAAAGGTTCAAAATCTCCTTTTCGCGGTTGGTCAGTACAGTATTGCCGTTTAGCTTTTTTATAGTCCTTTCGGGTTGAAATCTCAGCACAATGGTTAAGTCATTATGGCTAAAAGAATCATTGCCATTAACCCTTATGTCAATCTCACTGCTCGTTGAATTGAAGTAACGGCTACTCGAAGAGCAATCAACTTCACCAATTTCGCCATCTTCATCTACAAGAAACAGGCATACCCTAGCATATTTATCTTTAATTTTTTTTAAAATGGCTTTCCTCTGCTTAAAATTAACGATTGTATTGATTATAAATGCTTGCTTATCGGGAGCACTGCTGTTATCCAACACCTCATTGATTAGCCCGTAGATACTGCTAACGTGAGTATTTTCAACCTCTAGCCCTTCGGGCTGATTATGGTTTTCTACCAATTTATCGATTACATCGAACCTAACCATTACAAAAATATGCTAACAATGAAAATATTTTAATAAAATTAATGCAATAAATATTCAATACCAAATTAGAGAAGTATTTCGATTGATTTTTACACAAAAAAAGGAATAATACTGACGAACAGTCTAAAAATTACTTTAAACAAAAAATAGGCGCAGAATAGGAACCAAATCGTTATTAAATAGTTGAATTTCAAGGTCAATTTTAACGCTGAGGTTTTAATTCTCAATATATCTGTTACTAAAAAAAGGTTACCCTGTTTTTAGGGTAACCTTTTTTTAGAATAAAATTCCAAAATTACTTCAATCCACGTTTTCTAAGTAGTGGCTCATTCGATGGATCCTGCCCCCTGAACTTTTTATACTGAACCATTCCCTCATCAGTACCCCCTTCGGCAAGGATATACTTTCTGAATTTAGCCGCAATCTCCTTGTTGAAGATATCGCCAGAATCAACAAATGCCTGAAAAGCATCTGTGTCCAAAACCGCAGCCCATAGGTAAACGTAGTAACCTGCTGAATAACCGCCAATAATGTGTCCAAAATAGGTTGAGCGATATCTTGGAAGAATCTCCTTCATCAATTTCATTTTATCCAACGATTCCTTTTCGAATGCAAGCACATCAACCTTTTTGGGTTCAGTAAAGCTGTGCCAATCGAGATCGAGGATTGATGCAGCAACGTACTCAACGGTTACAAAGCCTTGGTTGAATACCATGCTTTTTTGCAATCTGCCAAGTAGCTCATCGGGAATAACTTCACCGGTCTTGAAATGCTTTCCGTAGTACTTAATCACTTCGGGTTCGGCAGCCCAGTTCTCCATAATTTGAGAAGGAAGTTCTACCATATCCCTAGGAACGCTACCCGCTGTTCGGTCGTAACTACCTACGGTGAATAGGTTGTGTAGCCCATGCCCAAACTCGTGAAACATTGTGGTTACCTCATCCCAAGTAAGAAGAGCGGGGGTATCACCATTTGGTCGAGTGAAATTACAAACCATTGATACGATAGGAGGAACTCTTTTCCCGTCCTGATCATTCGCCTGACTCCTCATCGAGCCGCACCAAGCACCTGGCCTTTTGCCTGGCCGTGGATGGAAATCCATATAAAGAATACCTGCATAGCTACCATCAGCCTCTTTAACCTCATAGGTTTCAACCTCGGGATGGTAAATAGGTATATTTGTTTGCTTGGTGAATGTCAACCCATAGAGCTTGTTGGCAACGAAGAACATCCCATCGCGAACGTTTCCAAGGACAAAGTAGGGCTTAAGCTCCGACTCATCTAGGTTGAACTTCTCTTTTCTTAACTTCTCGGCGTAGAACCACCAATCCCATGGCTCAACTTTGAATTTCCCACCCTCCTTGTCGATTATGGTTTGCATATCGGCAAGATCCTTCTTCGCAACCTCTTGAGCAGGGGCTAAGATACCATTCAGGAATTCGTAAACCTTTTCAGGGGTTTGAGCCATATTCCGGCTTATAACGTATTCTGCATAGGTGTTATAGCCTAGTAGTTTTGCTCGTTCAACCCTAAGATTTGCAATGTTTAGTAGTATCTCTTTGTTGTCAAACTTATTGTCGTTATTGCAACGCATGAAATATCCACGGTACAATTTTTCACGAAGTTCTCTGCTCTTAGCATACTGCAAGAAGGGTATCATGCTGGGCTTTTGAAGCGTAAACACCCATTTGCCCATTAAGCTGTCGAGTTTTGCTTCTTGAGCTGCTGCATCGATAAATTCCTGTGGAAGCCCTGATAAGTCCTCAATTTTATCAACTATTAGCTTGAAATTTTTGTTCGTTTCGGCTAATAAATTCTCGTTGAACTTTATTGAAAGTTTAGAAAGTTTTTGGTTCATCTCACGAAGTTTATCCTTATCTGCTTCGCTTAGGTTAGCACCGTTGCGAACAAGATCCTCATAGTATTTTTCTACAACCCTTTTTTGGTCGGCATCGAGATTGCTCGTTTCACGACTTTCGTAAACCGCTTTAATCCTTTGGAAAAGTTTATCGTTAAGAGAGATATTATCGCGATGTTTTGTGGTTTTTGGCGCAATTTCTCTGTTGATGTTTTGAATTGCATCATTCGTATTCGCACCATTTACGATACCAAAGGCCCTGCTTACCTTACTTAGGAGTTTGCCCGACTTATCGTAGGCAAGAATAGTATTCTCAAAGTTTGGGGCTTCGGTATTATTAACAATAGCATCAATCTCGGCCTGTTGATCAATAATCCCTTTTTCAATGGCAGGAATGTAATGGCTTGTGTCGATCTTATCGAATGGTGGAACACCAAAAGGGGTATTGTACTCGCTAAAGAATGGGTTTGTCGATTCTGTTCCCTTCTGTTTACAGGCTGAAAACAGGACAACGGGTAAGAGTAGTACCATAGCAATTCTTTTCATAATTTGTGGGTTTTGGGTTATTATAAAAATAATATATCCCTTAGATATTTAAAACGGATGAGGGTTTAAACGGTTTGTGATTCTTTAAAAATTGGATGTATGGTATGTTCCAGTTATAGAATCTGCCAAGCATTATCTACATTATTCTGAAAAATAGTTGAGAATCCGATTCTTGGTGGTATATCCAAAAAAGAATAGGTTATCCTCGATAGATATAAACCTTGAGGATAAGCAGGAACTGTTTTTTTGGGGGTCTCCTTTAATGATAAATAATTTTCAAACTCTTCAAGCGATATCTCACCTGTACCTATTTCAAGTAATTTCATTACAATTATCCTAATCATTCCCTTTAAGAATCGATTTGATGATATTTGAAATCTTATCTTATCTCCATTTATATCAGCGTAAAGTTGGGCGGTTGAAATATAGCAGATATTACTCGGGTTCTTATCCGGACTTTTACAGAATGCGCTAAAATCATTATAGACAAGAAGCAGTTTTGTTGCCTCCTTCATCTTGCCGAAATCAAGGTTTTTTATTGGATAGTATGAGCTTAATCCATGAAGAAAAGGGTCTTTATAGGTGTGAATAAAATAGTCATACGTGCGTCTTATTGCATCTAGCTGCGCATGAGGGTAGCCTTCAACAGGGATGATATCGAAGATGGAAATATCCTCCGATAGCATTTTGTTTAACCTGAATAGCAAATCGAAATCCCAAGGCTCGTCAACATCCATGTGGAAAAAGTATTGGCTAGCATGAACCTGCGCATCGGTTCTGCCACACCCTAAGCAAGTTATGCGTGTTTTGAGCAATTTGCTAAGGCTTGTTTCTAATACCTCCTGTATGCTCAGCACTTTATGCTGACGCTGCCAACCTCGGTAGTTATAGCCGTTGTAACCGATATGAATGAAGTATCTCAATAATCTGCTTTTAAGTGGATGAGTTTAATAGTTTTTACAATTCACAAAGCGACCCTAGAATTAGTGGATATTGATGAATTCAAGTTGGATTGGTGTGGTTCTATAATAGGGGGTTTACGATTATTCTATTGATGCTAGAATCGTTTGGGCTAGCTGTCGCACATCAATACCTGCTGATTCAATGGTAATCTTAGCCTTTTCATAGTATTTTTTTCGCTCGTCAAGTACTCGTATAATGTAATCATTTAACTCCTGCTGAGTTTTCCCCCAAAGTAGCGGACGATCGGTTTTTGATGCAATCAGCCGAGCAACAAGCTCTGCAACCTCTGCTTTAAGATAGATCGTCAACCCAGTTTTATTCATAAAATCGATGCTGTTGTAGAAACATGATGTTCCTCCGCCAGCTGCGATAATAAAATCTCCTTCGAAGGCCGACACCTCTCTCAGTGCGTCATTCTCAAGTATGCGAAAATGATCTTCGCCCTTTTGCTCAAAAATTTGCTTAACGGTTTTGTTGTATTTACGCTCAATATAAGCATCTAAGTCGATGAACTCATAGTGAAGGGTTTTAGCCAGTTCAATACCAACGGTTGTTTTTCCACTTGCCATAAAACCAATAAGATACACCTTCATCAAAATAAAATTTAAGGGGTTTAGGATTTATAAATCGTTTACAAGGTAAGAATTTTAGATGAATCGAAAAGCCATAGATTGATAGAAACAACAATTTCAGGGTGCTTAGGGTTTGTTTTTTATACATGGTGAATATTTTCTGGATAATGGATAGGGTATAACTTGGGATCAAGGTCATATAGTTGAAAGCAGAAAAACAAGTTTAACAATTTAAATATAAAAATTATGAAAACTTTAATTAGACGAATGACCGCTTTGAGCTTGATAGCCATCCTAACATTAGGTTTTGGTTACTCCTTCGCTCAGAATAACACCACCTACTTGACGATTAACGGTGTTATAAAAGATTCTAAAACCAAGCAAAAAGTTATTTTTGCAAGCATCTCGGTTCCAGGCACAAACATTGGAACTGTTTCAAACTCAGATGGAGAGTTTACCCTAAAGGTTCAGAAATCGTTAAATGCAAATGAGTTTGAAATTTCTCACTTAGGCTATATCAACAAGAAGTTTGCTATAGCGGATAATCCTAGCGGTGAACAAACCTTCTATGTTGATCCGTACTCCGTAGAACTCCAAGAACTTGTAGTAAAACCCGTTGATCCCCGTAGTATCGTTTTAAGAGCGATAGGAAGTATAGGCGATAACTATAGCGCCAACCCCAATATGCTAACCGGTTTTTATCGCGAAACCATTAAGCAACGTAGGGATTATTTATCGATTTCCGAAGCCATTATTGATATCTACAAATCGCCATATACCAACTCTTTTGATGCCGATAGAGTTCGCATATTTAAGGGAAGAAAAGGTTCGAATGTGAAAAAAGCCGATACGCTAACCGTTAAGCTGATTGGTGGTCCAAACATCTCTTTAATGCTCGATATTGTAAAAAATCCCGACGTATTACTGTCAAGAGAGAATATCGACTACTATAGCTACGAAATGCTAAATATTGTAAACATCGATGGAAAGCTGAACTATGAGATTGGCTTCACACCCGTTATGGATTTAAGTTTTCCCCTTTACTATGGTAAACTCTATATCGAAAAGGAGACAATGGCTTTAACCATGGCTCAGTTTAGCCTCGACCTGAAGGATGAAGCAAAGGCTGCAAGCACCTTCGTTAAAAAGAAACCTCTTGGGTTGAAATTTGAGCCTACATCAACCAGCTACCTTGTAACCTATAAAGAGCAGGACGGAAAGTATTATATCAACTACGTACGCAACGAGGTTAAATTCACCTGCAATTGGAAAAAGCGGATTTTCAAGACCAGCTATACCGTAATGTCTGAAATGGCTGTAACTGAAAGAAAAACAGAAAATATTGAAAAATTTGCAGCCAAAGAATCATTTAAACAGTACTCGGTTCTTGCCGATAAAGTAAATGAATACTTCGACGAAAACTACTGGGGCGAGTATAATACCATTGTTCCGGATGAATCTATACAATCAGCAATCAATAAATTCAATAAAAGATTAAAAAAGCAGTAATTTAAAATTTCAATGCGTAGAATACGCTATCTCGTTAAGCAATAGAATGAGGGTTAATAAATGAATAGCTAAGCCCCACATGAAAAGTAAAGGCAAAACATGTGGGGCTTATTCCAGAAAAAAAAGTTTAACGGGATAGTTTATTGTTTTATAAGATTTTTTTAAGTTGTACTTTTACATCAAGAAATATAACACCAATGCAGCTAGCGGGATTTATAAAGCAATCAAGGATTAAACAGGATGATCTTGTTGAGTTCGAAAAACTTTTCAAATCATACTACTCCCCGCTCTGCCATTTTGCCTTCAAGCTCCTCAAAGATATGGATATTGCAGAGGAGGTAGTGCAGGAGTTCTTTTACAACTATTGGAAAAACAGGCATACAATGAGTATCCAAATTTCTATAAAATCATATATGTACCGTGCGATACGAAACAATTCTTTAAAGTATCTTGAGCACGTTAAAGTGGTAAAAAAGTATGAGCGGAATTTTATTGACACCAATAGCTCTGAATCAGGGTTTGAAACCAACGAGTTGGAGGTAAAAGAGCTGAATGACATAATAGAAAATACGCTCAGCCAATTACCCGAACGATGTAGCCAAATCTTTAAGCTGAGCCGATTTGAGGGGTTGAAATACAATGAGATTGCAGAAAAGCTATCGATTTCAGTAAAAACGGTTGAAGCCAATATGGGAAGAGCACTTCAACTATTTCGAAAAAACCTTAAACAGTATGAAGAGATTGCATGTTAAGCACTTCATTCTTAAATTTGAAAGTTATGAAACTAAATATAAATAATACGAAAGATTTCGAGATCATTGCAAAATACCTTGCAGGGGAAATGAGCAATGATGAGGCTTCTCGATTCGAGATGCAAATCGAATCTTTCCCCGAAAACAAAATAATAATTGAAGAGATGACCAAGCAGTGGGCTCAAATGGAGCATTACAAGAACGAGAGGACTATAGATACCCATAAAGGGTGGCAAACACTTTTTAATAGACTCGATACCGATAAACTTATTCCTGAGAACAATGTTGTTGAACACCGAATAATCCCTGTTTGGGCTAAATGGGCTGCTTCAGTAGCTGTTATAATGACAATTGCAGGCTTATCTTTTTTTACATTCTTTAGAAATAACCCTGATCTAATTAGCTTACAAACAGGATCCGAAGCGAATACTTTGATACAAACGCTTACCGATGGTTCGGTTGTCTATCTCGCTAACAATACCACCTTCTCGTACCCCGAGAAGTTCAGTTCAAACGAAAGAAAGGTTAATCTTACCGGAGAGGCATTTTTCGATATTACTCCAAATCCGAACAAACCATTTAGAATTGAAACCGATCAGGTTGTGATAGAGGTGCTAGGAACTGCGTTCAACGTGAAGTCCGATAATAGCAATTTTTTTGAGCTCGCGGTTGAACGGGGTAAGGTTAGAGTAACCCTTAAGAGCGATCCATCTCAAAATCAAATTGTTCTTCCTGGTGAGAAAATATCCTCAAGTAGCAACCATCTTGTAAAAACTAAGAATGAAAATTCAAACTACTTTACATGGAAAACTAATCAGATGCAGTTTAAGGACGAGTCGTTGAGTAATATCGTTAACGTAATTAATAAGAACTATAAGTCGAATATCAAGCTGTTGAATCAAGAACTTGCCGACAGAAAGCTTACTGTTACCTTCTACAATAACTCTCTGTCAACCATTACCGAACTTATTTGTTTATCTTTAAACCTGAAAAAAGAGGCGCAATCCGATTCAACCATTATTATTAAGCCTATTGAAAAATAGCTATTTAATAGTTTCTGATTCTTTAAGTAGAGCAGGTGATTTCCGAAAAATTTCGGTTATCCTGCTTTTTTTGATTACCCTTAACCTCAGCAACACATCGGTCGCTCAGGAGTCTATCCTTAATCAAAGGATCTCAATATCCGATCAAAGGGCTACTGTTTATGAGGTTTTTAGCAAAATCACCGAGGTAACCGGCTATTACTTTATTTACGATAGCAAGCTGCTTAATAGCGATAAACAGGTTAAAGTTTCATCAAGCAACAAAACCTTAGAACAAGTATTGACTGAAATACTCGATAACAAAACCTTGGGATTCAGGTTAATCGAAAAGCATATACTCATCTTTAAAAAAGAAGAACAGAAAAAGATTGGACAAACAGCAAAAAGAGATTCAACCAAGACTTTAAACATTAAAGGACAAATTTTCGATAAGCAAACCAAGCAACCATTACCATTCGTAACCGTTGGTATTGTTGATGAGAATATTGGTACGGTTAGTAATTTCGATGGGGTCTTTGCCCTAAAAATATCACCTAAGCTGTTACTCACAACAATTCAAGTATCGCATTTAGGTTTTAAAAGCCAACAAATTCCCATCCAAGCTTTTATAGAACAAAAGGTAGATATATTTCTAGAAACCGAGTATGTCTCCATTCAAGAGGTCATAATTCGAAATATCGATCCATTGGAGGTTGTTAAAAAGGTGTATGAGCATCGATTCGCTAACTATCCTAGCGAACCCATTTATATCACAGGCTTTTATCGTGAAGGCGTACAGAAGGATACTAAATACTTAAACTACTCTGAGGCCATAGTAAAAATATATAAATCGCCCATTACAAGGTCAATAGAATCCGATCAGGTCAAACTATTACAGTCTAGAAAGGTAATCAATATTGACCAAAAGGATACTTTAATCGTTAAATTAAAAGCAGGTCTTAGGAGCTGCTTAACCCTTGATATAGTTAAAAACCTACCTGATTTTATTGACCCTGAACTTATTGAAAAGTACAACTTCTCACGAGCTGATATTGTATCCATAAACTCCCGCAACGCTTACGCCATTGCATTTGAGCAGAAAAATGGGATATATGAGCCCCTCTTTAAGGGCACGTTGTATATCGATATGGAAACCTTTGCCGTTGTTAATACCGAGTTTGAGGTAAACCCAAAATTTGTGAAGAATACCGCTGATATGTTTGTTGTCAAGAAGAGCCGCAAGTACAAGATTACCCCTGAGAAGATAAACTATAACATTAACTATAGCGAAAGGAATGGGAGGTATTACATAAGCCACATTCGAGGCGATCTTACCATTAGCTATAAAAAGCGATACCATGTCTTCTCCAATAATTTCAGAGTATTCCTAGAACTGGCTAGCTGTCAGATTGATACTGCGAATGTGCACCGATTTCTCCGAGAGGAGACCCTTAAAATGAATACTGTTTTTCTCGACACCAAATTTACTTTCGATGAGACCTATTGGGGCAACTATAATATTATCACCCCGGAAGAGAAGATTAGCCAAGCCCTTTCACGAATCAATACCAAGATGGAGTTTGTTAAACCTGATTAGAGCGCATTCATAGCTTGTGCTAATCTCTAAGGGGAAGCAAAAATAATCTTATTTTAACGTCAGTTCGATGTAACAAACAATTTAAGTGCTATGTTATCAGCATTTTACTTTGAGGGGAGAAATGGAATATTGCCTGCTTGTCGCCTGCCTGCCGGTAGGCAGGGCAGACAGGGAAGGAAAAAGTTAGAAGAAACCCCATTATTCCACTATTCCATCATTCCAATACCATATGATAAACTTGTAACAAATTACAATTTAGAGTATTACTATCATTTATTAAATCGAACTCGCGTTATTTTATCACTACTGACCGACTAAAATTATATAATTCATGAAACACTTTTTACATATAGGTCACCCCTGCCTACCGGCAGGCAGGCGGCAGGCAGGCCTAACGGGGCTTGATTTTCGTTTTAATAAGAATTACTACAAATAGGTCATCGCTCCGCGACTTTAAAAGCAGCATTGCTGCGAACTATTTGTAGAATAGATGATTATATCTTAACTAGAAGCAGCATCGCTGCGACCTATTGAATTTAGTTTTTTTCTCGATTAATAGTATTATTGGCTGTAGTTTATAGTGGCGTTTAATTCTTAGTGTTTTCTTGGGGTGTTTTTGAGACTTAGTGGCTAAAAAAGATTTGCTACCAAGGCGATAAGCCACAAAATATCACTAATACAAGATGCAACGCTAATTTAAACTACAGCCGTATTATTTTATATCTCGCACAAAATCAAATATTTACCTTCATCTATTTGATCTTTATAAAATCATTTTTTTATTACTTGTTTCTTCAAACACCTTTTTCTACCTTTGTCAGCCCTAAAAAGGAATATAAAACTGTAGTTTATAGTGATATACCCCTTTGTTTTAAGGAGATTCCGTTTTATTCGATGGCTCATCGAAGAATCTCCCACTTTTTTTAAATAGAAATTTAATATTATCAGAATGAATATTCTAAAGGAAGAAGTTGATGCGCTAAACGCAGTGCTCAAGCTAACGATCGATAAGATTGACTATGAACCCAAGGTTGAAGAGGTATTAAAGGATTATCGTAGAAAAGCCGCTATCAAAGGTTTTCGTCCTGGTCATGCCCCTGTATCGCTTATCAATAAACTTTACCGCAAACCAATCATAGTGGATGAGGTTAACAAGCTCATCTCCGAATCGCTTTCGAAATATTTGGTTGAGCAGAAACTCAATATTCTCGGCGAGCCACTACCAAGCGAGCAGCAAAAGCCTATCGATTGGGATACTCAAGAAAATTTTGAATTTGCTTTCGATCTTGGATTAACTCCTGAGTTTGAGCTAACGCTAAGTAAGAAGGATAAGATCCCATACTACACCATTAAGGTTGACGATAAACTTCGTGAAATATATTCAAACAGCTATCGCCAGCGTAACGGAAACTATAAACCCGTTGAGATTACCGCTGAAAACGATTTGGTTAAAGCCACCCTTAACGAGCTCAACGATGACGAATCGCCAAAGGATGGTGGAATTTACGTTGAGAGCGCTTCTATCTCAATCGCATTAGTTGCAGATGAAGCCGAAAAAGCTAAGCTGATCGGCCTAAAAGCAGGTGATGTGGTTACCATCGATACATCAAAGGCATTCCCCAACGCAACAGATAAAGCGGCATTACTCCACATCGCAAAAGATAAACTGGCTGATGTTCAACCACTTTTCCAAGCAACCGTAACCGAAACAATGACCTTTGCTAAGGCAGAGCTAGATCAGGAACTATTCAATAAGGTTTATGGGGAAGGTGTTGTAAATTCTATTGAAGAATTCAATACAAAAATGGATGAAGAGATTAGCAAAAATCTTGCTCACGAGAGTGATTACCGATTGCTTATCGATTTAAAGGCGAAGCTGATTGAAAAATTCAAGATCGAATTGCCAAAAGAATTTCTTATCCGTTGGTTGGTTGCAGTTAATGAGGGTAAGCATACCCGTGAGCAGATAGAATCGGAATTTCCTATGTTCGAAAAGGATTTAAGCTGGCAGCTAATTCGCGATAAAGTTGCCTTGGAGAACGACCTGAAGATAACCGAGGAGGAGGTTCATACGTTTGCCATGAATTTTGCTCGTCAGCAATTCGCTTCGTATGGCATGAGCCAAATGCCCGATGAATACTTAGCAAACTATGCCGATAGCGTTCTCAAGAAAGATGGTGAGAAACGCAAAATTCAGGAGAAATTGCTTGAGGACAAAGCTGTTGTTATTATAAGAGAAGCCATTAAACTCGACGAGAAAGAGGTTACTACCGATGAGTTCAATAATTTGAAGTAACGAGTTATTAAACAATTACAAAAAAACCGGCAACTTGCATTTGCCGGTTTTTTTGTTAACTATTAATACTCTACTTTGTTATTATGGTTATTCGACAAAAGGTATGGAAAGGAAGAGAGATAATCTGGTTTTGCTCCAATATTGACCCCAGAGGGGTCAGATGTTTATAGAAACAATGCCCATTTATGGTGCGACCCCGGCTGGGGTCGCATGAGGATAAATATTTTCTATAGACATATAATCCCTCTGGGATTAAGAAAGCCAATGAATAAAAAGTGTGTAAGGTTTTCAAGAGATCACCGATAAAATCCTACACTTGTAGAATTACAACTATCCACTTTATCGAATAACCGTTATTATTCAATCCAACTATAAAAAAAGGAATTATCTTTGGGTTAATTCAATCAATAGCGTTTACAATCGCAAAAAGTTAAAACATAATAATAATCTGTATGAACGAATTCGAAAAGTATGCCATTAGGCATCGTGGGATTAGCAGCCTGTCGCTGCATAACTTCCAATCAATGCACAGCAGCTATATTTCACCTACTATCATCGAGGAACGTCAGCTGAACATTGCCACCATGGACGTGTTCTCCCGCCTTATGATGGATAGGATAATCTTCCTTGGCGTACCCATTAACGACGATGTGGCTAACATCATTCAAGCTCAGCTCCTATTCCTTGAGTCAACCGATCCTTCAAAGGACATTCAAATCTACCTTAATACTCCTGGTGGCTCGGTTTATGCAGGGTTAGGCATTTACGATACCATGCAGTATATCAGCTCCAATGTTGCAACCATATGTACAGGGATGGCCGCTTCTATGGGAGCAGTGCTTCTCACTGCAGGTGAAACGGGCAAGCGTACCGCATTGCCTCACTCAAGGGTTATGATTCACCAACCTATGGGTGGTGCCGAAGGTCAAGCCTCTGATATTGAGATCACAACCCGCGAAATCCTGAAACTGCGTGATGAACTCTATAATATCGTAGCAAAGCATTCAGGTAATCCATTCGAGAGAATCCAAAAAGATTCAGATCGTGATTATTGGATGACCGCCCAAGAAGCAAAGGATTATGGAATGATTGACGAAGTTCTACTTCGAAGCGCAGCAATTAAATAGTATTGGTATTCATTAAAATAACCCTGATAGAGTTTGAAACTCTGTCAGGGTTATTTGTATAAAATATTCCTACCTTTACAACCAATAAAATTGAGTTTAAGGATAAATAGATGAAGAAGGACGATAAATGTTCATTTTGTGGGCGCAGCAGGCGTGATGTAAACCTTTTGGTTTCAGGAGTAAACGCTTTTATCTGCGATATGTGCGCAGAGCAGGCTAACCTAATCGTGCGTGAGGAGCTGAAGAAAAAGGGTGAGTTTACGTTGAATAAAGGTAAACTTCAAAAACCCGCCGAGATGAAAAAATTCCTCGATCAGTACGTTATCGGTCAGGACGAGGCGAAGAAGTATTTGGCAGTTGCTGTTTACAATCACTATAAAAGGCTAATGCAATCAAGTAAGAATAGCGATGATGATGTAGAAATTGAAAAATCCAATATTCTTCTGGTTGGTGCGACGGGTACTGGCAAAACCTTACTAGCACGCACAATCGCCCGTATGCTTCATGTCCCTTTCGCCATTGTTGACGCAACGGTGCTAACCGAAGCGGGTTACGTTGGTGAAGACGTTGAGACCATACTCACACGCCTTTTACAGGTAGCCGATTATAACGTTGAAGCAGCAGAAAAGGGCATTGTATTCATCGATGAATTAGATAAGATTGCACGTAAAGGCGATAATCCATCCATAACACGTGATGTCTCAGGCGAAGGAGTTCAGCAGGGTTTGCTTAAACTGCTTGAGGGTTCAATAGTAAATGTTCCCCCTCAAGGTGGTCGTAAACACCCTGAGCAGAAGATGATTGCGGTGGATACCAAGAACATTCTATTCATCTGCGGTGGCGCATTTGAGGGCATTGAAAAAAAGATAGCCCAACGCCTAAATACACAAATTGTTGGCTATGGAGCAAGCAAGAACCGCGATAGAATCGATAAGGATAATCTACTTCAATATATTGCGCCTCAGGACTTAAGGGTTTTCGGCTTAATCCCTGAAATAATCGGTAGGCTACCCATACTAACCTACCTCAATCCTCTCGATCGTGAGGCATTACGCAACATTCTTACCGAGCCAAAGAATGCAATTTCCAAGCAGTACGTACGACTTTTTGAGTATGATGGTATTAAGCTTGAGATAAACGATGAGGTTTTGGATTACATCGTTGATAAAGCCATTGAGTTCAAGCTGGGAGCACGAGGATTACGCTCAATCTGTGAAGCGATTATGATTGATGCCATGTTCGAACTACCCTCTGGTAAAGAGGAGCAAATTGTGATTACGCTAGATTACGCTCAGAGAAAGTTAGAAAAAGCGAATGTTAAGCGTTTGAAAGCCGCTTAGCTCCCTGTCGCAAGCCAAATTGATAAAAGAATATACTAGCGGGCTTTCCTTTTTGGTGGTCCATAGGTAGTTTGTTGTGAGATTAATGCTTATTAGCAATGGATTGGACTATTCAGAATGGAAAATATTTTGGCAAAAAGAGAGTGCCTCAAAAAGACTATTTCACGTAAACCTACCGACAGGCAGGTTTACGTGAAACTATTTTGAGCTTTTTACCCTTTTTTCAAAATACTTTTTATCAGAATTAGTTCAATCCACGCTTTTTCAATAGCGGTTCTAACGATGGATCCTGACCCCTAAACTTACGGTACTGAACCATTCCCTCGTCGTTTCCTCCTTCGGTTAGTATATGCTTACGGAATTTTGCTGCAAGCTCCTTGTTGTAAATATCACCCGATTCAACGAACGCTTGGAATGCGTCAGAATCTAAAACAGCTGCCCACAGGTAAACGTAATAACCTGCAGCATAGCCATCAATAATATGGGCAAAGTAGGTTGTTCTGTAACGTGGAATGATCTCCTTCATCAGGTTAAGCTTCTCCATCGATTTCTTCTCGAAATCGAGAACGTCCAACTTCTTTGGCTCATCAAAGCTATGCCAATCGAGATCAAGCACCGAAGCGGCAATGTACTCAACGGTCTCGAAAGCCTGGTTGAAAACTAAACTCTTTTGCAGTTTGGCAAGTAACTCTTGAGGGATAACCTCTCCCGTTTTATAATGCTTCGCATAAACGTTAAGAACTTCGGGTACTCCAACCCAATTCTCCATAACCTGAGACGGTAGCTCCACCATATCCGTGGGAATATTCCCTGCTATTCGGCTGTACTTCCCATCGGCGAATAACCCGTGAAGCGCATGTCCGAATTCGTGGAAAAGGGTACTCGTTTCGTCCCATGTAAGCAACGATGGCCCATCGGCGGTTGGTTTAGTAAAATTTAAAACCATGGTAATAACCGGTGCAACCCTCTTGCCATTAGCATCATACGATTGATCCCTGAATGAGCCGCACCAAGCACCTGCACTCTTACTATCACGTGGAAAATAGTCTAAATAGATAACCCCCGCATGAGTACCATCAGCCTCTTTAACCTCAAAAGCCTCTACATCGGGGTGATATATTGGGACATTGGTCAGCTTTGTAAACGAAAGTCCGTATAGCTTATTCGCAACATAGAACATCCCATCGCGAACGTTATTTAGCGCAAAATAGGGTTTTATCTCCGATTCATCAAGATCATATTTCTCTTTCCTTAGCTTTTCAGCATAGTACCACCAATCCCATGTATCGAGTTTGAACTTACCGCCCTCCTTATCAACTATTTTCTGCATCTCATCCCTATCCCTCTTTGCTACCTCTTGGGCAGGCACCATCAGCTTGGTAAGAAATTCATAAACCTTATCAGGGGTGCTAGCCATATTCTGGCTAATGGAGTACTCAGCATAGGTCTTATACCCTAACAATTTTGAGCGCTCTGCCCTTAAATTCGCTATATTTAAAAGATTCTCTTTATTATCGAACCTGTCATTGTTGTTTCCTCTCATGTAATAGCCACGGTAAATCTTCTCGCGCAGAGCCCTATTTTTAGCATACTGGAGGAATGGGAGCAAGCTAGGTTTTTGCAAAGTGAAAACCCACTTACCATCCAGATTCGCTGCTTTTGCTGCTTGAGCAGCCTCTTCAATCACTGGCTGAGGAAGTCCATCAAGATCCGCCTGATTATCAATCACCAGTTTGAAGTTTGAGTTTGTCTCAAACAGATGATTCTCCAAAAAATTCAAACTTAAAATGGATAGTTTCTGGTTGATCTCCCTTAGCTTACCTTTGTCGGTCTCGCTCAGATTAGCACCACTACGAACAAAATCGTTGTAGTATTTTGATACAACCCGTTTCTGTAACGCATCAAGGTTACTTGTTTCAAGATTTTCATATACGGTTTTAATTCGCAGAAATAGTTTTTCGTTGAGAGCAATGTTATCCCTATGCTTTGTTGTTAGCGGAGCAACTTTTTGAGCAATTGCCTGCATAGCAGAGTCTGTATTTGCTGAGTTTAACGAGTAAAAAACACGGCTAACATTACCTAAAAGTTTACCCGACTGGTCAAGCGTATAGATTGTATTCTCGAAGGTTGGGGCTTCAGCGTTATTTACAATGGCATCGATTTCAACCTGATTCTCCTCTATACCTTTAATGAATGCAGGTAAGTAGTGGCTTGTGTCAATTTTATCGAAAGGTGGAACGTTAAACGGAGTATTAAACTCGCCAAAGAATGGGTTGGAGGATTTTTCCTCTTGCTGCTTACATCCAAACATAATAATTGATGCTAGGATAATTAAAGATGTTTTTTTCATGTTTAGGTATTTGGTGGATAATATTTATGATTTTGATTTATTACAGGTTGAAAGGTTTATCCGTAATTGGAATGTTTGACCTTTTCGCCTCGGCAAGTTAATAAACTCAACAACACTTGCACAAAAAAAATTACACCCCTTTAAAGGCCTCGCCTAGCCTATCTAACCCCTCTTGCAGACTTAATCGACCAAAACCTAATCGGATATGCTTATCCCCATAATCAAAAATCTCGCTGGGGACAATCATGATTCCATGCTCGGCAACAATTCCTTCGCAGAAATCAAGGGCAGGAGTAACGATTTTTAGTCGTGCAAAACCAATTGTGCCTGCGTTTGGTTTACTCCATGATAGAATATGCGAATGGGCATTTATAAACCCATCTAATAGGCTCAGGTTTCTCTTTATCTTTTTAATATTGGTTTCGATTAAATCCTCTTTATGGCGCAACCCAATCAAACCGAGTACTTCGCTGGGTGCACTGCTGCAAATGGTTGTATAATCTTTAAATGCCATCATTTGTTCAAGCAGCTCATGATTCTTGGTGGTCAACCATCCAATTCGCAAACCTGCCAAGCCAAATGTTTTCGACAGCCCTGAAAGAGAAATAGCGTTATGGTATAAATCACTCGCTGATGGCAACCTTAACGATGAATCGTGCTCAAGGTATCGGTACATCTCATCAGAGAACAGGATAAGGTTATGCGCCTTCGCAATATCAATAATACTTTGGAAATCATGAAGCGATGGCAGATAACCAGTAGGGTTATGCGGAAAGTTGATGATTATTAGCCGTGTATTGGGACGAATTGCCTTTCCCAACTCTTGCGGATCGAAATACCAACCCCTCTCCTCATCGGGTAGCCAATAGGTAATGTCGCAACCGATACTACGTACTACCTGGGGCAACGATTGATAGCTCGGAGCAATACAGATTACATGGTCATCTTTGCTCAGAATACAGTTTAACGCAACGAATACACCCTCTTCGGGAGCTAAAACCATCATATCATCCGAAGAGATATTGGAGTACAACTTTGCAACTTCCTCCCGAAGCATAGGCAAACCTTGGCTCTCGGTATAGCCTAACTGCAGGTTTTGCCACAATTTCATCTCCTCGATGGTTGCCATGCCTAGAATATCGTTCATCCTAAATCCATCGCAATCGGAACTTGATAGCAGGTATTTTGCAGAAAACTCGTATTTGGCGAAGTATCGCTCAAGCTTAAAGGGATCGATTTTCATTCCTGAAATAATATAGTTCACATAATTTAACAGATAAAACAAACAATAAGGGTGCTAAAGATAAATAGACTAATTGATGTTATTCATACATTTACTTGATAATTAATTGTAACATATCAGCTAGCTATACGTCAGATAATATCTGATATAATATTCCATCACCTTTAAAACCTAAAATGATTATGAAATCGGGAAAACTAATTATCTCATTATCAATTCTTTTGGCGATAATGCTACAAGGAATTGCTATCAATGCACAGAGTCAGGAACAGAAAATAACCATTGGTTACATTAAACCGGGGAGAATTGATGTGAAAGCATTCGTTCTTTTGAAAGAAACTACCATTATGGCCGAGGGGTATGGCGGTCTCTTCAAAAAGTTAGGCAACGATTTGATGTTCTACGGATGGATTCTTGATAGCAAATCGCGAAAGGTAGTTTGGAATTTACTTGAGGATGCAAATGATAAGTTCTTCGAGCGCTCCGATCCTGGTCGATTTGGTTTCAAAAAGGAGGTTAAACTCCCTGCGGGACAATATGAGGTTTACTATGCAGCAGGGATGAATTATAACCGTTTCGGGAGCAACAATGTTGATATTCGTATCAGCGATCTCGGCGATCTATTCAACCTCATTTTCAGCGAAATTAACGACAACAACGATAATTACAATAGCAGCTACGCCTCAAAGTTTTCCATGTCAATCACCGCTTCAAGCGCAGTTTTCAGTGAAGTAGCATGGGATAAAAAGGTAAACGAGTTCTCATCGAACGCTCTAATTTCCATTGTTCGCGCCGGTGATGATTTAAGCGTTAAGAAAAGTTTTACTGTTGCTAACGATATCAATTTAAATATCATGGAAATTGGGGAGCAATCGGATGGAGACCTTAACGATTTCGCATGGATTGTAAACGCCAACACCTATGAAAAAATTTGGCCAAATAGCGAAACCCGTTTCAAAAAAGCTGGCGGCGGAAGCAAGAATAAATCAACCTTTCAAACCATCCGCTTACCCAAGGGAACATATACTCTCCATTACATTTCGGATGATTCCCATTCGTATGATAAATGGAATGTGCTACCCCCATACGACCCTCAGTTCTGGGGCATTACCGTTTGGCCCGATGAAGCGGATAAATCAAAGGTTAAAACCATTGAACAAGAAGATCCTTTTGTGCTAAAACTCAATAAGGCTAAAAACAATGCTTACCTGTCGCAAGGGTTTACCCTGAAGAAAGATATGAAGATAAGAGTTTTAAGCCAAGGTGAAAGTTCTGGCGATTTTGATATGGCCGATTATGGTTGGATAGTCAACACCGACACCCATACCACAGTTTGGGAGTTTACTCAACGCAAAGGTCAGTACGCAGGGGGTGGAGAAAAAAATAAAATTGTAAATCAAGAAATCGACCTACCTAAAGGAAATTATGTTGCATATTTTGTAACCGATGATTCTCATGCCTATGGCGATTGGAATGTTGCACCTCCTTTAGTTCCTGAACTTTGGGGTATTAGCATCTTAGTCAATTCCGATAAAGATTCATTCGTGTTAACCGATGCCCAATCAGCATCATCAAATAGTCAGATTTTAGCCGAAATTGTAAGAGTTCGAGATGATGAGCGGATTAGAAAATCCTTCAGCCTTGACAAAGAGACAAAAGTAAGAATCTTCGCCATTGGTGAAGGTGATGATGGGGATTTAGTAGATTTAGGTTGGATAAAAAATAGCAATACCGATAAAATAGTATGGGAGATGACCTATAGAACGTCCGAGCGGGCTGGTGGTGCTGACAAAAATAGGCTGTATGATGGAACAATTGTCCTACCAGCTGGTGATTATACCGTTTACTATGAAACCGATGGTTCACACTCCTACCGCGATTGGAACGATACCCCTCCTTACGATCAGGAACATTACGGAATAACCGTTTATAGAATTCAGTAGTTTATTACACCTAAAAAGGGGGACTAAAAAGTCCAAAAAACAGTTTCACGCAAACCCTGCCTGCCAGTCAAGGTTTGCGTGAAACAATCTTTTTAGGCATCCCATTTTTAGTTGTATTGCTGAGTTTTATACACCACAATGATCCCTATTCAATTATTTCACATCTCTCAGCAAATATGGTAACACCCGAAATATATTCCTTCTTAGGCTGTTCCATTTTCCTCCTTAATCTTTCAACATCTCGCTTTGACAGGCTATCTGCAAAACCATCTACGATTTGCCTATTTACCCATGCTGAGTCCTTACATGGAGTATTATCGATATGACATAACAACGTTTTATCCTTCTCAACTTTGTCAATGTAAGTCTTTTCAATCCTGTATTCTTGGGCTATACCCTGAACTCTCACCCTTTTTCTATAGAAAGATGTATCAAAGCGAAAAAGGGAATCTTGTGCTACAATCTTTATTATAGCCCCATTATTAGTTTTTAGTTTCAATTTTTTACCATTAAAGCTGCAAACATGGATAATAAGCCCCTCCGCTTCAACCTTTTTGTTATGGTACTTGTCAATTCTTTCTATCAGGCTGTCAGCAGAAACTAATGTAAACACCTGACTTGTCGGCTTTTTATTGCAGCAAATCGAAAATAGCATCGTTAAGGGTATGATAAAAAGTTTATTTCTCATTCTACTACCTGCCCTTTAATATTTAATATCACCGTTTTACTAGAAATATTAGCAGTAACCGTTACTGCCTTATTAAATGCACCTATAGAACTTGCATTAAAAATAGCCTTAACAGAGCCTTTTGCGCCAGGAGATACTGGCTGCTGAGGGTACTCAACCGAGGTGCATCCGCACGAACCCTTTACATTCGAAACTACCAATGGAGCATTGCCATTATTAGTAAACTCAAAGGTTGCTGTAACGGATGTTCCTTTTTTAACATTACCAAAATCATACGTTGTCGTTGAATCCCAAGTAATATTTGCACCATCGCTTTCGGTACTAAATGCTTGGCTTTTCTGAGCCATAACACAACCCGATAGCATTAAAAGAATTACACTAGCAATTGTTGTTTTCATATTCGTTTGTTTTAGTTTAATTGTTCAGCAAACTTACTTTAAACGCTGCCTCTATGCTGTTAATGAAACGCTAACAATATTAAACGAAAAGCTAAATCAAATTCTAGTATTCGTATTTATGTTACATTTGAATAAGCTAATTCTCTTGTCGTGATGAAAACAAATAATATCAGATATCTGATTGTCTTTGCACTAGTTTGTATTTCAGGAATAATTGTCAGCCAAGTTTATTGGTTTAAAAAAGCCTTCGATCTCAAGGAAAAACAGTTCCGTCAAACAGCAATTATTGCCCTCCAGAATGTAGCCGAAACCATTCTCAGCTACAATAAGATTCAAATACCCCTTTCATCGTTAGTAAATGAAATATCGGGGAACTATTATGCGGTTATGACAAACAGCGAAATTGATATTAAAACCCTTGAATTTCTCTTAAAAAATGAGTTTGACAGGAAAAATTTGAAAATTGATTTTGAATATGGGATATTTAACTGCCAAAACGAAAGAATGGTATATGGTAACTATATCTCATCCAGTTCCGAACAGCTCCCCGTTAAGGTTCGTGAATTAACGGTATGGAAAAATGATAGCTACTATTTCACTGTTTTCTTTCCCAATAAATCCAATTATTTAGCAAGAAGTTTGGGAATATGGCATTTTACAACCCTTGTGCTATTTCTTGTCTGCGTTTTCTTTGGGTATTCACTTTTCATCATACTAAGGCAAAGACGATTATCTGACATTCAGGCTGATTTTATCAATAACATGACCCATGAGTTCAATACTCCAATATCTTCAATACTGGTAATGAGTCAACTGCTAAAAAAAGAGGAGGTTAGCGGGAGCTGTCCTAAGGTCTCAGAGTATTCTGTAATGATTTCCCGAGAGGCAACAAGAATAAAAGAGCAGATTGATAGAATTCTGCAAATAGCCACGATGGATAACCATAAAGCCATCTACAACTTTACAGCTGTTGATGTCCACGAATGCCTCAATGAGGCTTTATGCATTATTGAACATCGAATTGTAGAAAATGGAGGGGGTTTACACAAATCCATTCAAGCGAATCAAACCCTTGTTCGCGGTGATGCCGTTCATCTTATCAATGTTTTCTTTAATCTTCTTGATAACGCCATTAAGTACAATTCAAATCCTCCCGAAATCAGTATAAAGACCTTTAATACTAAGCAATCGATTCATGTTATGATAAGCGATAATGGCATTGGCATAAGCACAAAGTATCAAAAAATGCTTTTCAGTAAGTTCTTCCGAGTACCAACAGGTAATGTTCATGATGTGAAGGGTTTTGGCATTGGGCTATACTACGCCTATAAAGTAATAAAGGAGCATAAAGGAGCTATCGAGGTAAAGAGTTCTCCTTTGCAAGGGAGCGAATTCACTATAGTTTTACCTATAACACTATAATAATGGATACCTATAAAGCTAAAATACTCCTTGTGGAGGACGATGAAAGCCTAGGGCTTGTTGTAAGGGATTATCTTAGTCTAAGCGGCTATGATTGCATTTTAAAAGAAGATGGTGAATCCGCTTGGAATACTTTTCAAACCTTAAAATTCGATCTTTGCGTTTTTGATATCATGCTTCCTCGCATGGATGGGTTTAGCCTAGCCGAAAAAGTAAGGGGAATCAACGCTCAGGTGCCCATCCTATTCCTAACATCAAAGCAATCGAAAGAGGATAGAATACTTGGCTTTAAAACGGGTGCCGATGATTATATTACAAAACCATTCAATATCGAAGAGCTAGTGCTAAGAATAGAGGTTTTTCTTAGAAGAAGCATGAATAAACCATCTGCCGAGAAAAAATATCATTTAGGCAAATATATATTCGATTACCAAAATCTTACGCTACATATTGGGACTACTGAATATCCTCTTTCACAGAAAGAGGCGGATATTCTTCAAACATTCTGCCTAAACCCCGAAGGGATTGTTAAACGTGATGAATTGTTAAATGCTATTTGGGGTAGCGACGATTACTTTAAGGGGCGCAGCCTCGATGTATTTATCTCAAAGCTTAGAAAGCACCTTAAAGATGACCCGAGTATCGAAATACAAAACTTATACTCAGTAGGCTTTAGGTTGAGAATAGAAGGTTAATTAATAATCATCTATTTTTTAACGCCTTTTAACTTCTATTATCTGACCAAAGTGTTACTTTTGCCCTCCGTAAAAATAAATCAAACTAAAACAAAGTAACATGGGACTTTTTAATTTAGGCGGTTCAGCCGAAATTGCTAACGAAAAAGAGGCTTTCTTCGCAGTAATCTTTGCCTGTATGGCCGCTGATGGCGAAATTGCTCCAGAAGAGGAGATCAACCTTATCAACCTGCTTGCGAGTAGGCCAACTTTTCGCAAGTTCGACCTCCGCGATGCAATGAAGAAGATTCAACGCATTCTAAAAGAGACCAAAAGCCTTGAGGCCTTACTTGATAAAGCGGTTGAGAAAATTCCTGCTGAAATACGCCCAACCGTTTACACCAATGCGGTTGATTTCGTTCTAGCCGATGGTACTGTTGCTGCCGAAGAAGAGGCTGTAATCGCAATGCTAAAGAGCAAAATGTCAATCTCTGATGACCTATCAAAAAAGATTATCGAGGTTGTAATTCTAAAGAATAAAGCTTAAACCAAAATTTTTTAAATAAAAAAGGAGAAAGTAAACCATCTCCTTTTTTATTTCCTTCCTAATGAGACGAAAGCAAAACCTTTCTCCCCTTTTTGCTCTTTCTAAAATTCTCCTTTGCTTCAAGCATTTCAAGCACTGTAAACTCTTCCCCGCACTGCACGCATACATAATCGAGCGTATGGGTGTCGGCATAGTACTCCTTTTCAATCGCAGGATGATCGCAGGGTTTATCGCCCCACTCTTCTCTAAGTTTTTTTGCAGCTAAGTATTCCATAACAAAAGTTTTATTAATACGTTAGAAAAACAACCACTTTGGATATTTTGCGTTAAACACCAATAAATGAAACAGAAAATCCTTGCTAACCAAATTTACGTTAAAATGGTTCCCTTTTCCTACTTTTAAAGTAATTAAAAACGCTTAAATGTTTGTGTCAGATAAACTAATAGCAGAGATTAAGCAAAATCTACAGCAACCTCTCCCGGGTAATGCGGCTCAACTTCGTATGGCACCTTCCCATAGAGATGGGTTAATTCAAAATTTCGATGAAAATAGGCTTATTCGCAAAAGCGCAGTGCTAATCTCGCTATTCCCAAATAACGAAATAATAAATACGCTACTCATCAAAAGAGCATCCTATGATGGGATTCACAGCGGGCAGATTAGTTTTCCTGGAGGAAAATACGAGAAATCCGATGAATCGCTTATTCATACAGCGCTTCGCGAGGCACAAGAAGAGGTTGGAATAAATCCCTTTAAAGTAGAAGTTTTAGGAACGCTAACCCCATTATTCATTCCTGTTAGCAATATGGAGGTACTACCCGTTATCGGGTTGCTTAAAGAAAAACCCTATTTACTACTTAATCCCGATGAAGTAGAATTTATCATTGAAATTCCCATTTGCCATCTTAAAAACACAAAGAATCATATGCGGAAGACGATTTCTGTCAGGGAGCATTCAATTGAAGCACCTTACATCAATGTTGACTCCGAAGATGTATGGGGGGCGACAGCAATGATAATATCAGAGTTTATTGAGCTTTTCAGCTGCCAAAACCACCGATAATTACTACTTAACGTCAGTTTGATGTAAGAAAAAATTTAAGTGCTATGTTATCAGTATTTTACTTTGAGGGGAGAAATGGAAGAATGCCTGCCTGTCGGCAGACAGGGAAGAAAAAAGTTAGAAAAAAACCCATTATTGACTTCGTCGTCCGGCAGTTGCCGGATCGCTCCAGTTCCACTATTCCCTGCCAACCCTGCCTACCGGCAGGCAGGCGGCAGGCAGGCATCATTCCAATACCATATGATAAACTTGTAACAAATTACAATTTAGAGTATTACTATCATTTCTTAAATCGAACTGACGTTACTTAATAATGTTCTTGTAATGGTCGTAACGCTCAAGGATTTCATTCACATAGCGGTAGGTCTCTGAACCCCTTAAATAACCATATCGTACAACAGTATCATTGTAAAACTCCACCTTATTTTGAATAAAAAAAGCAACGTTATTATCCCAAACATTAGGGTCTTTGCCATATTTTTTTGCCAAATTCCGAGCATCAATAATATGCCCATAACCTGCGTTATATGCTGCTAATACAAATTTCAACCGCTCGCTATCAGGAATCTTTATATCCTGCAAATACTTATCGAGCATTTTAAGGTAGCGAGCTCCCATTTTAAGCTGTACATTAGGGTTCGCCTCGTGTTCAATGCCAAAATGCTCGGCAGTAACGGGCATAAACTGCATCAACCCATAAGCCCCGCTCTCCGATCGTACGGTGGGGTTAAACCTCGATTCCTGATAGATAAGCGATGCAACAAGCCTCCAATCCCAATCGATTTGGCTGCTCTCTCTCTTTATCTGTTCGTCAAAAACGGATAGTTTACCATTTGTGGCGTAAAAATAATCGCTCTTTATAATAATCGCCATGTAAGGGTTATCGTAGTATTTACTATAAATACTCGAATATATTGCAGAACTAGTATAAATACTTAACCACTCGTTAACTTTACCTAAAAGATCGGGCGAACCCGAACTTACAGTCCATGCCAAATCCTGAGTACTTCCAATCGAAGTCTCAAAATCGATATTTGAGTAGATTGTTGACTGTATTTTAGCTATCGCAAGATCACATACAGCATAATCGATTGAACCTAATGCAACTAAATCGATTAAATGCTCGGAATCATAATCTGTATCCTCCTCAATGCTAATGTTTACATTACTCTTACGCACAAAATCTTTTAAAGCCTTTGCCGATGTGGAATAGCCTTTTACGAATACCTTTTTATTGTTTAAATCATTCGTAATCCTGATAACGCTATTGGTGTTATCTCCGTTGGAATTCCTCTTTCTTTGAATTAACACCTGATTTGTTTGCCTGTATGGGCTAGTAGTAGCGTAAGGCTTTGCCATTACGTCAATACCTGAAAGATCGTTGACAACAATATCGACCTCGCCATTGCGCAGCATTTTCAGAGCTTTTTTAGGATCATTCTCAGCAATTAGCTCAAGTTTTACCCCGAGGTTTGTTGCTAAAGATAAAAGCATTTCGTACTGGTAGCCCATGGGCTCGCCCTTGTAAATGAAGTAATTTATTGACGTAAAATCAGTAACCGCAACAATCTTACCTTCCGTTAAAATCTGCGCTAAATCTCTTGTATGCTTAACCGTCTTATCTAACCCCGAATCCTTAAAAATACAGGAGAACAGAAGTATAAACACAAAAAAAATAAAATACCTTACTCTATTTAAGATACACACTATCATCGGCTATATATTAGATTAATTAATTCAGAAACATCTATAGGCTAAAATTGTTAAAACATCATGGCTAGTACATATTAATCGTAAAAAATCCATGATACACCAAACTTAAATATCCTATGGTTTAGAGGGTAATGCAACGCTGAGAAATACTCATTATTGGGCATTCCCTGATTTATGTGGTCGTATTTGACGAATAGTACAGCACGTTTCCACTTGAAATCAACAAAAGCATCAATAACTGGATAATCCCCAATCTTCTTAACTTTTTGATTATAGAATTGCCCTGTGGCAGGGGAGAACGCATCTGCATAAAACTTTGTTCTAAAGAAGACATTTGTCCCTATCCGAGCAGTAAGGACTTTTTTCACTAGCTCAACCTCAAAAAATAGTGAGCTGAAGATTGAGAACGTTGGCAAATTGATTGCCTCCTTATTATCGTATGCCTGCCATACAACTCTGTTTGTTGAATAAAAATGACCCAACTTAAATTCTTTTTGAACGAATGCTGATGTGATGGTAACCCCTGATGCTTGCTTTGGAATACCCGTTATATCAAAATAAATAAAGTCATTAATCCTTACAAGATTATAACCCGCCTCAAACCTCCACTTATCGGCACCGATAGAACCTCCAAGCAAAAATCTCTTTTCCTTCTCAAAATTATTTTCCCACTTAAAATGATTGGAAAAATAATTCTTTAAAAAGATATCTGACTCCTTATCCGAAATCTCAATCTTTGCCTTTACGTAAGGATATTCCTCCGTTTTCCAAGGCGAAATTACCATTTGACCTATAAGCTCCTTATCCGAAGCCCTATAACCATTCAAATACATCCTAAGCGACCCGTTGTAGGATAAATAAGGCGAATAGCTGAATATTCCAACCCCAAAATGGGCGGTTGTGATCCTATCGTCCTTTCTCTTGAAAAGAAAATCGGAAGGTTTAAAGTAGTAATATTTCCCGCTTGTATTGGTTATCCAAAATCTAACCCCTGGAAGACCTGGAAATTTCGCTAACTGCTCGAATTCAGCAAGCACTGTTGATTGATATAGCAAGATCATTGTAGAGTCGTGCGTTGCCCCCTTGCTAATGTAATAGTTTTCATAATATGAGGTAGAAGTATCGCTATAGGTTCTCGTTTGCTTACTAGCATCAAATAATGCTTTCAAACTGAACACAGGTTTTTTTATTAAAACCTTACTCCCTTTGCTATCAAGTTCACTTACCCAACGATTAATAATTGCATATCCCAAAATGCCCGAAAAACTCTTCTTCTTTACTTCGCTCGAAGCTCCTGTTAGCTTAAAAGGAATTAATGCTGGTTCTAATGTTGTATCCTGAATAAAATAATCTGACTCCAACCCTCCGTTTTCATTATTCCTTATACGACTATAGCTAACTGTACCCTGAACCGAGAATCGATCTTTGTAATAGCTTGCGAAAAGGGTGAAGAAATTATCTTTTGTGGTCTGATTCTTATATATCCCTTTAGTACCATAGTGATCGTAGGTTAATCCAAAATTGAGGTATTTATTAACATTCTGTGAATGGATTGCTCTTAAAGACAGCTCTCCAATTCTCGATCCTCCGCCCGAAGTATAGCTAATCAACGTTAAGGGTTTTCGAACATAGAAGTATTTATGATCTGCTACACTTGGAATATAAACTTCATAGAATCGAGAAAATAAAAAATCATTGCTTTCTCTGCTGAAAAAATGATCTGCCTGTAAGGGAGCCCCTAAATTTCCTAAAGAGGTGAACGTCTCAAGATGTTTCTGCGACGGAATAAGCAAATGGGGAAAGAAAACGGATGTATCAATTCCATTAATAGGTTCTAAATCATAACTAGTAGGGTTAAGTCTCCACGAAATAATTCGCCTGCTAGTATCCACACCGTTGATAATGCTTAAAATATTTTTTTTGTAAATCTTACGAATTAAGCTAGAATCAATATTTAATGAATCTCGTTCTCCTTTAGTAATCCTATTTTTAATGGAATCCGATAGATACACTTCTTCTTTCTGATGATTAACATCACCAGCAAACACTGACCTCTGTGAGATGATAATAGTAAGAAGAAGAGGTAATATTTTCAGTCTATTGTATCTTTTCATTTGGAATGCAAATATAATCCAAATTTATCTTATAACACCTATAACTGAATAGTTTAGAATAACGAGAAACCAGCTAAAGAATGTAAAAAAGGCATAAAAAAAGCCCTTGGCGTAAACCAAGGGCTCTGATGGGTGGCGACGTCCTACTCTCCCGCTTTCGCAGTACCATCGGCTCTGGCGGGCTTAACGTCCCTGTTCGGGATGGGAAGGGGTGGGTCCCCGCCGACATGGTCACCGTATAGGTGTCC
>Ga0209287_10000227_pt1 | contig 37650 bp, 33 predicted proteins | sample PPLLak3cmMay2015_2_FD_187255 | JGI IMG/M metagenome (GOLD analysis project Ga0209287, IMG submission 187255) | Freshwater sediment microbial communities from Prairie Pothole Lake near Jamestown, North Dakota, USA - PPLs Lake P8 Core (1) Depth... | ecosystem: Environmental > Aquatic > Freshwater... | reverse complement strand
GGCCGAGGCCTTGGCCGTCCGGGCCCTCGGCGCCACCCGCCCCAATCCCCACGTCGGGGCGGTGGTCGTCCGGGACGGGACGATCATCGGAACGGGATATCACGCCGCAGCCGGGAAGCCCCACGCCGAAATCGTCGCCCTCCGGCAAGCGGGGAAAAAATCCAAAGGTGCGACCCTGTACCTCTCCATGGAACCTTGCGTCCACTGGGGGCGGACGCCACCCTGCTGCGAAAGCGTCTTGGCCTCCGCCGTCCGCCGGGTTGTCGTCGCCGGCCTCGATCCCAATCCGGCCATCTACAGCCGGGGCGTCCGCAACCTCCGCAAAGCCGGACTCATGGTGGAAGTGGCCGGCCGGCCGGAACGAAAGGCCGGCCTCAATGAAATGCACGCCAAATACACAGCCGCCCGCCGGCCGTTCGTCACCCTGAAAGCCGCCTTGAGCTCGGACGGAAAGCTGGCCACGCGGACGGGCCAAGCCCGCTGGATTTCGTCTCCCGAAGCCCGGGACTACGGCCATTTCCTCCGCTCGGAAAACGACGCCATCCTCGTCGGCGTCGGCACAGTCGAGGCGGACGATCCCCTGCTCTCCGTCCGGCCGCCGGGGCGGAAGGGAAAGCCGCTTCTCCGGGTGATCCTGGATCCGAACCTCCGCCTGCCCGCCTGGTCCCGGGTTCTCAAGTCGCCGGGCGGCGGGCCCGTTCTCGTTTATGCCAAAGCCGGCTCGGGCGATCCGGCTCGGATCCGGCGGATGAACCGGCTGCGCCGCCTCGGGGCCGAAGTCGTGGAGATTTCCGAATCCCGCTCCGGCTTGAGCCTTCGGCGCGTCCTGTCCGACCTCGCCCGGCGGGAAATCGCCGGATTGCTCGTCGAAGGCGGTGGCCGGACGGCCTCCGCGTTCCTTTCGGCCGGCCTGGTCGATAAAGCGATGCTCATTTTCGCTCCGCTTCTCATCGGGGGCCCGAACGCGGTTGGGCTCTGGGAAGGCGCCGGGACGAATCGGCTTTCCAGGGCGCTGAGATTCTCGAAAACGTCCACCTTCCGGCTCGGCGGAGATCTCGTCATGGAGGGATACCTCTGATGTTCACGGGAATCGTTTCGGCCAAGGGTGTGTTCCGGGGCTTCGCCGGAAACGGAAGAGAGATGATCGTCGAGGCGGGAGATCTCGCCGGGAAGGTTTCCCCCGGCGGGTCCCTTGCGGTGGATGGAGTCTGCCTGACGGTCGTCCGCAGGGACGGCGACCGGCTCGCCTTCAACACTTTAAAGGAGACGCTGGAAAGGACGCGTTTTCTCGGTTTGCGGATGGGAGACCTTCTGAATCTGGAGTGTTCGCTGACGCTTTCCGATCCCCTCGGCGGCCATCTTGTCTCGGGACACGTGGATTTCACCGGAAAAGTGAAGAGTCTTGTCCCCCGTTCGCCGGGCTTCCGCCTGGCCGTAAATTTGCCGGCCGCCTTCCGGCCGTTTGTCGTCGCCCAAGGCTCCGTTGCCCTGAACGGCGTGAGCTTGACCGTGGCCGCCGTCGGCCGAACGTCCTTTGAAGTCGAGCTGATACCCGAAACCGTCGAGCGGACCAATCTCCGGAAGCTGCGGGCCGGAGAACCCGTGCATGTCGAATGTGACATGATTGGGAAATACGTGTATAATTTTTTAAAATTCCCCAATAAAACAGGATCCTTAAGATGACCGAAATGTCCGTCCGCGCGGCCAACGTCGAGCGAGCCCTTGAGGCCGTTCGCGCCGGCCGCCTGATTATCATCACCGACGACGAGGACCGGGAAAACGAAGGCGACCTGATGGTCGCAGCCGAAAAAACGACCCCCGAAATCATCAACTTCATGGCCCAATACGGCCGGGGCCTGATCTGCCTGCCCCTCACCCGGGAGCGGCTGGAGCGCTTGCGCCTGCCTCTCATGGTCCAGGAAAACACCGCCCGCTTCCAGACGGCCTTCACCGTTTCGATCGATGCCGTCGAGGGCGTGTCGACCGGAATCTCGGCCTTTGACCGGGCCAAGACGATCCTCGCAGCCATCGACCCGAACACGCGGCCGGAAGACCTGGCCAAACCGGGACACGTGTTTCCCCTCCAAGCCAAGGAGGGCGGGGTCCTGGCCAGGGCCGGCCAAACCGAGGCCTCTGTTGACCTGGCCCGGATGGCCGGGCTCGACCCCTCCGGGGTGATCTGCGAGATCATGAATCCCGACGGAACGATGGCCCGGATGCCGGAGCTCGAGCGCTTGAGCCGGGAATTCGACATTCCGATCCTGACCATCGCCGATCTCATCCAATACCGTATGCAGACGGAAAGCCTTGTGCGGAAGATTTCCGAAGCGGATCTTCCAACCAAGTATGGGACGTTTCGCATCCTCGTCTACGAGGACTGCATCCACGGCGAAACCCATGTCGCCCTGGTCAAAGGCGAGATCCGCCCCGGAGACGTCGTCCTCGTCCGGGCCCACTCCCAATGCCTCACCGGCGACGCCTTCGGGTCCTCCCGGTGCGATTGTGGAGAACAGCTCCATGTGGCCATGACCATGATCGAGAAGGAAGGGTCCGGGGTGATCCTCTATATCCTCAACCATGAAGGAAGAGGGATCGGCTTGGCGGCCAAAATCCAGGCCTACGCCATCCAGGACCAGGGCGCCGACACGGTCGAAGCCAACACCCGTCTCGGATTCAAGCCCGACCAGCGGGACTACGGCATCGGAGCCCAGATCCTGGTCGCCCTCGGCATCAAGCGGATCAAGCTGATCACGAACAATCCCCGGAAATTCGTCGGCTTGGGCGGATACGGCTTGGAGATCGTCGGCCGTGTCCCCTTGGAAATCCAGCCCAACGCGATCAACGCCGGATACCTGAGAACCAAAAAGGAGAAGATGGGGCACATCCTGGAAAAAGTATGATAACGGCATGAGCGGATCCAAGTTTCTCCGCCGGACGCAGGCCGAAGCCGCTGAGGGATACGAAGAGTCCCTCCGCGAAGTCAAGAGCCTTCTTCCGCCCGAAGTTCAGGCGGCCGACGCCCAGGCCGTCACCAACGCCGTCCTGCGGAAGCTCGATATCATCCGCGACAGGGGAAAGAAACTGAAGATGGTCCGGGCTCTGGGCCATTTGGACGATCCGTGGATTCCCGCCGTTTTCCTCGAGCTCCTGGGCGATCCGTGGGAAGAAGTCCGAGACATGGCCATCCGCGAGCTCGGCCGGCGCAACGACTGGGCGTGCGCGGCCGTATACGAGCGGCTCGACCGGCCGCCGTGGTATGCCAAAAGCGCGGCGCTTCGCCTGCTGGCCGAGCGGAAAGAAAAAGAGGCGGTCCCTCATATCCGACGGGTGATCGACGATCCCAACATCGACGTGAAGCGTTCGGCGGCCTTGGCCCTAGGGGCGATCGGCGGGCGAGAAGCCCGGGCCCTGCTCGTCCTCCTGGCCAAGGATAAAAATTCTTACGTCCGGACGGCGGCCGAGCGGATGCTCGAACGCCTCTGCGATTTCAAATTCAGCTGACCGGCGGCGGATTCTTATGTTCCGCGTCCAGGATGAAGGTGACCGGGCCGTCGTTGACCAGACGAACTTGCATTTCCGCCTGGAAAATCCCGGTCGCGACTTCGCATCCGGCTCCCCGCAAGGCCGCGACGAATCTTCCGAACAGTTCTTCCGCCCGCGTCGGTTCGCAGGCGTCGTCGAAGCTCGGCCGCCGGCCTTTGCGGACCGAGGCGGCCAGGGTGAATTGAGAGACGGCCAGGATCGCCCCGCCCGTTTCGCCCAGGGAGAGGTTCATTTTCCCCTGGGCATCGGGAAAGATCCGGAGATCGGCGATCTTTCGGGCCAGGCGGTCGGCTTCGACTTCGGCGTCGTTTTTTTCGATTCCGACCAAGAGGCAATAGCCCCGCCCGATCCGGCCGACGGTCCGCCCCTCAACTTCCACCGAGGCCTCGGAAACCCGCTGCAATACGATTCTCACTCGGCCGCCCTTCCCGGAGTTTGACTTTGGAAGGCCTTTATTCTATTCTATTTGCCTTTCAAGGAGAAGATCATGGCCAAACATCCCTCGGCTGAACGGCAGCACCGCACGAGCCTCCGTAAAAACGCCGTCAACAAGAAGAATAAGTCCGCCCTGCGGACCCAGGTCAAGAAGCTCCGCGGTCTGATTGAAGCCGGGGACAAGGACGCGGCCAAGAAAGCCCTTCCGTCGGTCGTCAAGGCCATCGATCAAACGGTGAAGAAGGGAACCATCCACAACAATACGGGTTCCCGGTACAAATCCCGTCTGAGCCGGCAGGTTTCAGAAATCAAGCCCGCCGCGGCGAAGTGACCCGGCGGCTTCCCGTCGCCCGGCCGTAGCTCACGATAAACGTCTGGATCATTTCCCGAGGGGAGGCGTCCGTCGACTTGAGCCGGCGGTCCATGTCCTCCAATTCCGTCAACCAGCGGAGAAGTTCTGAGTCCTTGATCCGGCCGAGCAAGCCCAGGTATTCCCCGAGCATCTTCTGGTAGAATCCGCCATATTTTTCCGAAACCTGGGGCTTGGCCTCTCGAAAAACATCCTTGGGATCGCGACCCTCGCGAAGCCCGGCCTTGGCCAGGAGAAGGTTCCGGAAAAATCCGGAAAGGACGGCCAGAATCAGCTCGGGCGCCTCCCCTTTTTCAAACTGGCTGTTTAAAACAATCAGGGCTTTATCGATATCCCCGGCTTCTAAAGCGGAAGTCAATTCCCAGTTTTGGAAATTTTTTGTCGTCGAAAGAGCGGTCACATCCTCGGCTTCGACGGTCGTCCGCGGGCCGAGATAAAGACAGAGCTTTTCGACCTCGGAATCGATCCGGGCGTCGTCGCTCTCGGTGATGTCGAGGATGTTCTCGACGGCTTCGGCGGTGACCCGCTTTCCGCGGGCTTCAAACCGCGCCGCCACGAGAGGCTTGAGTTCCTTATCCTTCAATGGGTAGATTTCGGCGATCCGGACGACGGATTCCGGGAGGGCGAAAAAGGCCTTGCCCAGAGGCTTGGTCTTATGAACCGTCCCCAGGAACATCACCACGATCGTCGTCCGCCGAGCGGGCGAGGCGAAGTATGCGGCGAGGGCGGCGGCTTCGCCCGACGACAGGCCTTCCTGTCCGGCGCCCTTTCCTTCGACGACCAGGATGCGCCACGGGGAGAACATGAACGGGAGGGTCTTGGCCGTGTCCAGCACATCACCGAAACGGCGGTCGGCGAGGTTGAACGTTTCGACCTGGGCCGACTGGCCCTGGTCGTCCTTGAGAACGTCACGGAGCTCGCGGACGAATTTCCGGGCCGGGAAAAGATCCACCCCGGAGAACAGATACGCCGGGAGCACGTCCTCGGGACGGGCCGGGGGCTGGAAGGCAAACCCGGCCATCGCTCAGAACCCTTCGAGGATGGTCATCACCAGGTTCCGGGCGAAGAGCTCGGCGATTTCCCCCAGCTTTTCAGTTTCCTGGGACTCGAAATCCGTCCCCTGGGGGACCTGGTACTCTCCCTTGTAGACATAGGACGGGTTGGAAAACACTTCCTCTTTGGTTCGTTGGTCCCGGAGGGTGATTGAGGCCGTGATCGTGATGGCGAACCGGTCGGCCGAACCCGAGGTCGAACCCGAGTAGGCAATCGGATTGGCCCCGAACCCGGTCACGACGCCGTCCAGAATCGCGTCGGCGGAAGCGGCGTCCTGGACGACTTTCACCTTTCCCCGCGTGACGAATTCCCGGATGACCGCCTCGGTCAGCTTCTGATTGAGCTCGAACCGGGTCGTGTTGTTTTTAAAGAGAGGGATATAGACCGAAGTGATATTGGAATCGATGAGAAACCGCCCGGAGCCGCTCGTCGTGTAGCCGCAGGCGGAAGCAAAGGCGGCCAGAACGGCCATCAAGGCGGCCAGGGCGATCTTGGTTCTCATCGTCGTATTATAGTCCAATTCCAGCCAATCGTCATGGAACGGATCAGACGACGATATTGACGATTTTCCCCTTGATGACGACGACCTTGCGGACGGGCTGCCCGGCCAGGAGCTGGCGGATACGGGGCAAGTCCAGGGCCGCCGCTTTAATCTCGTCCTCGGAAGAGTCGTGACTCGTTTCGAATTTCTCCCGGACCTTGCCGTTGATCTCAACGACGATCACGGCCATTTCCTCCCGGGCCAGTTCGGAGTCGTATTTGGGCCAAGCCGCCCGCAGAACCAGAGTCTCGTGTCCGGTTTCGCGCCACATCTCCTCTGAGATATGGGGAGTGAAGGGAGCCAGGGCCAGGATGAGCGTTTCCAAGGCCTCCCGGAGGAGGGCCCGGCCGTCGGCGGAGCTGCGCAGGACGTCTTTTTCCTTTTTCAGCGTGTTGGTGAGCTCCATGATCGCCGAGATGGCGGTATTGAGATGGAAGCGCATCTCGATATCCTCGCCGACCTTGCGGATGGTCTGGTGGATTTTTTTCCGGAGGCGGGAGAACGCCGCCGGATCGGGGGAAAAGGAGGCCGTGGCTTCGGCTTCGGACCGAAGGGGCTCGATTTCCTTGAACAGCTGCCACACCCGGCCGAGGAAGCGGTAGCAGCCTTCGATCCCGTCCTCGTTCCAGACGAATTCCTTTTCCGGCGGGGAAGCGAAGAGGATGAACAGGCGGAGGGCGTCGGCCCCGTAATGCTGCAGCATTTCGTCGGGATCGACGACATTGCCCTTGGACTTGGACATGGCCGAGCCGTCTTTCAGGACCATGCCCTGGGCCAGATAATGCGGGAACGGTTCGTCGAGGGCCGTCAGGCCCAGGTCGCGCAGCAGCTTGGTGAAAAACCGCGAATAGATCAGGTGGAGGATGGCGTGCTCGACGCCTCCGATGTAAAGGTCGACCGGCAGCCAATGGTCGGCCGCGGCCTTGGTGAAGGGCAGGTCCTCGTTTGTCGGCGACGTATAGCGGAAAAAATACCAGGAGGAATCGACGAACGTGTCCATCGTATCGGTCTCGCGCCGGGCCGGACGGCCGCACTTCGGGCAAGCGACGTTGACGAAGGACGGGATCTTCTCCAGAGGCGAGCCCGCCTCCCCGGTGAATTCGGCTTCGTAGGGGATCCGGACCGGCAGGTCTTGATAAGGAACCGGGACGATCCCGCAGGATGCGCAGTAAATCATCGGAATGGGCGTGCCCCAGTAGCGCTGGCGGGAAATACCCCAATCGCGGAGCCGGTAGGTCACGGCCGTTTCGCCCAGGCCTTTGTCTTTGGCTAAAGCGGCCATTTTTTTCGTCGCCTCGACCGATGTCAGGCCATCGTACGGGCCGCTGTTCACGAGGACGCCGAGATCCTCAAACAGCTCGGCCGCCGATTCCCGGGGCGAAGGGGCGCCGCCTTCGGGAACGATGACTTCGACGACCGGCAGGCCGTACTTTTTGGCGAAATCGAAGTCGCGGCCGTCGTGGGCCGGGACGGCCATAATCGCTCCCGTCCCGTATTCCATCAGGACGTAATTGGCCAGCCAGATCGGGACCGGCTTCCCGGTGAACGGATTGACGGCCGTCACCCCCGTATCGACGCCTTCCTTGTCCGCTTCCCCGATTTCCCGCTTGGCCCGGGCGGCGGCGATCGTTTTGGCGATCCAGCCGCGGAGCTCCGCCTCTTTGGGGCCCCGGACCAATTCGTCCACCAGGGGGTGTTCGGGCGAGAGGACCAGGAATGTCGCCCCATAGATCGTGTCCAGGCGGGTGGTGAAAACCCGGATGGATTTTTTTACGGACGGGACTTCGAAATTCAGATAGGCCCCTTCGCTCCGGCCGATCCAGTTTTTCTGCATGGCCAGGACGTGCTCGGGCCACTTGCCCAGCTGGTCGTGGCCGGAGAGCAGCTCCTCGGCATAGTCGGTGATCTTGAGAACCCACTGCTCCATCTTTTTCTGCTCGACTGCCGAAGAACAGCGCCAGCATGTCCCGCCGGCGGCCTGCTCGTTGGCCAGGACGGTCCGGCAGGAAGGGCACCAGTTGATCCAGCTTTCCTTGCGGTAGGCCAGGCCACGCTCGAACATCTTGAGGAAGATCCACTGGTTCCACTTGTAGTACTCGGGCAGGCAGGTGTTGACTTCCCGGGACCAGTCGTAAGCGAAACCCATCCGCCGCAGCTGGGCCTTCATGTGGGCGACGTTGTCCAGGGTCCATTTCTGGGGGTGGATGCCGTACTTGATGGCCGCGTTTTCCGCCGGCATGCCCAGAGCATCCCAGCCGATCGGATGGAGAACATGAAAGCCGCGCATCATCTTGAACCGGGCGATGACGTCCCCGATGGAGTAATTGCGGACATGGCCCATGTGGATGCGGCCGGAGGGGTACGGATACATTTCAAGGGCGTAATATTTCGGCTTGGACGAGTCATCCACGGCCCGAAAAGCGTCCGTTTTGTCCCAAGTGTTCTGCCACCGGGCTTCGATGGCCGGAAAGTCGTAGGTGCGGTCTTCGTCCTGTCTCATAGTCGATTTGTCCTTGTCCCTAAAAATCCGCGTTCAGTTTAGGGAGGGAGGGGGCAAAAGTCAAGAAAACGCGGCAGAATCCCTTGATTTTCCTGCTATTTTCGAGTAAAATCATGCTTCGAATTTGGGGTTGCCTCGTTCCCGCATCTTCTTCCTTTCCGAAGTCTTTGCGAAAACCGGGGCAAGCCTGTATCTTGGAAGAAGGTAACGGCCATGGCCACGACAATTGAACGGATGCGCAATATCGGCATCAGCGCCCACATCGACAGCGGGAAAACCACCCTGTCCGAGCGGATCCTCTATTACAGCGGCAAGATTCACCGGATCCACGAGGTCAAGGGGAAGGACGGCGTCGGGGCGACGATGGACCACATGGAGCTCGAGCGGGAGCGGGGGATCACGATCACCTCGGCCGCGACCAACGTCGAATGGGCCGGCCACGCGATCAACATCATCGATACTCCCGGGCATGTCGACTTCACCATCGAGGTCGAACGGTCGCTTCGGGTTCTGGACGGGGCCGTCCTCGTTCTCTGCTCGGTGGGCGGCGTCCAATCCCAGACGATCACCGTCGACCGCCAGCTTCGCCGCTACGACGTCCCGCGCCTGGCCTTCATCAACAAGTGCGACCGGGTCGGAGCCAATCCCCTGAAAGTCCGGGACCAGCTCGAGGAGAAGCTCAAGCACAACGCCGTGCTCATGCAAATCCCCATCGGCCTGGAGGACCAGCACCGGGGCGTCGTCGATCTCGTGGCCATGAAAGCCCTCTATTTCGAAGGCGACGATGTCCGGACGGACGAAGTCCCGGCCGACCTCCGGGAAGAGGCCGCCCGCCGGCGGAACGACCTCCTCGACGCCGCCTCGATGTTCTCCGACGAGCTGACCGAGGCCATACTCGAGGACCGGATTACCGAAGACCTCATCCACGCCGCCGTCCGCCGGGGGACGATCGCCCGCAAATTAACTCCGGTCTTCATGGGTTCGGCTTATAAAAACAAAGGCGTCCAGGCCCTCTTGGACGGGGTCGTCCGCTATCTGCCCGACCCCAGCGAAGTGAAAAACGTCGCCATCGACCGGTCGGCCGAATCCGGCGCGTCAGCCGAAGTCGTCTTGGCCACCGATCCGGAGGCCCCGGCCGTCCTCTTGGCGTTCAAGCTCGAGGACGGTCCGTACGGCCAGCTGACCTACATCCGCGTCTACCAGGGCCGGGTCGAAAAAGGCACCGAGCTCCTGAACACCCGGTCGGGGCAGGAAATCAAGGTCGGCCGCCTCATCCGCATGCACGCCGACGACATGGAAGACATCACCGTGGCGGCGGCCGGGGACATCGCCGCCCTGTTCGGCATCGACTGCGCCTCCGGTGACACATTCACCGATCCCTCCTTGAATTACTCCATGACCTCGATTTATGTTCCCGAGCCGGTCATCTCCCTGGCCATCAAACCCAAGGACAAGAAAGCGCTCGACCGGATGGCGAAAGCCTTGAACCGGTTCACTAAGGAAGACCCGACGTTCCGGACCTTCGTCGACCCGGAATCGCACGAAACGATCATCCAGGGCATGGGCGAGCTTCACCTGGACGTCTACGTCGAGCGGATGAAGCGCGAGTATAACGCCGAGGTCGAGACCGGGATGCCCCAGGTCGCTTACCGAGAGGCCCTGACCCGCAAGGTCGAGTTCGACTACACCCATAAAAAGCAGACCGGCGGCGCCGGCCAGTACGGCCGGGTCATCGGCTACATCGAGCCGATGGCCGAGGGGACCTATGAGTTCGTCAACGACGTCAAGGGCGGGCGCATTCCCCGGGAATTCATCCCGTCCTGCGACAAGGGCTTCAAGGCCGCGGTCAAAAAGGGCGACCTGATCGGCTTCCCGGTCACCGGGGTTCGCGTCGTCCTCAACGACGGCCAGTACCACGAGGTCGACTCCTCGGACAACGCCTTTCAGGCGGCCGCAATCGGCGCCTTCCGCCAAGTCTATGCCAAGGCCAAGCCCCAGATCCTCGAGCCGGTGATGAAGGTCTCGGTCGAGGGCCCGACGGAGTTCGCCGGAGCCGTCTTCGGCTCGATCAACCAGCGCCGGGGGATCATCGTCAGCTCGATCGAGGACGGGAGCTTCTCCCGGGTCGACGCCGAAGTCCCCTTGAGCGAGATGTTCGGATATTCGATGCAGCTTCGCTCCCTGACCCAGGGCAAGGCGGAGTTCACGATGGAATTCCTCAAGTACGGCCGGGTGCCCTCGGCCGTGAGCGAAGAGCTGCAAAAACTGCACGCCGAGAAAAAAGCCCGCGAGTCCAAGTGAGGAGATAACCGCCGATGATCAAGAAACACCTCATCACGCGCAGCCCCCTGCGGGTTTTCGAAGACGCCACGCATGGCGGTCCCGGAAAGGGCGCCGTGGCCGTCCTGGCCTCGCCGAAAGGCGTGGGCAAGACCGCCTGCCTCGTTCATATCGCGACAGACAAGCTCTTCCAGGGGAAATCCGTCATTCACGTTTCCTACGCCAGCCGGGTCGATTACATCATCACCTGGTACGAGGACATCTTCAAGGAAATCGCGAAGAATCACCGCCTTCGGGACGCCGTGGCCGTCCACGACGAGATCATCAAGAACCGGGTCATCATGAATTTCAAGCAGGACGGAATGAAAACCGAGCAGGTTCTCCGCAGCCTTGAGGCCATGATCACCGGCGGTAAATTCAACGCCGAGACGATCATCGTCGACGGCTACGACTTCGGCCTGGCCGAATCTGCCGACCTGGTTCGGTTTAAAGAATTCGCCCGCCGGATGGGCTTGGAAATCTGGTTCAGCGCTTCGCTCAAAGAGACCGGCGGGGCGTCATTCGGCCCCGACGGAATGCCGGCCCTGCTGGCCCCGCACGCCGGGCAGATCGACGTTTTGGTCACCCTCCAGGCCAAAAGCGATGCGGTCGAAATCCGGGTGGTCAAGGATCATGACAACCCCCCGGCCGGAATCCTTCCCCTGAAGCTCGATCCCAAGACATTGCTGCTGATCGTCAAGGAATAAACAAACGGCCATGCCGCGAGGAAGCGCCGCCCGCCTTCGGCTCGGCGCCTTGCTTCTGGCGGCCGCCGGATCCCTGGCCATCAGCCAAGTCTCGATCATCCGCGACTACCGGGGAAAGGAATTCCAAACCGGCCGCGCCCCCCGGTGGATCGTGTCCCTCGCCCCGAACATCACCGAGATCCTCTTCGCCTTGGGCGCGGGCGGACAGGTGACCGCCGTCACCCGCTATTGCGACTATCCGCCCGAGGCCGCGGAAAAAACAAGGATCGGCGGCTTCCTCGATCCGGACATCGAGCGGATCCGGGATGTCTCCCCGGATTTGATCGTGGCCTTCCGGGGAAATCCCCTGGAAAAGATCGAACGCCTGGACGCCTTGGGGCTGCCCGTCTTCGTTTTGGACATCGGGTACCGGCTCGAGGACATTCCGCCGCTCGTGGAAAGCATTGGCGCGGTCATCGGCCGCTCGCCCGAAGCCGCCGCGCTGGCCCGATCCCTGACGGAGCGGGCGGGCCGGGTCGCCGCCGCCCTTTCGAACCTCCCCGCCAAGCCCCGCGTCTTTCTCAAGCTTCAGGGTGAAGGCCTCTGGACCTGCGGACGCGAAAGCTACTTCACCGACCTGATCGAAAAAGCCGGCGGGACGAGCGTCACGTCCGGGATCGCCAAGAACTGGCTCGAATACGGGGTGGAGAGCCTCATCCGCGACGATCCCGACCTCATCGTCGTTCTAGCTCCGTCGGTCGCGGAGTTCGAGCGAACCAGGAGTTGGCTAAAAAGCCGGCCGGGCCTTCGGGAAACGGCCGCCGTCCGCGGCGACCGGATCGTTCGTCTGGACGAAAACGCGGCCAGCCGTTTCGGGCCGCGCCTCTTCGACTCGCTCGAGGACCTGGCCCGGTTGCTTCACCCGGAAAGATTCTGAAGCTCCCGGCGTTCCGCCGGGATCTCTTTTCCCCAAAGATTCGTATACAATAGCAAGGCCGATGATCACCTACTTCTTCGTCAAGGATGCCCGGAAAGACCATCGGTTGTTCTGTTCCGAGCCGCCCGGGCCGATGCCGGCAAAATTCTCGAAGTCCAAGGCCGTTTGGGAAACGGCCAAGAAAAAGCTCATGCTTCTGCCGGCTCGAACCCTCCGGCAGGAGGAAGCCCTGGCCAAAGCTCTCCGGATAACGGAACCCGGCGTGACCATCCTCTGCGGCGAGGCGGAGGAAAAACACGTTAATTTAAAGTTTCATTTTTTTCTTCAAAAGCGCAGGTCGCAGAGGATTCTCCTCCTGATCGGGGAAGGAATTCTCGCCCCGATCACCGGGATCGCCGCTTTCCTGCCCGGGCCGAACATCATCTTCTACGCCCTGGCCCTGATCATCGTCACCCACTGGCAATCGCTCCGCGGGATCCGGGCCCTGCTCGGGAAAAATCACGAATACAAAATTGACCCGCTCTTGTCCGAATGGGAGCGGGCCGTAGCCGAAGGCCGGGAGGGGGATTTCCCGGGGATCATCGAGCGGATGGAAAAAGCCCACGGCCTCAAGGATTTAAGCAAAGTCCTCTGGAAGTGAATCGGGCCGCCTCGATACGGGGAAACCAGGGGATCTTTTCGCGCGGGATGGACGTCAGAGCCATGAGCGTTTGTCTTCGTCCCGTCAGAATATCAGATTGAAAACAAATCCCACCAGCATGATTCCCGCGGCTACGATGCCGAAAAAGACGAGAAGAAGGGGGATTTTTAAAACCTTTCGAAGGATGACCGCTTCGGGAAAAGAAAGGCCGATTACGGACATCATGAAAGCCAGGGCCGTGCCGAGCGACGCGCCTTTCTCCAGCAGCGCCTGGACGATGGGAATGATGCCGGCCGCATTCGAATAAAGCGGGACGCCGATCAGGACGGAAACGGGCACCGACCACCAGGCGGACTTGCCCATGATCGAGGCCATGAAATTCTCGGGAACATAGCCGTGGACGGCCGCCCCGACGGCGATTCCGCCGACGACATACGGCCAAACTTTTCCGACGATCTCCTTGACCGCGATTCGCCCGGAGGCGAGGCGATCGGAAAAGGAAATTTTACCCTCCTCCAACGAAGACGGGCCGCTTTTCATTTCATAGACCCAGGGCTCAACCCATCGCTCGAGTTTAAGACGGCCGATGATCCATCCGGCCGTTACCGCGATGAACAATCCGGTCGTTACATAAACGAGCGCCGTTTTCCATCCAAACAAGCTGAACAGAAGAACCACCGCGACTTCATTGATCATCGGGGCGGCAATGAGAAAGGAGAACGTCACGCCGAGGGGAATGCCGGCTTCGACAAATCCGAGGAAGAGCGGAACGGCCGAACAGGAGCAAAACGGGGTAACGATGCCGAGGGCGGCGGCCATACCGTTACCGAGAAGAAGCGAGCGTCCTTCGAGCAGGCGGCGGGTCCGCTCAGGGGCGAAATAGGTCCGGATGATGCCCACGACAAAAACGATCAGGACGAGAAGAAGCAGAACTTTGGGAACATCGAAGAAAAAGAACCTGAGCGCTTCGGTCAGCGGCGACCCCGGGGGCATCTTGAAAACATCCAGAACCAGGCCGTCGGCCGCCCGGCGCAGATTCCGATAGATCAACATCCATACCGGGAGAAGGGCCAACAGGCCATATTTTCTCACCGCCGGCCTCCGTCAACAACGGGGCGGGCAAAGCGCCCCGGCCCGGCAAAGCCGATGATTCGCTTCTTGTACATATGAAGATATTATCATATAATACTCTGAGAGGAAAGCCGCCATGCCCGATCTCCTTCGCGTGTTCAAATCGCTGTCCGACAGGACCCGCCTGCGGATCGTTCGCCTTCTTCTCAAGCACGACCTTTGCGTGTGCGAGTTGATGTTCGTCCTGGGAATGGCCCAGTCCCGGATGTCCCACCAGCTCCGCATCCTCCGGGACGCCGGCTTGGTCGAGGACATCCGGGAGGGCCAATGGATTATTTATCGGATTTCCCCGGACATCCGAGCGGCAATCGACGCGCTCCTCGCCCTTTTCCGAGCCGCCGAACGGGACCGGAGCGAAGAGGCGGAAGACGGGAAAAAGCTGAATGTCTGCCGGAAGGAAGGGATTCGAGGGAAACAAGGCCCGGGATCGAAGCCCCGGAGGGCGGCCGGGACGGGAAAGGGGCAAGGCGGACGAATATCCCCGATTATTAAAGAGAGAGGGAGAAGGCAACATGGAAGTTAAAGTCTTGGGAATGGGCTGCGCCCGCTGCCGCGATCTCGAACAGCGGGCCCGCAAGGCCCTGGCGGAAATGGGGCTCGCTACGGAAGTGGAGAAAGTCGACGACATCCAAATAATCATGACGTATCGAGTCATGGCCACTCCGGCCCTCGTCATCAACGGTACGGTGAAATCCGCGGGGCGCATCCCTTCGGTCGAAGAGATTAAGCGCTGGCTGGGCGAAAACGGGAGGAGCGAGCGGCTGTTATGAACGCCTTCCCCCCGAAGCGGCTTTCGTTCTTGGATCGTTATCTGACGCTCTGGATCTTCGCGGCCATGGCCGTCGGCGTCGGCCTCGGCTATCTCGTCCCGGCCGTCGTGGGGTTCATCAATCAATTTCAATCCGGGACGACGAATATCCCGATTGCCATCGGGCTGATCCTGATGATGTACCCGCCCCTGGCTAAAGTGAAATACGAGGAGCTCGGCGACGTCTTCCGCAATGTCAAGGTCCTGTCCCTTTCGCTGATTCAGAACTGGATCATCGGCCCGCTCCTCATGTTCGCCCTGGCCGTGATTTTCCTTCGGGACTATCCGCATTACATGTACGGCTTGATCCTCATCGGCCTGGCCCGCTGCATCGCCATGGTCATCGTCTGGAACGAGCTGGCCAAGGGCGACACCGAATATGCCGCCGGGCTGGTCGCTTTCAACTCGATTTTCCAGGTATTGTTCTTCTCGGTTTACGCATACGTCTTCATTACCGTTCTCCCCGGCTGGATCGGACTGAAAGGAACAGCCGTCAACATCACCATCGGTCAAATCGCCAAAAGTGTCTTTATTTACTTGGGGATTCCCTTTCTCGCCGGAATCATCACCCGGTTTACGATGTTGAAACTCAAAGGGAAGGCCTGGTACGAAACGAAATTCATCCCCAGAATCAGTCCCATCACCCTGATTGCGCTCCTTTTCACCATCGTCGTCATGTTTTCGCTTAAAGGCGAATATATCGTTAAAATCCCGCTCGACGTCCTCCGGATCGCCGTTCCGCTTTTTCTCTATTTTGTCATCATGTTTCTCATCTCGTTTTTTATGGGACGGAAGGTCGGGGCGGATTATTCGAAAACGGCGACCTTGTCTTTCACCGCGGCCAGCAACAACTTCGAGCTGGCGATCGCCGTAGCCGTGGCCGTCTTCGGAATCAATTCAGGCGAGGCGTTCGCCGCGGTCATCGGGCCGTTGATTGAAGTTCCGGTGATGATCGCCCTGGTCAATGTCGCCCTCAGGTTCCAGAAGAAGTATTTCGCCGCCAAAACAGCGGTTTAGGGGTTATCCATGGGCGAAGGAGGCCGCAATCGGGAACCCGCAGGCGGACTATCCCCGAATCCGGCGGTTGACCCCCGCCCTCCCCGCCGGTTTTTAAAGATCGGGCCCAACGGACGCCTCAACCTGCCGGCCGAACTTATCAAGAAGCTGGGGGCCTCGCCCGGAGGTCGGTTGGAAATCCGGGATACAATCCTCCGGCTACTCCGGGGCTATGAGAACCTGAACCTTATGGGTAATCCGATCTTCGCCGAAACGAACCACTGCCGGTTCGTCGAGGGGCGGACGGTCTTCGTCCGGTGGGACGGGCAGGTCGCCCCCTGCATGGGACTTCTCCACGGCTACACCACCTTTTTATACGGGTACGAAAGGAATATCAAACCGCACGGTTTCGGTGAGATCAGCCGGAAAATCATAGGGGAAATCTGGCGTTCCCGGGCATTCAGGACCTTTCGGGAAAAAGTCCGCGATTTCGATTTCGCCCCCTGCCATATCTGCGGCGGCTGTAACCTGCTTGAATCGAACGAAGAAGACTGCCTGGGCAACGCTTTCCCCGCTTGCGGGGGATGCCTCTGGGCCCAGGGCATCATTCGGTGCCCCTAGGAAGCACGGCCGTCCCGGCGGTAAATCCTTTCAAACAAAGCTTTTTCATCAATGAGAAGGTGCGATTCTTTGGAATATTATTGATAACAATTGACAATGATGGATAAAAACGTATATTAACGACAGGGTTGTTTCAAAAGGCAGGATTGCCTTCGCCCGCGTCTTTTGAGGGGAATTTTTTATGAACAAATCCATCGGCCGCATTCTCACCATCGGAGAGCTGGCAATTTATCTGAAGATTTCGAAATCAACGCTCTATAAACTCGCCCGCCAAGGGAAGGTCCCATCCCATAAGATCGGCCGCCACTGGCGCTTTCACAAACCGGCGATCGATCGCTGGCTGGGGGGGGATAAGTCATCGGTCCCGGTTTGTGAGGAGAAAGGGAGCCGGGAAACCGGAGTAAGGCACGGGAGAAAAAGGATTTAACCGACCAAGAACATATAAGTGGAAGCCCGGGAAGGGAGAGCTTTCATGGTCAAAAAAGCGAAGGCCGCGCCGGCGGGCCCGGCTCTCATTGCCGAAGCGTGGCCGGAAGAGGGATTTCCCATCGTCGGCATCGGCGCATCAGCCGGGGGCCTGGCGGCCTTTGAGGCATTCTTTTCCGGCATGCCCCCCATCGGCGACCCCGGCATGGCCTTTGTGCTTGTGCAGCACCTGGCCCCAGACCACAAGAGCATCCTCTCCGAGCTCATCCGGCGTTACACCCGCATGCAGGTCTTCGAGGTCGAAGACGGAATGGCGGTCAGGCCCAACTGCGCCTACATCATCCCGCCCAACCGCGACATGGCCTTTCTCAACGGCACCCTGCAACTGCTGGAGCCATCCGCCCCGCGCGGCCTGCGCTTGCCGATTGACTTCTTCTTCCGCTCCCTGGCCCAGGATCAACATGAGCGGGCCATCGGCATCGTGCTCTCGGGCACCGGCAGCGACGGCACCCTGGGCGTGCGCGCCATCAAGGGCGAAGGCGGCATGGTCATGGCCCAGAACCCCGCCTCCACCGAGTACGACGGCATGCCGCGCAGCGCCATCGCCACGGGGCTGGTGGACTTCGAACTTCCTCCGGCCGAGATGCCGGCCCAGCTCATTTCCTTTGCGACCCGCGCTTTCAGCCGTACTCCCAAGGCCGCCGCGCCGCCCCCCATGGTTGAGAACTCGCTGAAGAAGATCTTCGTCCTCCTGCGCAGCCAGGTGGGTCACGACTTCTCCCAATACAAGCCCTCCACCATCCAGCGCCGCATCGAGCGGCGCATGGCCGTCCACCAGATCGAAACCCTGGACGGCTATGTCAAGTTCATGCAGGCGACGCCGGCCGAGACGGAGGCGCTCTTCCGCGACATGTTGATCGGCGTGACCAGTTTCTTCCGCGATCCGGAGGCCTTCAAGACCCTCGAGGAGCAGGTCATTCCCCGGCTCTTTGCCGACCGGCCTGCGGGCGCGACAATCCGCGTCTGGGTTCCGGGCTGTTCCAGCGGCGAGGAGGCCTACTCCCTGGCCATCCTCCTGCACGAGCGTCTGGGGGAGCTTAGGCAGCGTTTCAATTTCCAGATCTTTGCCACCGACATCGACAGTCAGGCCGTGGCCGCGGCCCGCGCCGGCCTCTATTCGCCAAACATCAGTGCCGACCTCTCCGCGGAGCGTCTGGCGCGCTTCTTCGTGCCCGAACCCGGCGGCACGGACGGAATTCCGCCCGCCTACCGCATTCACAAGAACATCCGCGACCTGCTGGTCTTTTCCGAGCAGGACATCATCAAGGACCCGCCCTTCTCCAAGCTCGACCTGATCAGTTGCCGCAACCTGCTCATCTATTTGAGCGGTGAATTGCAGAAAAAGCTCATCCCCCTGTTCCACTACGCCCTCAACCCGGGCGGCTTTCTTTTCCTGGGCACCTCCGAGAGCGTGGGCGAGCACGCGGACCTCTTTGCCCTGCAGGACCGTAAGGCCAAGATCTACCAGCGCAAGGAGGACTTCCACAACAGGCAGCGCGCCGCCCTGGGCGGCTTCCTGCCCCCCATGACCGGGGCGATGGAGGAGGCGCCGGCCCGGCCTGCCGCACACGCGGCGGCGCCCGGGAAGCTGCCGTTGCGCGAGCTGACCGAAACCGCGCTGCTGCAAGAGACCGTTCCGGCCGGCGCGCTGGTCACCGCCCAGGGCGACATCCTCTATCTGCACGGCCGCACCGGCCTGTACCTGGAACCGGCGCCGGGCGAAGCCGGAATCGCCAATATCCTCAAAATGGCCCGCGAAGGGCTGAAGCACGATCTGGCCACGGCCCTGCACAAGGCCGCCACAACCCGGGAAACCGTACGCTGCCCGGGCCTGCGCGTCAAGACCAACGGCGACTTTTCCAAGGTCAACCTGACCGTGCGCCCGGTGGCCCCCAGCCTGGCCGCCTCGGCGCAGGGCAAGCCCGCTGACGCGACGCTCGCATCCGCGACGTCCCTGTTCCTGGTCATCCTGCAGGACGCGCCGATGGAACAGGATGTCAGAGGTCAGAGGCCGGAGGTCGGGGCTCAAGGCGGCCCCGAGGCTAACGCTCCCGCCGCGGACGCCGACGTCCGCATCACGGCGCTCGAGCGGGAGCTGCGGGCGAAGGAAGAGTACCTGCAGGCCGCCAATGAGGAGCTGGAGACCTCGAACGAGGAGCTCAAGTCTTCCAACGAAGAGATGCAGTCGGTGAACGAGGAGTTGCAGTCCACCAACGAAGAGATGGAAACCTCCAAGGAGGAGCTGCAGTCGGTCAACGAGGAGCTGGGCACGGTCAACGCCGAGCTGCAGACCAAGGTGGCCGATCTTTCGCGGGCCAACAACGACATGAACAACCTGCTGGCCGGCACGGGCATCGCCACCGTCTTTGTCGACCACCAGTTGCGCATCCTGCGATTCACCCCGGCCGCCACCCGCATCATCAACCTGATCCTGCCCGATGTGGGGCGGCCCGTAGGTCATGTCGTCTCCAACCTGAGAGGCTATGACCGCCTCGCCCAGGATGTGCAGGCCGTGTTGGACACCCTGCTCCCCAAAGAGGCGCAGGTGCAGACCGCGGATGGCGACTGGTACGCCATGCGCATCCTGCCCTACCGCACGATCGACAACGTCATCGAGGGCGCGGTGATCACGTTTGTGGACATCACGGTGATGATGAAGACGCGGGAGGCGCTGCAGAAAGCCAATGAACTGTCCCGCCTGGCGATCGTGCTGGCCGACGCCCACGATGCCATCACCGTCCAGGACCTGGAGGGTCGCATCATCGCCTGGAACCCCGGCGCGACGCGGCTGTTCGGCTGGAGCGAGGCCGAGGCGCTGGCCATGAATGTCCGTGACCGCATCCCGAGAGGATTGCGCAAAAACGCACTGGCCAAGGTCTATCAGCTTAGCCAGGCAAAAGTCCTTAAGCCGCATCAAACCCAACGGCTCGCCAAAGATGGGTCTACCGTGGAGGTCTCGATAATCTCCACCGCGTTGGTGGACCGGACTGGGCAGATGTATGCCATTGCGACCACGGAACGGGAGCTTGCGTCCGTCATGCCCGGCCGCCGCGCGGATAGGAAGAAGGAGCAGGAAAAGCCATGAGCGCCGCAAAGACAGATCCCGGGCAGACGCCCGCCGGCGCGGCGCTGCGCAAACGGGCCGAGGAGCAAGCCGGGGCTATAGATAGGCCGTCTTCGGCCAACCAGACCCCTGAAGAAGCGCGGCGTGCGCTCCACGAACTGCGGGTGCATCAGATCGAGTTGGAAATGCAGAACGAGGAGCTGCGCCGGATGCAGGGGGCGCTCGAAGCCCTGAAGGCCCGGTATTTCGATCTGTACGATCTGGCGCCGGTAGGCTATTGCGTTGTCAGCGAACAGGGATTGATCCTGGAGGCGAACCTCACCGCCGGGACGATACTTGGCGAAGAAAAGAGGGCGCTGGTCAAGAAGCCGATCACCCGCTTCATCCTTCCCGAAGACCAGGATCTGTACTACCGGCGCCGCAAATCGCTCTTTGAAACGGGCAAACCCCAGGAATGCGAACTGCGGATGCTCAAGCCGGACGGCGCATTCTTCTGGGCGCACCTCACGGCAACGGCCGCTCGGTCGGAAAAAGGCGCGCCCGTCTGTCGCCTGGTACTGAATGACATCACCGAGAGCAAGCGAAAGGAGGACGCCCTGAGGGAGAGCGAACTTAAGCTCCAAATGACCATCGACGAGGCGCCCATCTGCGTGTCCATGGTCGGTCTGGATAAAAAATTTCTGAAATGCAACAGGGCGTTCTGTTCCTTCCTGGGTTACGACGAGGAAGAGATGAAGCAAAAGACCATCGCCGATATTACGTTTGCCGAGGACGCGGAAATCGGCATGGCGGATTTGCGCGCGATCACGGCGGGCGAAAAGAAGAGTTCCATCGTACAGAAAAGATACGTGCGCAAGGATGGCGCCGTGGTTTGGGGCGAAGTGACCATCAACCTCATCAAGAATAGCCAGGGACAGCCGATGTATTTCCTGCCGATCATCCAAGACATCACTGAGCGCAAGAAAAACGAAAAAATCGTTCAGGCGTCACTCAAGGAAAAGGAGATCCTGCTTCAGGAGATCCATCATCGAGTGAAAAACAACATGCAGGTCATCTCCAGCCTGATGAATCTTCAAGCAGAATCTGTCACCGACAAGGATGCCCGAAGATTTCTCAAGGAGGGCCAGCTCCGGATCCGGGCGATCGCCTATGTGCATGAAAAGCTTTATCATTCCCGGGATTTTTCCAGGATCGATTTCGCCGATTACGTTCGGAGCCTTGTGGATCATCTCTTCCATTTTTTCCAAATTGGAACCGGTCATATTCGTCTCGAGTCGGAGCTGGACGAAGTGGATCTGGACATCACGACGGCCGTGCCCTGCGGAATCCTGCTCACCGAGCTTCTCACGAACGCCTTAAAATACGCCTTTCCGGCGGGACGGGACGGCGTGCTGGAGGTCCGGCTGCAACGGAAAAAGGACGGGACCTTGGTCCTTCGGGTCGCCGACGACGGCGTGGGATTTCCCGACTCGGTGGATATCCATCAGGCCCAGAGCTTCGGCTTTCAGATCATAAACGCCCTTATCGGACAGTTGAATGGGACGATCGAGCTCGACCGGAAGAACGGGACCGCTTTCACCGTTATCTTCCGCGAACCGGAGAATAAATAAAGGTTTGGGCCGGCGGCCCGGCCGCCGCGACAGAACCACCTTCGTTGACAAACCCCTGTTTTTCCATTATTTTGTCCCTACCATGACCCTGACCCTCAACCAGGCGCTGTATCTCGTTCTCACGATCGCCGTCGTCGTGGCCGCCGTCTACCTGATTCGCCTGTTCGCCCAGCTCCGGAGAACGGCGGCGGAGGGAGAAAAAGCCCTGGCCGAGTTCGCCGAGCTGGCCAGGCACCTGAAGGAGCTGGACCTCGTGGTTAAGGAACAGGTGGAGGAGCTGGCCAAGACCATCGCCGCCTCCAAGAAGGCCGCGGTCAATGTCGCCGAGGCCTCGTCTCTAATCACGTCCAAGTTCGTTCGGCCGTCGTCCAAATATCTTCCCCTCATCCTCCCCGTCGCCCGGTTCCTCTGGCGGCAGGTCGGTAAAAGAAAAAAGGAGAGAGCCCATGGCCAATGAAGGAAAAAGTTACGTCGTCGAAGTCGCCGTATCCTTTTTGATCGGAGCCGCCGCGGGATTCGTCGCCGGGATTCTTCTCGCCCCGGCGTCGGGCAAGGAAACGCGGAAAAAAATCGGCGAAGAGATCAATAAGGGCACGGAAAAAGCCAAGGAAGGCATCGAGAAAATCGCCCACGAAGCCGAGAAAGGCTTCCGCGCCGTCCGGGACAAGACCCAGGAAGGCATCGGGGTCATCAAGGAATTCGTCGAAAAGAAGAAGGGCGACCTCGCCAAAGACTGAACGTCCGGCGTATCCCCGTTTCGATTCCAAGCTGCAAAGGATTGAGCCATGTCCGCTACCTGCATCGCGTCCCTGAAAGCCCGTGAGATCCTGGATTCGCGCGGCAACCCGACCGTCGCCGCCCGGATCGTCCTCGAAGGAGGGGCTGTCGGAAAGGCGTCCGTCCCCTCGGGAGCCTCCACCGGAACCCATGAAGCCCTCGAGCTCCGCGACAACGATCCGGCCCGCTACCTGGGCAAGGGCGTTCTCAAGGCCGTCGCCCACGTCAATGGAACGATCGCCCCGGCTCTCATCGGGTTGGACGCCCTCGACAGGACCGGGCTGGAAAAGCGCCTCCTTGGACTGGACGGGACGCCGACCAAGTCCCGCCTCGGGGCCAACGCGATCCTGTCCGTGTCCATGGCCGCCGCGGAAGCGGCCGCGGCCGCCCAGGGGATGCCCCTCTACCGGTCGCTCCGGGCCGCGGACCGCTACACAATTCCGGTCCCGATGATCAACATCCTCAATGGCGGAGCGCATGCCGACAACAGTGTCGACCTGCAGGAGTTCATGATCGTCCCGGCCGGACGGCCGACGTTCGCCGAAGCCATCCGGGCGGCCGCCGAGGTGTTTCAACACCTGAAGAAAATCCTTAAAAAGAAGGGCTATGGCATCGCCGTCGGCGACGAGGGCGGCGTCGCCCCCAACCTTGGGTCCAACGAGGAAGCCCTGGACTGCATCGTCGAAAGCATCGAAAAAGCCGGCTATAAGCCGGGGAAAGACATCTGGTTGGCCCTCGATCCGGCCGCCTCGGAATTCTACGAAAACGGCAACTATATCTTCAAAAAATCAGATGGGAAGATTCGGACTTCGGCCGAAATGGTCGCTTTTTACGAGGACTGGCTGCGCAAGTATCCGATCGTCTCGATCGAGGACGGCCTGGCCGAAGACGACTGGGACGGTTGGGCTTTGATGACCAAAACCCTTGGGAACAAGATCCAAATCGTCGGCGACGATATCTTCGTCACAAACATGTCCCGGTTGAAGGACGGCGTGGCCCGCGGCGTGGCCAATTCGATCCTGATCAAGCTCAATCAGATCGGAAGCCTCAGCGAGACGATCGAAGCCGTGGATTACGCTCACGCCCATAACTACACCACGGTCATCTCGCACCGCTCGGGCGAGACCGAAAGCACGTTCATCGCCGACCTGGCCGTCGCCCTCGAAGCCGGCCAGATTAAAACCGGCTCGGTCTGCCGGAGCGAACGGGTGGCCAAGTACAACCGGCTGATGGAAATCGAGGACGAGCTGGGAGCGAAAGCCGTCTACGCCGGAACGGGTGCCTTCCGCAAATACATCAAATAAACCGCAGCCCAGCCGCGGTTTCCGGCGCTTAGCCTGCATTATTCACGAGTCGAGATGGCTGCGGCCCCCTCCGCCGGAAGACCGAAGTGAGGAAGGGATGAAGAATGCAACGCGGCTTCGGGGACGTGCGCCGCAGGGCTATCATTTGATGTCTCGTTCTTGGCGGGAGAATGCGGCTTCTGATGCAAGGCGCGGAGGGTGATGCTGTGCTAGTCGCACTGCGAACCCTTCGCAACGAAGCAGACGCTGCCATATCGGCTCGCCCCGACTCGCAAGGTTCGTGTGGGACTTGCTTCGGCTCACAGGGTGAGCAAAGCGTCGCCCGAAGGGTAAAAACTCAGGTTTTGTATCTTATTGAAAAAAAGTAAATATTATAATCATTAGAATTTTTATGAATAATGTAGGTTAGGAACATTTCTTTTCGTGCTCGAGGAGCCATTTTTTCCGCCACAGCCCCCCGCCATATCCGGTCAGCGTCCCGTTCGCTCCGACAATCCGGTGGCAGGGAACAATGATTGAAACGGGATTGGCCCCGTTGGCCGCGCCCACGGCCCGGACGGCCGAGGGCCGGCCGATCGCCCCGGCGATGCGCCCATAGGACGTCGTCCGGCCGAAAGCGACCGTCCGCAGCGCTTCCCATACTTCGCGCTGGAAAACCGTCCCCTCCAAGGCCAGCGGGAGATCGAAATGGGTTCTTTTCCCGGCGAAATATTCCGCCAGCTGGGCCGCGCAGGCCGAGAGGACCGGGGATCTTGACGTTTTAATCTCCGCGGGCTTTTCCCGGAAATTCAGATCCGTAACGAAGCCGTTTTTCTCCCGAATCTCGATTGTCCCCAGAGGCGAATCGATATAGAGAATGTGCTGATCGCTCATGGTCTCATCCTCACCCCAAGACTATCAGAGCGCCCGGACGGATTCAACTCGATTACCGATTCCCCTCGAAAAAAACGCGCGTAATATTCGGAACGTCCAGGTTAACTTGCGGCCAGAATGAATCACTTTGTCGACACAACGAATAGTGGGAGGAGATATCGGAATCAACCCATAGCCGAAAATGTCTAATCGACAAGCTCGGATCGGGAGTCGGGAGATTGAGAAAATATCGGCCATAGCAAACTTCCTAATGATCTTCCAACAACCGAAAGCCCCCCCCTTGCGTACGGGTGACGCGGAGTGCCCACCCGGAGCGGCAGGGGTTCCCCACGGGGGGATGGGTGACGCGAGGATGGGCACTCCGCGGCAGGACCCGTAGCGGGGGAACGAAAATGCCAGGGGGAAAGGGCCGAAATTTGACATTCCGGCCGCTGAGGGTTAACATGGGGTGTGGATTTGCGTGCGTTTTTTCCGACATTAACTCTTTTATTTGCTTTCCTTTGCCCTTCGCCCTCTTTCTCCGCCGTCGATAAAAAAACCGCCGCCGATATCGACCGCGAGATCGAAAAAATCCGCACGGAGATGGTCAAAATCCGGCGGCTCATCCATATGGATCCCCAGCTCCCCGGACGAGAACAGGAGACGGCCAAGATCGTCGCCGCTCGGCTGGCCGCTCTCGGGTTCGACGTCAAGACCAATGTCGCCGGAAGCGGGGTAGTCGCTCTGCTGCGGGGCTCCCTCCCCGGCCCGATTATCGGGCTGCGGGCCGACATGGACGCCGTTCCCATCCAGGAACTGGCCGATGTCCCGTTCAAGTCGGTCAATGGCGGAGTCATGCACGCCCACGGCCATGACCTTCACGTCGCGATCGCCCTCGGGACGGCCTATGTCCTGAACGGCCTCCGGGACCGGATGAAAGGCGGGGTAAAATTCATTTTCCAGCCCGGCGCCGATCCGGCCGACGCCGACTTGGAAAGCGGCGCCTCCCGGATGATCAAGGAAGGGGTTCTCGACGCGCCCCCGGTCAACCTCATCCTGGGCTTCCATATCTGGCCGGAAACGCTCGGTCATGTCTATTCGGCGCCGGGCCCCATCTTGGCCGCGTCCGACACGTTCGAAATCAACATCAAGGGCAAGTCGGCCCAGGCCTCCCAGCCCCAGGAAGGGGTGGACGCAATCGTCCTGGCCGCCCAAGTCGTCAATGCCCTCCAGTCGATCGTCAGTCGCTCCGTCGAGCCCACCGACCCCGCCTCGCTCACGATCGGCCGGATTGAAGGCGGAACGAAATCCGACCTCGTCGCCGACCGCGTTCGGCTGGAAGGCATCCTCCGGACGATGAACGACGGGACGCGACGGAAGGTCCAGCGGCTGATGGAAGCGGCGGTGAAAGGGACGACCCAAGCGTTCGGCGGTGATTACTCCCTGGACTTCAGGCAATCCATTCCGGCCGTTTCCAACCACCCCGAGCTCTACGCTTCGCTTCTCCCGGCGCTCAACAGCGCCTCCGGCGACCGACCGGTCCAAACGCTCGGACCGCAAATGTTGGCCGACGATTTTTCCTTCTACGGGAGAAGGATCCCCGGTCTCTTCTTCTTCCTCGGGGCAAAGAATTCCCGGCCGTCTCCCGCCCCGCTGGACAGCCCGTATTTCAACCCGGATGAGCGCAGCATCGCCATCGGCATCAAGATCCTCAGCCACGTCATCCTGGACTGCCTGGAACAACAGAGCCGGATCTCCGATTCCGCCGCCGACATCAAATAGAGGGCCGATGGCCTTTCCGGTTCTCTTTCCGACGATCGCCTTCATCGCCGGGATCCTCGCTGCCGCTTCGCTTTCCCCCGCTCCGGCCGCGGCCCTCGGTCTCGCCGTCGCCGCTCTGGCCGTCGCCTGGTTCTCCTTCGGACGGAAACGCAAGAACGCCGCTTTGGCCTGCCTTCTGACCGCCGCGGCGGCCGCGGGCGCCGGGGGATTGGCGACGTTTGAGCGGGCATACGAGCAAAACGCCCTCCGGGGCCTCCCCGAGGGCGAATACTTCGATTGGACCGGCACAGCCTTCCGGTCCCCGGAGCCCGGTCTGGATAACGACTTTCTTTATCTCCGGGTCGAAACCGTCGACGTCCGGGGGGAGATCCGGACGGTATCGGGACGGATCCGCTTTTCAGTGAGCCGCTCGGAACAAGGCGCCCGCCTTCCCGAAATCGTCGCCGGTGACCGCCTCCGGATTTCCGCAAAGATCGTCTCTCCGGCCGAATACCGGAATTTCCGGGAACCGTTCGCGCCGGCCTACCTGAAAACACAGAATCTCCACGCCCTGGCCTCGGCCAAAAGCCCCTATCTCGTCGAGCGCCTCGGAACCGGGCGGATGTTTCCTCCGCTTCGCTGGATTTCCCGGCTTCGACGGGCCTGTCTCCGCAGGATCGACGCGGCCTTTGCCGCGCCCTCCCGACCGGGTGGCGTCTCTTCCGAGGGGGCGGTCTTTTCGGCCCTCGTCCTCGGTGAGCGCTCGCGGATGGACCCGGAAACGACGCTGGCGCTGCAGAAATCAGGCCTGTATCATCTCTTCGCTATCTCCGGCGCCCACATTGCCCTTGTTTCGGCTCTCCTCTTCGGCTTGTTCCGCGCCTTCCGCCTGGCCCAACGCCCGTCCTACCTGCTCCTTCTCGTCATCCTCGTCTTCTACGGCTTCCTGGTCGAAGGCCGGGCCTCCGTCGTTCGGGCCGTGATCATGGCCGTCGCCTTTATCGCCGGCAAGCTCATCTGGAGGGACGTCCATCTTCTCAATACGAGCGCTCTCAGCGCCCTGGCGATATTGATCGCCCGGCCCGCCCAGGCGTTCGATGCGGGTTTTCAGCTCACATTCGCCGCCACCCTGGGCTTGATTCTCTTCTTCCCCCCGATTAAAGCTGCCCTGCCCGCCCTTCCCCTGAAAATCGGGGATCTGCTGGCCCTTTCCCTCGCCGCCCAGCTGGCCGTCATGCCGATCATGGCCGCGACCTTTCACCGGGTGATTTTCTCGGGAATTCTTCTCAACTTCATCGGCGTTCCGCTGGTGACCGTCATCATGGCCGCCGGCTATCTCTTTCTCCCTGCAGCGTTCCTGTTTCCGTTTCTGGCCGGCCCGGCCGCCGCGGTTCTGGCGTTTCTCCTCCGGCTTCTTTTGGCCTCGGCCGGTTGGCTGGACGGTCTCCCCTTCCTTTCCTACCGGATCCCGACCCCCCCCGCGCCCGTCGTCATCGCGTATTACGCTTTCCTTCTTTTTCTCCTCCTTCCCGAGCGTCTCGTTTGGCCGCGTCGGACGGCCTGGGCCGGCTTCGCCGCGACCTTGGTCGTACTCGCAACCTTTCCCTTTCCGGCAGGCGTCAAGGACCTGACCGTCACGGTCATCGATGTCGGGCAGGGGGATTCAATCCTGGTCGAATTCCCCGGGAAAGCGAAGATGCTCGTCGATGCCGGAGGCTTGCCGGTTGGAACGTTCGATATCGGCGAAAACGTCGTTTCCCCGGTCCTCTGGGACAAAGGAATCAAGAAAATCGACATCCTCGTTTTGAGCCATGCCCATGCCGACCACCTCAACGGGCTCCCGGCCGTCGCCCGAAATTTCCGGATCGGAGAATTCTGGGAGGGAACACCGGATCCGCGGAACCCGCAATATCTTGCGCTTCAAACGGCCCTGGATTCGACGCCGCGCCTCCGGGTCGCCCGCGGCCTCCGGCGGAAAGTCGGAGGCGTGGGAATCGACACAATCGCTCCGATCGCCCCGGCCGAGCCCGGTCCTCCAGACAACGATTCGTCCGTCGTCCTCCGGCTGGAATATGGGTCAACGGCGATCCTCCTGACCGGGGATATCGGCCGAGCCGTGGAAGAAGAGATTCTGGCCTCGGGGGAGAGCCTTAAGTCTCAGGTCCTCAAATCGCCCCATCATGGGAGCGAGTCCTCGAGCACCGAAGCCTTTCTGTCCGCCGTTCGCCCGGAGTACATCGTGATTTCGGCCGGTCGGGGAAACCGTTCCGGCCTTCCCCATCCCAATGTCCTGTCTCGCTACGAACGGTCCGGCGCCCGGGTGTTCCGAACGGACCTTCTGGGAGCCGTCGAATTCCGAAGCGACGGCCGCCGCTTCACTATCCGCACCGCGAGCCGGTAATTCCAGGCCGCCGGGCCGGAACGTTCACATTTGACAACACTTGCATTGCGCGTTATTATCTATTTAGAAAGATGAAATTAAGCAAAGTCGTGGCCGCCGTCCTGTGTTTGGGTTTGACCGTATCCGTTTCGGGGCAAGACCTGGCCGGTGCGGCCAAAAAGGAAAAAGAGCGCCGGGAGAAGCTGAAAGGCATGTCCGCTGCGATCACCACCAACGGCGACCTGGCCAAGGTGAAGAAGAAAGCCGCCGTCGAAGAGACAGACCCGGGCCAAACCGAAGACCAGACTCCGCCGCCCGGAGAAGAAGGCAACCCTCCCGAGCCGGCCCGCAAACCGACGGCCGTTCCGGCCGAAACCGGGAAAGGCGTGCGGGTTTCGGAGGAAGCGGCCGACGCGGAAATCCGGCGGGCCGACCTCAAGGACAAATACGACCGGGCCAAGGAGCACCTGGAGTTTCTCACCTTGAAAATGCGGGCTCTCCAGCAGCAGTATTACTCCTTCAACACGATGCAGTCCAAGGAACAAGTTCAAAAGGATCTCGCCGAAACGAACCTCAAGCTCCAGGCGGCCACGGCTGAGGAAGCCGCCCTGAAAAAAGAACTCGACGAATTTACGGCCAAATACCCCGTCAAGAAATAACGGCCGCTTGGCGGCTCCCGCCCTCTACCGGAAATAGATGAAGGACACCTGCAGGCCGAGTTCCCGCTCGTCCTTGGAGGAGGGCGTGAGCTTGGACGGGATAAAGGATTGGCTGACCCCGATCGAGAGGGTGAACTCGTCCTTGTCGCCCAGCATCTCTTTCTGGATCGGATAGGATTTCTCGAATAAGCCCTCGCTCGGGACGAACTCATCGAAGGCCAGGCCGTTGATCTTGAAAATGATTTTCTGATCCTTGATTTGGGAAATGTTGGCCCCGCCCTTGATGACCAGGAGAGCGTCCCGCCTGGGATTATCGATAATGCACTTTGCTTCCTTGGCCGTCCAGCGCCATTGCTTGAGGGGATTGTTCTGGTCGACCTCCAGGTCATACCAACCGCTCTCATAAATGACTTCGGGGGTTCCGATGGGCGGCGGAAGGATCTTGATCTTCCGGGACAGGACCTCGCGCGGGGCTTCGCCGCTGCGGTCGTATGGATTGACGAGGCCGACGACGAGCCGGAGGTTCTCCTCGCCTTTGAACTGCGGGTCAAACTCGTCGATGAACTTGGGGATATAGATCCGCCGGGTCGTCGTGTAGGTTTTATCTTTTTCCCAGGCGGTGGTGACCGGGTCCGGAGCGTGGTCGTCCTGGAAGATCAGGTTGTCGTTATGCCAGAAATGGACGAACACGTGGTATTCCCGGTCGAATTTCTGGAAATCGCCCCCGGTTTTCCAGGTATACGTGACGTCGGTGATCAGGTTGTCCGAAAGGGCGGGCTCGGCGAAGGCGACGTCCAGGGACACGCCCTGAATCAGGGTTTTTTTCTGACAGCCGACGGCGGCCAGGGCCGCGGCGACGATGATGATCCCAAAGCGAATCGTCCGCTTCATGAAGATCCTCCTCCGCGAGAAAATGGTTCGGGCAGATTATAGAGGAACCCGCCCGGTAAGTAAATCCACGGGTCCACATGGCATACGGAATTTTATCCCTGACTATGATATATTTCGGATAAAGTGAGCGCCCTGCTGCAGGCCTATTCCCTGGTGTCGCGGCCGGTTTGCGCCTGGAAGGCCGCCGGATACAGGAGAGGGCGGCGAACCGCCCTTCGGGTTCCGCTTCCGGTCGTTTCGGTGGGAAATCTGGCTCTAGGCGGTACCGGGAAAACCCCCGTCGTTTGCGGGTTGATCGACCGCTTTCTCGGCCAAGGGCATCGGCCGGCCCTCGTCACCCGCGGATACCGGGGCGCCTGGGAACAAAGCGGGGGCATTCTTTCGGACGGCCGGAACGTCTTCGGCGGTGTCCGGGAAGCGGGCGACGAGCCGGTTCTGGTCGCCCGCCGCTACCCGGCAGCGGGCGTTTTTATCGGCCGGGACAGGGGCCTTTCCTGCCGCAAGGCAGCGGCTCTTGGTTTCGACTTCTGCATCCTGGACGACGGATTCCAGCACCTTCGCCTGGCCCGCGACCTCGATATCGTTCTTCACCATCCCGATGCCCGCCTGCCTCTCCGGGAGGGAGAACAGGCTTTGTCTCGGGCCCACATTCTCCTGCTTCCGCGGGAGTCGGCCGGTGAAACGGCGGAAGCGTTTCGTCGTCGTTTCTCCCGCCTTTGCGTCTTCGAATACGAAGTCGTGCCCACGGGACTTGACCGGGGCCCGGCCGAACCGCTCCTTCCGCTCTCTTCGCTTGAAGGCAAACGCGTCCTGGCGTTCGCGGGGATCGCCCGGCCCGGCCGCTTTTTCGATCTTCTGGCGAAAACCGGCGCGACGATCGTCGAACGGCTGTCCTTCCCCGATCATTATCCCTACCCTCCGGCCGGAATCGCCCGGATCGCGGCCTCCCTTGGCCGCCACCATCCGGAAGTGGTTTGCACCACGGAAAAGGACGCCGTGAAAATCGAAGCGGGGGACCTGGATTTCGGCGGCCGGCCGCTCTTCGTCCTCAAGATCGGCATCAACCTTCCATCCGCTTTTTTCGAACGCGTCGAGGCCGCAATCTCAGCCGGAAAGGCCGGCCGTGGCTGAGCGGGCGGCCGGCCCGGTTTCGGCCGCCACGGTCGCGGCCTACCTTCTGTATAAAATATTCGCCACGTTCATCGCCATTCTTCCCCGGGGGGTCTCCCTGGCCTTGGGCCGGGCGACCGGTTGGATCGCCTATCATCTCGACTCCCGGCACCAGAGGATCGCCCTGTCCAACCTGGCCCAAGCTTTCGGGCCCTCTCTTCCTCCGGCCGAGCGGTCGAAAATCGCCCTTCGCTCCTATATGAATTTCGTCCGATCCCTTTTCGACGGCCTCAAGACCGCGTCCTGGACTCAACCGCGCCTGATGACTCTCTTCGACGTCGAAGGCGGGGAAAATCTCGACCGGGCGGCTGCGGCCGGCCGGGGCGTCCTGCTATTTACCGCCCATTTCGGAAACTGGGAAATGATTATCCCGCCCATCGCCGACCGGATGAAATTCCACATCATCGCCCGGTCCCTGGACAATCCGCTCATCGACCGGGACGTGGAGCGCGCCCGAACCCGGCGGGGCGCAACAATTATCAACAAGTTCGGCGCGGGCCGCCCCGTGTTGCGGGCTCTGGCCCGGAAAGAATCCGTCGGCATTCTGATCGACCAGAACGTCCTCCGCCGGGAAGCCGTTTTCGTCGACTTTTTCGGAAAGCCGGCCGCAACGACCCCGGCCCTGGCTTATTTCCATCTCCGGACCGGAGCCCCGATTGTCCCGATGTTCTGCCTGCCTTCCCGAGGAAACCGTTACCGGTTCGTTTTTGGCTCGCCGTTAGAGACAGGCCTCGCGGGCGGGGAGGAGGAGAACGTGTTGAAAATCACGGCCATCTGCACTAAGATGATCGAAGAAACCATCCGCCGGCATCCGGACCTCTGGCTGTGGGTTCATAAACGCTGGCAATCGAGGCCCTTGAATGAAAAGTCCTGATACGCGCCGCAAAGGCCGTTCCGGGGGACGGGCTCCCGAAACCCTTCGCCCGGTCAAAATCATCCCCGATTTCATCGAAACCGCCGACGGCTCGGCCCTGATCGAAATGGGCCGGACCCGGGTGGTGGCCACGGCCACGATCGAAGAAAGGGTTCCGCCGTTTCTCAAAGGGATGGGACAGGGCTGGGTCACGGCCGAATATGCCATGCTCCCTCGGGCAACGGAGAAGCGGACGCCTCGGGAACGGCAGCAAGGGTATCCCTCGGGCCGGAGCCAGGAGATCCAGCGCCTGATCGGCCGGTCGCTCCGGGCCGTCACTGACCTCCGGGCCTTGGGAGAGCGTCAGATCATCCTGGATTGCGACGTCCTCCAGGCTGACGGCGGGACGCGCGTCGCCTCGATCAACGCCGCCAGCGTTGCCCTGGCATTGGCCCTGAAAAAGCTCCTGGACGCGAAATACCTCGAGATTCTGCCCCTCCGGCATCTCGTCGGGGCGGTTTCCGTCGGCCTCGTGGACGGGGAAGCCTTGTGCGACCTGGATTACATCGAGGATTCCGGGGCTGAAACCGACATGAACGTCGTCGAAACCGACCGGGGTCAACTCCTCGAAGTCCAGGCGACGGCCGAACGGTCTCCCTTTTCCCGCAATCAGCTCGACACCCTCCTCAAGCTGGCCGACGTCGGGATCGCCGAGCTGATTCAGGCGCAAAAAGACGTCCTGAAGAAGAAAAGCCTGCTCTTCATGGCCTATGGACGGTAAACGGACGTGTCCTTGACAAGCCCGGACGCCCCTTTTAATATGGGTTTTTCCATTTTTTAATGGAAGAAAAAGGCCCCTTGACCGAAGTCGTTTAGGGAGGTTTTCATGAATTTCGTCACCATCCTGATTATCGCCGGAGTCGTCCTCGTCCTGGCCATCCTGATCGGCCTTCTCTTCGCCCGGCAGTTTCGGAAAGTCGGGCCGAACGAAGCCCTGATCATCTCCGGCCGGAAGCGCTCCTTCACTCTTCCCGACGGCACGGTCAAAAAGGTCGGCTACCGGGTCCGGATCGGAGGCGGGACCTTCGTCCGCCCGTTTACGGAAAAGGTGGACATTCTTCCGATGGATGTCCTGTCGATGACGATCCGCACCCCCGAAGTCCTGACCCGGGGCGGTGTGCCGATCGTGGCCGACGCGGCCGCCCAGGTGAAGATCGACTCCTCGGAGGCGGCCATCCACACGGCCGCCGAGCAATTCCTCGGGATGGGCCGGGACGGTATCAAAGAAATAGCGGTCAATGTCCTTGAAGGCAAAATGCGGGAAGTCATCGGCACGATGACCGTCGAGGAGATTTACCGCGGCCGGGCGGAATTCAACCAGAAAGTCGCCGAGGCCGTCCGGGAAGATTTCGTCAAGATGGGCCTCGCCCTGCTCTCCTACGCCCTCAAGGAATTCAGCGACACCCAGGGATATATCGACGCCCTCTCCAAGCCGCTGATCTCGGCGGCCAAGCGGGATGCGGCCGTGGCCGAGGCCGAGACGGAGAAGGAGGCGATCATCCGGTCATCGCTGGCCCGGAAGGAAGGCGAGGTGGCCCGGCTCCAGGCCGACGCCCAGATCGCCAAAGCCCAATGGGAAAACGAAGCCAAGAAATCCGAGTCCCTGACCTGGGTCAACCAGAAGAAAGCCCAGGCCGACTTCTCCTATGAGCTCGAACGGTACCGTCTCTCCCAGGATTTAAAGCGGGAGGAAAGCAAGGTCCGGATGGTCGAGAAGGAGCAGGCGATCCAGATCGAGGATCTCGAAATCAAGCGCCGGGAGAAAGAGCTGGAGGCCAACGTCCTGAAACCGGCGGACGCCCGCAAATACCAGATCCAAGCCGAAGCCGAGGCCGAGGAATTCCGCATCCAGGCCGAGGCCCGGGGCAAGGCCGAAGCGGTCAAGCTCGAGGGCCAGGCCGAAGCCGCCCGGATCAAAGACAAAGGCGCGGCTGATGCCGAAGCGATGACCAAGCGGGCCCAGGCGATGAGCCTCTACAAGGACGCCTCCGTTCTGGAGATGTACATGAAGGTCCTGCCCGAGGTGGTCAAGAGCGTGTCCGAGCCGTTGTCGAAGATCGACAAGATCGTCCTCGTCAACAGCGACAAGGACCTCGGCCTGAATAAGCTCTCGGGTCAGACGGCCCAGATCCTGGCCCAGATTCCTGAAATCGTCCAAACCCTGACCGGGGCCGATTTGAAGAAATTCCTCCGGGAGAAGCTTTCGGTCGAACCCAAGAGCGAGAAATAACCCCCGCATTCAACCGGGAAAGGGGACTTCATGATCTCCGATAAAGCCAACCGCATCGGCGCCTCGCCGACGTTCAAGGTCGCGGCCAAGGCCAAGGCGATGAAGGCCGAAGGAATCGACGTCGTCGACCTGAGCATCGGCGAGCCCGATTTTCCGACACCGGAGGCCGTTAAGGCGGCCGGGATCAAAGCCATTCAGGACAATTACACCAAGTATACCGAAAACGAAGGCTCGCCCGCTCTCAAAAAAGCCATCATCGGCCGGTTGAAGGAAGATTACGGGCTGACGTATGCCCAGAACGAGATCATCGCCAACTGTGGAGCGAAAAGCTCCCTGTTTCATGCCTTCCAGTCGCTGATCAACGACGACGAGGAAGTCATTATTCCGGCGCCTTACTGGGTCTCGTATCCCCACCTGGTTCAGCTGGCGAAGGGGAAATCCGTCTTCGTCCCGACGAAAGAGGAGAACGGTTTCATCCTGACGGCCGAGGAGCTCAAGGCCCACATCACACCGGCGACGAAAGCGCTCCTCCTCAATTCCCCGTCGAATCCGACGGGCGCGACCTACACCGCCGAACAGCTGGAAGCTCTGGCCGACATCATTCGCGGAGAGGACATCTACGTCATTTCCGACGAAATCTATTCCTGCCTCATCTACGATGGATTCAAGTACCGGAGCATCGCTTCCCTGGGCGAGGACCTGAAAAAAAAGACGGTCCTGATCAACGGCGTGTCCAAGGCCTACGCCATGACAGGCTGGCGGATCGGTTATGCGGCCGGGCCCGCGCCGCTGATCGCGGCCATGAGCCGCATCCAGAGCCATACAACGTCCCATCCCGCATCCATCTCCCAGCGAGCCAGCGTCGAAGCCTTGGGCGGCTCCCAGGCGGACGTCTCCCGGATGCGGGCCGAATTCGAGCGCCGGCGCAACTACTCCCTGATGAAGCTCAAAACCATCCCGGGGATGTCCTGCTTCGAGCCCCAGGGCGCCTTTTACCTGTTCCCGAATATCCACTCGTTCTACGACCTGGAGTTTAACGGCACGCCCATCCGCAACTCATACGGAATGGCTTACTATCTTCTCCGGGAGGCCAAGGTCGCGGTTGTTCCCGGAGACGCCTTCGGGGCCGACAACTACATGCGGCTGTCCTACGCCACCTCGATGGAAAACCTGGAAAAGGGACTCAACCGGATCGCCCGGGCCTTGGCCGAGCTCAAACCGGCCAAACGGGCCAAGCGGATCGCCCTGAGTAACGGGATCACCCGTCAGCGGGGACCGGTCCCGGTCGAAGCCCGCTTGCCCCTCAACTTAAGGGACGGATTGATCGCCGAAGCCGAAACGCGGCTGGCCTCAGACGTCGCGTTCGAATGGAACGCGAATATCGCCGGCGTGATCGTCCGCCTGAGGACCAACGTCCGGCATATTTACGAAATGTGGGTCGAGAATTGGGCCCCGGCCCCGCCCGATGCGGGCCTCGAACCCCATGGCGTCCTGTACGCCGTCGAAGGGATCGCCGGCCGGGAGCCCCGGGCCTTCTTCAACACCGAAACCAAAACGGGCGTCGTCGTCAACGTCGACGCCTACGCCCCGGTCCGCGGCCTGGCCCTCGGCCTGGCCGGCGACGTCGCCGGGCGCCGGTTCGGGGCGAACCTCGTCCGGGGCATGTCGCTGGACTGTGACGGCCGCGGATTGCTGCTCCTCGGCCCGGCCGGAACGAAGAAAACCGACCTGTTCTTCGGCCTACTCCGCGATCCCCGGTTCCGCTTTCACGCCGGCGATATCGTCCAGGTCCGGCCGGCCGGCACGGCCGCCCAGGCCGACGCCTTCGAGCGGAAGGCCTTCCTCCCGACCAACACCGTGGAGCTGTACGGACGGCTGGCCTCGCTGTTTGACCGGAGCAAATGCGAGAACGTCGTCATCCGGAAAGAGGATTGCCCGAACACCGAGTGCCTCCGGACGGAAGATTGCCGGCTGGACCGCGGCGGCCCCTTCTGCTTCAAAGCGGCCAAAGACGCCTACGCCCTCCTCGACCCCGAATGGCTCGGGACGTCGGCCGCTCCGCGACGGACGGCTCTCCGTTGGATCTTCATCCTCCGGAACGACACGGTTTCCCCGGCCTTGGAAGAATTGCGGCTGGACGACGCCCTTCGGATCCTGGAACGCGGCGAGACGCCGGGCGCCAAGAAATCCGCCGCCGCTTCGCCCCAGCCGTTTTTTAATCCGTTCTTCCTCGCCTCGACGGATGACCGGATCGAGATGGAAAAAGATTTCTTCCGCAGGCTGCTGCCCAACGTCCGGACGTTTTTATTCAACTCCGGGGCTGCCGGCGTCGATCAGATTAAGGAAGCGATCGGCGTCTAACCTGCATCATTCATAAAAATTCTAATGATTTCAATATTTTTTTCACTAAGATACAAAATCTGAGTTTTTACCCTTCGGGCGACGCTTTGCTCGCCATGTGAGCCGAAGCAAGTCCCACACGAGCCTTGCGAGTCGGGGCGAGCCGATATAGCCGCATCTGCGGCCATCTCGACTCGTGAATAATGCAGGTTAAATCCGCTTTCGGCCGGATTTTAATGTCCCGGAAACATCCGCTCTTCGATATCCCCGGCCAGGAGATGGAGCAGAAAGAGGTGGATTTCCTGGATCCGCGGGGTTTCCGATGAGGGGACATCGAGGAGGATGTCGGCCAGAGGGGCGCTCTTTCCCCCGCTCCAGCCGGTGAGGACGATCGTCACCAGGCCTTGTTCCTTGGACGTTTTAAGGGCCTCGATGACATTGGGAGAGTTGCCGCTTGTCGTCAATCCCAGGGCGATGTCGCCCAAATCGCCGAGAGCCTCGACCTGGCGGCTGAAGACCGCGTCATAGGAAATGTCGTTTCCGATGCAGGTCAGGACGGACGTGTCCGTGGACAGGGTCACCGCCCGCAACGCCGGCCGGGGCTTGAGAAACTTGTTGACCAGCTCAGCGACG
>Ga0209287_10000224_pt1 | contig 37797 bp, 40 predicted proteins | sample PPLLak3cmMay2015_2_FD_187255 | JGI IMG/M metagenome (GOLD analysis project Ga0209287, IMG submission 187255) | Freshwater sediment microbial communities from Prairie Pothole Lake near Jamestown, North Dakota, USA - PPLs Lake P8 Core (1) Depth... | ecosystem: Environmental > Aquatic > Freshwater... | reverse complement strand
CCGTCATCATACCGGAGGTCTTTTTAAAGGCACTTACGCTCGTCAGAAACATAGGAAAAGGCCCGGGGAGATTTACGGCCGTGAATATGGATTTTATAAAGGGATACAGGCCCATGACAAATGTGGTCCATCGCCCCACGCTTGATGGTGGGAAAGGATACAGCCTCATCGGCCATCATGAGATAATGTTTCCTCTCCTGGCAGCGGCGGTTATTGAGGGGTTGAATGTCGACAAGTAAAGATTTATCTTTTTATAGAGATAGTCTTTCAGAAAGGGGAACGCGGTAGATTTAAGTGGTGCAAGGCGTTGATAAAGACGGGGCGCAAGGCACATGGCGCAGGGCACGATGGAACAAACGTCAGGAGTAAGGCGTTAGGCGTAAGTCGTAAAGTGAGAATCCCTATCTTATCCCCTTACGCTTTACCCCTTACGCCTCACTCGTTGCACCCTGTGCCTTGCGCCGGCATGAATTAACTCAATTTTAAATAGAAAATACTAATGGTATTTTTAGGAATAAAGATGAAGGAGGCAACCATGCCCATATATGAATACACATGCATGAAATGCAAAAAGGATTTCGAATTCCTGGTTTTTGGAAGCGAGAAGGATGTAACATGCCCGGCCTGCAGCAGCAAGAAGGTAAAGCGCAGCATGTCCGCATGCAGCTTCAAGAGCGGCGGCAGTTATTCATCTTCCGCAGGGTCATCCGGGTGTTCAAGCTGCGGCGGCGGGACTTGCAGCACCTGCCATTAAGTCCATCGATTCATAAATTCGGTAAAGAATTTATTTACTCAGGACTTAATGCTGAGTGAGCTTTTTAAATATTCTGATTCGATAAAATACGTGAGGGTATTTGCGAATCGAAGCATTAAGGAGATTATATGTTCAGAATAGGCTTCGGATATGACGCCCACCGCCTGGTCAATGGTCGTCCCCTTGTTATAGGAGGTGTGAACATACCCTGCGAATTCGGACTTGAAGGACATTCTGACGCCGATGTGCTTATACATTCCCTGATGGACGCCATTCTGGGAGCATTGGGGAAAGGGGACATAGGCATGCATTTCCCGGACAACGATCCTGCCTTCAAAGGCATTGACAGCACACTGCTGCTGAAAAGGGTGATGGAACTGGCCGGCAGAGAGGGTTATGCAATAAACAACACGGATAACACCATTGTGGCCCAAAGGCCGAAACTGGCGCCGCATATGCAGAACATGAGGGACAGGCTCTCCAGGTTCCTTGAAGTCCCTCCTGACAGAATAAACATAAAGGCCACTACCACCGAAGGCATGGGCTTCTGCGGACGGGGTGAAGGTATAGCGGCCTATTCGGTTGTGAGCCTTGTCAAAAAGGAAACTAAATGACCCTACGACTGTACAATACAGCATCAAAGAATAAAGAGGATTTTAAGCCACTGAAGGAGAATGAGGCAGGCATATATGTCTGCGGCGTTACTGTTTATGACCTCTGCCACATAGGTCATGCCCGTTCGGCCATTGTATTTGACGTCCTGGTGCGATACATGAGGGCAAGAGGGTTCAAGGTCAACTATGTGCGCAATTTCACCGATGTGGATGACAAGATTATCATGAGGGCCAACGAGCTCGGGAAGGAGCCGCTTGCCCTTGCTCAGGAAAATATAGACGCCTTTTATGAAGACATGGACAGGCTGGCAATTCTAAGGCCCGATAAGGAACCCAGGGCTACTGAGCACATAGACCACATGATTGATATGATAAAGATCCTAATAGAAAAGGGCTTCGCCTATGCGGAAGGAGGCGATGTCTATTATTCCGTTGAAAGACTGCCCGACTACGGGAGCCTTTCAGGAAGGCGTATAGAGGATATGAAGGCAGGGGCGAGGATCGATGTCGACGAGAGAAAGAGGCACCCAATGGATTTTGCCCTATGGAAGGGCGCAAAACCCGGGGAACCCTGGTGGGAAAGCCCCTGGGGGCATGGCAGGCCCGGCTGGCACATGGAATGTTCAGTGATGAGCAACTACTATCTGGGGCCCACATTCGACATACACGGGGGAGGAAAGGACCTGTTGTTCCCCCACCATGAGAACGAAAGGGCTCAGTCCGTTGCGGCCAATGGGGCGGAATTCGCCCGGTACTGGGTCCACAACGGGTTTGTCACCGTAGAGTCGGACAAGATGTCAAAGTCGCTGGGCAATTTCATTACAATCCGCGACGCGCTGAAGGAATATCCCGCAGAGGTCCTGCGTCTGTTCCTGCTGTCGAAACACTACAGGAGCCCTCTTGATTTCGCCAGAAAGGACGTACTGAATGTCCAGTCAGGGTTGATCAAAATCTACAGGACACTCCAGAGGCTTGAGTCGTTAATCGGAAGGCCTGAGTCGAAATGTGATTATGCTATGGGCTGCATTTTTCCAGGAGATGACGGAGGTGATTTTATTAAACAGTTCCTCGCTTTCATGGATGATGACATGAACACCGCCGCTGCTGTTGGCCTCATCTTTGAGAAGGTCAAGGAGATGAACAGGCTTATGGACGACCATGCAGGAAAACCCGATGAGACTCAGTTGAAGAGACTCGCCGATGACAGGTCTGATCTCTTAAAGGTCGCGGGTGTCCTGGGGACGCTTCAGGCAGAACCTGAGGAATTCCTGAGTTCCGTTTCAGGCGATTCTTATATTGATTCTGAAGAGGTGGAGAGACTGATCATGGAAAGGGCCGATGCCAGGGCAAACAAGGACTGGGCAAAGGCGGACATGGCCAGAAAGACCCTGCTGGAGATGGGTGTAATAATAGAGGATACACCACAGGGGACGAAGTGGCGCAAGTAAGATTTCAAATCTCAAATTTGAAATTTGAAATTGTTCAGGTCCCTGCGCCTTGAGCCTCATTCGACATGCTCATGACCCTGAGAGAAGTCGAAGGGCTGAGCCTTGCGCCTGCATGATTTAAGCAACTATCGTTGATATCTCGACAAACCTTTATTTTAAATAAATTTCTCTTTGCAGGCACTCATGTTCAAACTTGTCACTTCCCTTCGCCCCTGCGGTGATCAGCCCCAGGCCATTGAAGACCTTGTTTCCGGTCTTGAAAAAGGCCTTAATCATCAGGTGCTGCTTGGCGTGACAGGTTCAGGCAAGACCTTCACAATGGCCCATGTCATAGCGCGGGTCCGGAAGCCCACCCTTGTAATCGCGCCGAACAAGACCCTCGCAGCACAGCTCTACGGGGAGTTCAAGACCCTTTTCCCTGAAAACGCGGTTGAGTATTTTGTGAGCTACTATGACTATTACCAGCCGGAGGCATATATCCCCCAGTCGGACACCTACATTCAGAAGGACTCCAGCATAAATGAAAGTATAGACAAGATGAGGCACTCCGCCACCAGGTCGCTCCTGGACAGGGATGATGTCATAATCGTGGCGAGCGTGTCATGCATATACGGACTCGGTTCTCCTGACGTCTACCACAGTATGCTCCTTTATCTTGAAAGGGGCACGACCTTTTCCAGGGAGGACGCTGTAAAGCGCCTTGTAGAGATACTCTATGAACGCGGCGACTATGATTTCTACAGGGGGAGGTTCCGTGTCAGGGGCGATATCCTGGACATCTTTCCGGCATATGAAGAAGAAAAGGCGATCCGCGTCTCATTTTTCGGCGATGAGGTTGAGGCCATACAGGAGATAGATCCGCTTACAGGACAGTCATTGAAGGACCTTAACCGCATCACCATATATCCCGCAACGCACTATGTCACCACCGAAGAGATACGTGAGAAGGCAATGGCCGACATAAGTAGTGAATTAAAGGAGCGGATGGAATATTTTCGTTCAAACGATAAGCTGATAGAGACACAGAGGATAGAAGAGCGGACCCTGTTTGACCTGGAGATGATGATAGAGATGGGGTACTGCAACGGAATAGAAAACTACTCCAGGCACCTTACGGGAAGGGCGCCGGGTGAGGCCCCTCCAACGCTTCTTGACTATTTTCCAAAGGACTGTCTTGTGTTTCTTGATGAGAGCCATATCACGGTTCCCCAGCTCAACGGGATGTACAGGGGGGACAGGTCAAGGAAGGAGACCCTTGTGGAATACGGGTTCCGCCTACCGTCGGCCCTTGACAACAGGCCGCTGAGGTTCGAGGAGTTCGAGGCGAAGAAAAAACAGACAATATATGTCTCGGCAACACCAGGGCCCTATGAGCTGGGGATAGCCGAGGCCGTTGCCGAGCAGATAATAAGGCCCACGGGCCTTGCCGATCCCGAGATTGTTATAAGCCCCGCCTCCGGACAGGTTGATGACCTGGTCGGCAGGATAAGGGAAAGGACAGGGAGACACGAGCGAGTCCTTGTAACGACCCTTACAAAAAGGATGTCTGAGGACCTTACTGAATATCTTAAGGACCTGGGGATAAAGGTTCAGTATCTCCATTCTGATGTAAAGACCATCGAAAGGATGGAGATCCTCAGGGATCTGAGGCTCGGCGTCTTTGACGTCCTGGTGGGAATCAACCTGCTCAGGGAGGGCCTTGATCTGCCGGAGGTGTCCCTCGTGGCGATACTTGACGCTGACAAGGAGGGATTTCTGCGTTCCGAGAGGTCCCTTATACAGACAAGCGGAAGGGCCGCGAGGAATGTGGGGGGGACTGTGATACTGTACGCCGATCAGGTTACAGGATCCATGCAGCGGGCCATGGATGTAAGTTCGCGCCGCAGAAAGCTGCAGCTTGAATACAACAAGGAAAACAAGATCACGCCCGAGTCTATCCGAAAGGACATCGATAATATCCTGGGCTCAGTCTATGAGGCCGATTATGTTACGGCGCCCGCGATAGCCGAAGAATCCGGCGAGTACCTTACACCCGATATTATCAGAGGAATGATAAAGGATATTGAAAAGAGGATGAAAGAGGCCGCCAAAAAGCTCAGATTCGAAGAGGCGGCGCGCCTGAGGGACCAGATCAAGGAACTGAAGCAGGTTGAGCTGGACCTGATGTAAAAGACAGAAGGTCATCCAATATTCCCCTCCTATCACTCCCCCCTTAAAAAACAGGAGCTAGTGGAAACATCTCTGAAGAATTCCAACGAAAATATCTTGCGATGATGCATAAATCCTGCTATGTTATGCACAAATAAAGTCTTATCAAATACTAATTCTAAAAAGGGGACCTTTAACAGAAGACATAACATAGAGCGCCCGGTCAACAATTCCAAAGCATACCGGCAATATTGCAATGCTTTTTAGCCCCCAGTTGCTCTGATAAAATCCGACTCATAATCATCAAGAACTTTTTCCATGTTCAAGAGGTAGGATTCATGTTCTTCGGGAATTACAGGTTTTCATGTCTTTTTACAGACGAAGCGGAACTCCCGCCCTTTAAGGGCAGCACCTTTCGGGGCGTATTCGGAAGGGCGCTGAAAAATGTCGTCTGCGCGCTCAGAAGGCAGGAATGCCCTGATTGTCTTCTCAACAACAGATGCCTATATTCTGTCGTATTTGAAGCAACAGAGACACAAAATATACCTGAAAGCAGGGTGGCCTCCCCGCCCCATCCCTTTGTAATAGAACCTCCAATGGATACAGCTACACATTACCGGAAAGGAGACCGCTTTAATTTCAATCTTCTCCTCTTCGGTGACACCAACCTTCAACTGCCCTATTTTGTCTATGCCTTCGAACAGATGGGAAAGATCGGGATCGGCAAAAGGATTGACGGCATCAGGGGGCGTTTTGATCTAGAAGATGTCACAACCGGCAGCGATCCGATCTATTCAGCATCTGATAAAAAACTCAAGACAGACAAGGGGCTGGAGAGACTCTCTCTTGAAGCCGTTAACCAGGAAGATAAAGATTATCGCATTACTGTAAGATTTTTGACCCCCTTAAGGCTGAAATTTGAAAACAGGCTCTCGGCTGATCTGCAATTTCATATCCTCGCAAGGGCAATGCTTAGAAGGGTTTCTTCTCTCTTTAACGCCTATGGCGATAAAGAGCCTGAGCTTGATTACAAGGGATTGGTTAAAAGGGCGCTCGATGTCAGGACTATAAAAAATGAACTGCAATGGTTTGACTGGAAGCGTTATTCTTTCCGCCAGGACAGGGAAATGTATCTTGGCGGAATAATCGGTTCAGTTGTTTATGAAGGCAGGCTTAGAGAATATATGGAACTGATTGAACTCTGTTCAAGACTGCACATCGGAAAACAAACTACCTTCGGACTCGGTAAGTTTGAAAGTGAGATAATATCATGAAAAACATCCTTCTGGCTGTTGCCGGCCTGAGTCCCCAGGTCATAACAGAGACGCTTTATGCGTTGCACCAGAGCGCCCGAAGGGTGGACGAGATTCACGTTATTACCACAAGGGATGGAAAAGACCTTATCTATTCAGGCCTACTCGGGGGAAAGGAAGGGGGGTATTTCCGATATCTTGATGAATACGGCATTGATCAGTCAGAGGTAGATTTTTCCCACAGGAATGTCCATGTGATAACGGACGAACACGGCGTTGAGATTGCCGACATATCAAATGAAAAGGATAATGAACTCCTTCTTGAAAAATGTCTTGAACTGGCATTCCTGTTCACATCCGAGTCTGAAAATAACGTCCTGTTCTCCATAGCAGGGGGGCGCAAGACCATGAGTTCATGCCTGACCCTGGCTGCCCAGATGTACGGGCGCAGGCAGGACAGGCTTTATCATGTCCTGGTCTCTCCGGAATTTGAGGGGAACAGAAACTTCTATTACCCTCCTAAAAAATCCGTCCGGATCGAATTGAAGGACAGAAGCGGCAATCCGGTTTATAAGGATACCAAATATGCACATGTCACGCTCGTGCCGATTCCCTTTTTCTCCATACGCGATCATCTGTCGCCTGCGTTTCTCAAAGAACCGATGGACCCCGGGACGCTCATGCTTTCCCTGATAAGGGAGGAAGAATCACGCATGATACTCAATCTGATAACCGGAAGAATAACTTATAAGAATCTGGAGCTGGACCTTATGCCGGCGCATATGGCCGTTTATGCCTTTTTTGTTATGCAGAAAAAAGAGTGCCATAGGGAGGAAGCTGATTGCGGAAGATGCACGGAGTGCTTCATGGATATACAGGAAATTTTTTCGAAACAAGCTCAGATAACCGGCATATATAAAAAGGTCTCACACGGAAGGCCTTTGGATGAGATGAGCGATACGGGCATCACGGATCTGAATGTGCCGAATTTCAATTCATACAAGGGCAAGATAAAGAATGAGCTTCTGAAAAAATTCGGGCCTTATGCCCTTAAAGAGCTTGAGATAGCCCCGGAGGGCAAAAGACCCAATACCAGGTACGGGATCAGGATGGATAAGGCAAAGATGCAAATTATTTTTTAATCCAACAAGAGGGGTCAATAAAAGTTAAAAGGAGCTTTATATGAAGGATCTCAAGTTGCCTATTCCTGCCGAGGAGATACGGACCAAGATCATGATAATCCGAGGTGAAAGAGTAATGATTGATCGCGACCTCGCTGAACTCTACGGCATCGAGACAAAGCAACTGAAGCGGGCTGTCCGCAGAAATATTCCACGCTTCCCGGCTGATTTCATGTTTGAACTTGCCTTGCGGGAATACGATTCTTTAAGGAGCCAATTTGGCGCCTTAAAGAGAGGCGCCCATGCCAAGTATCTTCCTATGGCCTTCACCGAACAAGGGGTATCTATGCTTTCATCGGTTCTTAACAGCAAGCGGGCTATCGAGGTAAATATCGCGATAATGAGGGCCTTTGTGCAAATTCGAAGATTATCCATCTCACAGGAGCGACTGTCCACGAGGATCCGGGAGGTTGAGATAAGGCTGGAAGATCATGATGAGAGCATCGAGGCCATATTCGAAGCGATAGTACAGCTTCTTACTCCAGATGAAAAACCGAAAAAGCGGATAGGGTTCGAGGTAAAGGAACCGAAAGAGAGATATGGAAGCCAGAGATAATCAGGGTGCGTGCCCTTGGATACCCCCTGGAGGATGTGTACCCTCTTTGTCCCCCTTCGGAAGGGGCGCATCCCCCTTGTCCCCCATTGGAGGGGGTGTATCCCCTTTGTCCCCTTTCGGAATGGGTGTATCCCCTTTGTCCCCCTTTGGAGGGGGTGCACACCCTTTGTCCCCCTTCGGAGGGCGTGCACACCCTTTGTCCCCCTTCGGAGGGCGTGTATTTTCTTTTTTATCCCCCTTTGGAGGGGGTGTAGGGGGAGGTCTATAAGAGGATATATTTTCCCACATGTTCCTTTTCTGAAAGTTTCATAGCCTAATATGAGGTTCGCATAATGCCCAAAGAAACTGAAAGAACACGGTTAAAGAAGGTTTTCAGAAGTCTTTTCAAATCCATGGACTTCGTCTGCGACAATTATCTCAACAAGGAAGGGATCACAAAGAAGGATCGTGAAGTCTTTGCCGACATATACCAGCAGCTTGGCCTGGCATGGGAGTTCCTTGGTCTTCAGTGCGGACACTGGGATGGCTATAAAAAGTCAAGGGATAAAAAAGAAGTTTGCAGGATCTGTGGAAAGGTAAAAGGGGTTGAGGAGCATTATTTATTGCTTCCCGCCAGGGAAACAAAATTAATAGGAAGGCATGTAAAGCCAAATTCAAAAAAGACCTTCACGACCAGGGCAGATGCAGAGATCATAAAAGACTCCATCCAATTTCACGGGGCCGGCCTGGATGTGGACGTCCACAACTCCTATAAAGCAAAATTCTTAAAAGACAAGCACGAGATAAACATGGCTGCAGAAAGAATCGTAACGCTGAAGGAAAGCGGCGTGGAATGCGCCATCAGTGAACACACCATAGATATAGATGTCAAAAAACCGGAAAAGAAAACCGGCAAACAAATCTATGGCGGTTTCGCCCATGAACTGAAAAAAAAGGACCTTAAACATTTTCCCGTAATCTTCAGCTTTGACGATGATTACAAGTTCCTGGGATTGACGATACTGAGATAGGTTATACGCAACGGCAACGTTGCAGTCATTTATTCTTATGCAAATCATACGTATGTTCAAATAAGATAATGAAATTATGTGAGGGAAATAATGGATGAGACTTTACTTAAAATTGCAATGGCAGGATTTTTCCACGACATCGGTAAACTTGCTGATAAAGAGATGTTAAATATTTCACAGGAATATATTGATAATCATTCCGGCATGTACCTTCCTTTTTTTAATGGGCGCTATTCTCATCAACACGCTGTCTATACGGCTGCTTTCATAGAGCAGATGAAGGATTTTCTACCGGAAGAGTTAAATGGACCGGGGTGGGGAGAGGGTGACAGCTTTATAAACCTTGCTTCTGGTCATCATAATCCCCAGACGCCGATGCAGTGGATTATCGCTATATCAGACCGCATAAGCAGCGGTTGGGACCGCGCTGAATTTGATGAGGTATACAATAAGGCAATTACACCGAAAGACTATAGAAAAACCAGGCTTGTACCTATTTTTGAGCATCTTTCAGCAGAAGCCGGCAGATACCCTGTTTCTTCGGAAGACTATAAGTACTGCTATCCATTAAGACCGATAACCCCGATGAATATTTTTCCGGGATTGAAAGATCAAATATATCCCAAGGATAATGATGCCGTATCAAGGGATTACAATTCGCTTTTTGAAGGTTTTGTGGAAGGGCTTAAAGGGTTGCTTCACCGGCAGGAGAACATGAAATTGTGGTTCGAGCACTTTGAAAGTTTAACCATGTCATATGCGTCTTCCGTACCTGCCGCAAGGGTAGGTCATGTGATTCCTGATGTGTCGCTTTATGATCACCTGAAAACCACATCTGCTCTCAGCGCAGCCCTGTTTCTTTATCACAGGCAGACAGGGTCCATGACCCTGTCCGACATCAAGGATGGAGATGTAAAAAAAATCCTGATCATATCAGGGGATTTCTATGGGATACAAAATTTTATCTTTAGTGGCGGAGATGTTCAGAAAAACAGGTCAAAAATGTTGCGCGGGAGGTCATTTGCCGTGTCCCTGTTTTCCGAACTGGTTGCAGACATGCTTTGCAGGAGGATTGGCATTCCCTCTTTGGCAATAATCCTTAATGCTGCCGGGAAATTCACGCTGGTTGCGTCCAATACTGAAGAAACGAAGCAAGCCGTATCTGATGTGGAAAAAATGATTAACGACTGGCTGATAAAAATGTCATACGGTGAGATGGCAATGGGAATAACCTGTGTTGACGCGTCCCCGAAGGACCTTGTTAAAGGAGAGTTTGAAAAGGTTTGGGACAGTCTTCAGAAAGCCATGGACAGGAAAAAATATCAAAAAATTGACTTCTCAAAATATGGCGGACCAGTGCATGATTATCTGGAGAGCTTCAACAATAGCCTTAAACATCCTGTATGCCCCTTCTGTGGGAAAAGGCCTTCAGACAACCGGACGGAGAGATCACATTTTGCAGGAGATAAGGAATCTTCATGTGCCCTTTGTAGGGATCATATCTATCTGGGTGAAAATATAGTCAAGAAACAGCATCTGGCAATTATGACAAAGGATGCAAGCATCAAGGGCGATGAAAACCAGAAATTGCTTGAGCCTGTCTTTGGCGAATATCAGGTGGCTTTTCTTGAAGGTGAACTGAAAGACATGGCCAGAAATGGTACGCTTCTGAAATATTGGAATATCTCCAATGATATAAAAAAAATGACATCAGTCAACGTCACCGCCAGGTTTATTAACGGTTACGTACCGGTCTATTCAAAAGAAGACGATGTGAATCCTGAGCAGATCGGTGCCCCAAAAACCCTGGGCGATATCGCAAGCAAGGCATTGAATATTTCTTCTGAGAAACATACAGGTGTTGAGGCTCTCGGTGTTTTAAAGGCTGATGTGGACAATTTGGGTCTCTTGGTTGCCTGTGGGCTTAAAGGAGAGATGTTTACACTTTCCAGGCTTGCCACTTTTTCCCGGCAGCTCAATCATTATTTCAGCATCTATATCCCTTATCTGCTTGAAGCTGAACCGGCATTTAATGATGTATATACTGTCTTCGCGGGGGGTGATGATCTATTCCTGATTGGGCCATGGACCCGTATTATAATGCTGTCAAAAAGGATTAGAGAGACCTTCTCGGAATATGCATGTAACAATAAGGAGATCCATCTGTCGGCTGGAGTTTCAATCCACAAACCCAATACCCCTGTAGGTTTTATGGCTGAGTCGGCAGAGGAGGCAATGGAGTCCGCAAAGGGTACAGGCAGTGAAAGAGGAAACAAGGTCACAATATTTTCTCAGACAGTTCCATGGAATGAGTTGGAACAATTAACGGCGGTTCAGTCTGAGATTGAAGGATGGTTGAAAAAAAAGTGGATCAATGCCGCAATGCTTTATCGCATGAATCATATCATTAAGCTGGCAGGGGAAGAAAACCGTCTGGTCAGGAATAATGAAATTCATCTGGAAGACATGGAATGCACGAAATGGCGATCAATGCTGGCTTATACAACAGGAAGGAATGCAGCAAAAGAGTTAAAGCCGGAAGAAAGAGAGCCCGTAATTGAAACTGTAGGAAAGAATCTCACCAAATGGCTTTTGGCATATGGCTCCAAGCTTAAAATACCGGTATGGAATATTCTTTATAATCGTCGCACATTAAATTAACAGGAGGTATCGGGATGTTAAAAATTGATTTCTGGAAAAATGAGAATGACAGGGAAAAAGGGGTAATCGATCCGGCCCTTTTTTCAAGCAAAGCTGAAAAATTGGCTCAAGAGATTGCAGGAGATATTGAACATAATAAAAGCGTTAACAAAAGGACACAGATCAGGAAATTTTATGACGAGGTTGTACGGCTGGACATGGAGGCAAAATCTCGGGATGAAGAATGGCCTAATATTATTCCTCTCATACATATGATGACTGCAAGAGCTGCCTATTCAAGAGGCAGGAATTTAATTTCGGATGGATTCCTGGAATTCATAAAACATTCGGTTGATCAGATAAGAAGCCCGAAAGATCTTACTGTATTTGTTAATTTTTTCGAGGCATTCATGGGATTTTACCGGCTGCATGGCCCTAAAAACTGACAAGGAGGATATGTAATGAAACTTGAATCGATTAGAGAAATAAAAGGCAGGATCGTCCTAACAAGCGGGCTTCATATCGGAGCAGGTGATATGGAAATGAAGATTGGGGGCATTGACAACCCGGTAATTAAGCACCCTCACACCATGGAACCTTATATTCCCGGGTCATCTTTGAAAGGAAAGGTAAGATCTCTGCTTGAAATGCGAAGCGGATTAATGGGCAGGACCGAGGGAAATCCTGTCTCGATCAGGACATTAGCCTCCTGCAATGAAACAGAAAAGGCAGCCTGCATAAAAATCCTGAAGTTGTTTGGATCGAGCGGAGCGGAAACCGATCCTGGCATTGGCCCGACAAGAGTTTCATTTGCGGACTGCCGCCTCGATTCTGCATGGTTGACAAGAGCACGAGAACAGCACCTTTCTCTAACTGAGGTTAAATCAGAAAATTCCATTAATAGGATAAAAGGCACAGCTGAGAACCCAAGATTTTCTGAACGAGTCCCTTCCGGTGCTGAGTTCACATTTACAGTTACATTAAAACAGCTTGATCAGGAAGAAAGCGACCTCGAATTGCTTTTGATGGAGGGTTTGAAACTCCTTCAGATGGACGCCCTTGGCGGCAGCGGCAGCAGGGGATACGGACGAATTGAACTCAAATTCGATGATGAGCTAGTCCAGAAGAAATTTGATGAAACAAAACCCCTTTGATTAAGGAGATTATCCGTGAAACTTTACGCCATCATCTTAACTCCTGTTTCCGGGTTCGGTACAACATTGAAGGGCGACACGATATTCGGGCATTTCTGCTGGCAGGCTGCCTACGATCCTTCACTGCTTCAAGGAGGGTTAGAACAGCAGATAGCCGCATATAGTGAAAAACCGTTTGCGGTTTTTTCTTCGGCCTTTCCCGTTGTAGAGAAGGAAAAGACAGCCTTTGCGTTTAAACGCCCGGAACTCCCCTTTTCATTCATGCTTCCGGCCGGAAAAGACAAGGCGGAAGACATGCGGCAGAGAAAGGACTTTAAAAAGAAAAAATGGATGCTGATCGGTGAAGACCTTCATCTGGATGTCAAGACGGCGAATTTTATAAGTGACCAAGGCCTGCTTGAGGAAGTAACCGGCACCCTTTCGGAGGGGACAAGGCGGCAGATGGGAAAAGCCGAAAATGCGGAGTTTTTAAAGCTTTTCTCCCAGGCGCATAACAGCATAAACCGTATGACACAGACCACCGGAACCGGCAACTTTGCACCCTATGCAAAAGAAAACATATACTATCTGCCCGACACTAAACTGGCGGTTTTTGTCCTTATCGAGGAAACTGCGACCGACATTGACCGTGTCACATTAGGTCTGAAACGCATCGGGATCTCGGGTTTCGGAAGGGACGCATCCACAGGACTGGGCCGGTATAAAACAGGCAAATTTTATGAGCTTCCTTTATCGCGGGCCGTGAATTCAAATGCCTGTTATACACTTGCCCCCTGTGTCCCCGCAAAAGGCGTATTCAAAGAAAGCTTCTTCAGCCCGTTTGTCAGGTTTGGAAAACACGGGGACCGACTTGCCGCCTACGGAAATCCGTTTAAAAATCCTGTTATCATGGCTGATGAGGGCGCGGTTTTAATCCCTGACAACAAGAATTTTTTTAATAGGCCTTATACAGGACAGGCAGTAAATAATGTTTCAAAGGCAATACCGGAGACTGTCGTTCAGGGTTATGCGCCTTACATCCCTTTTAAACTGGAGATGAATTAAGATGAAACAAATCTATCGATGTCTTATTAGAACACTCTCGCCAATTCATATAGGGTGTGATGAAGTCTATGAACCTATGGGCTTCGTTGTGGATGAAAGCAGAGGTGAAATAACTGTTTTTGACCCCATCACGTTTATTTCAAAGCTGGGTATAAATGACAGGGAACTGTTTTCTGAAATATGCTCCAAGGGAAGAATTGAATCTATACTGGAGATCTATAAATTTCTGAGGAGGAGGCCTGCAGGAGGGAGGAAGGTCCAGGCATGTTCGGGATTTTTGGATCATTACAGTAAGACCCTTTCCATGAATGCCAGGGACAGGAAAAAGGTGCAGCAGGAATTAAATAGTTTTTCAATTTCACGCACCTCATTCCTTTCTGCTGATGAACGGCCATATCTTCCCGGCTCATCTGTAAAAGGCGCCTTGCGGACAGCTTATCTAAACCGGCTGGCAGGAAGCAATCGAATCCCTACTCCAAAGGGCAAATATGCTTCAATAGATCTGGAAAAGGAATTAATGGCCTATAGCGATATCTCAAATGACCCGTTCAGGATGGTGAAAGTCTCTGATTTTATGCCTGTAGGAAATGTCCAGACAAAGATCAGCTACGCTGTGAATATTAAAAAAGGATCAAATGGGGCTGCAAAAGGTCCGCCGCAGATATTTGAAATAATCATCCCAGGCAGTATCTTCCTTGGAACCATTACGGTGGAAGAGCCTCTAACAAGAGGAATTATTAAGAATCCTGTAATACTTGAGGATGTCCTGCAAAGCAGTCGTTTATTCTACGCAAAAGAATACAGTAGAGAGACTGGAGAATTAAAATATATAGGCATAACAGCGAGAAACTCACTTTTTAACGAAGGGACCTCACCCGTACGGATAGGCAGACATTCTGGCGCAGAATCTGTTACCGTTGAGGGGCATCGAAACATCAAAATACTCGGGGGCAGGGGAAGAGAACCTTCTTTAAAAGATCATGCAACAACTATGTGGCTTTCAGCCCAAAGCCCAAGACCTCAGAATAACAATAATCTTGAGCCTTTCGGTTGGGCGGAATTCTGCGAGGTGGCTCAACCTGATGAAGAAAATCTCATGAAAACTGAATCGGAATGGCTTGCTCAGAGGCATATAGCATTACAAGAAAACGAAAATATTGCCGTATGGAAAGAGACTCAGGAAATTGTTCAAACGGCTTTTGAGACAGTTGAATCACCCAAACCCCCTGAACCAGTCATATGGCAAAAAGCTCGGCTCACCTATGCGGCAAACAAGGGTGAGATCAATGCCTCACATGAAAACAAGAATGCCTTTACAAATGATAAATCCATTTTATCCGAAGAGCTGTTCGCGAGATTAAAAAAGGGGAAGCCGGTTGAAGCAAATGTTAAGGTCGAACTTATCGGAGGAAGGAATTATACCTTGCTTGAAATCCTGAAATGAGCGTCAAGGTTGTACCGGCTGATGGTTTAAATCGCTGTTACCGGCGGAGAGAAAAGAGCAGTCGCCCCTGCCGTCAGGGAGCATATGGGCAAGGGATTCAAAAAGAGCAAGGCGGCGGAAAAGCTAAAGGGATTTATTGACTAAATTGTTATGCTGAAGGAAAATGAAATCATTATACATATTTTTGGAGGTCGGATGTGAAAAAGGAACAGGCGCTGAAAATTCTGAGAGAGCATAGAGATGAACTGCACTTGCAGGGCGTTAAAAGTATCGCGATATTCGGTTCCGTTGCTCGTGATGAAGAAAATTTAAAAAGTGATGTGGATATCCTTGTGGAATTTGACAACGCCAGGCATAAGATCGGATTGTTTGCATATGTCAGGTTGCAAAGGCGGTTGGAGGAGCTTCTTGGGACTCAGGTTGATCTTGTTACACCCAATGCGCTCAAAAGACAACTGAAGGATAAAATCTTGAACGAGGCAATATATGCCGAATAGAGATTGGAAGTTACGAATTGAAGACATCCTGGGCGCAATTGATGAGATAGGTCAATTTATAAAGGGAATGAGTTATGAATCCTTTGTTATGGATTCAAAAACCCTTAAGCTGTACTCTACTGTATTGCCGTGATCGGTGAAGCAGCAAATCTTATTCCTGTTGAAATAAAAACAAAATATCCAAAAATCCCATGGAGGGATATGAGCGATATCCGTAACGTGGTCATCCATGAGTATTTTGGGGTGGATGTGGATATCCTTTGGGAAACCATTGCTAATGATTTGCCACCCTTGATTACTCTTCTGAAAAATGTCATGGAAGAGGAGAGCGATTAAGTGTAACCACTCCTCACCAGATTGGAAATGATTGTGCGCGGCTTTTTTCGTTACTTTTTTTGAATACTCGAAACAGATGAATAAAAACAACAATGCGCCCTTGCCGTCAAGGATCACATGGGCAAGGGGTTCAGGAAGGGCACCCGCCTTCACCTTTATGGGTTTTGGCGCGGCAAGAGGCGCAGGATTCAGGGAAAATCAAAGGGAGGTTCCGGTTCAGATCCGGAAAAGCTAAATAGAAAATTGACGGTCGCGGAATAAGGGGCTTGGTTAATCCGGAGGGATTCGGCGGATGTCAGGTATCAAGTCGAAATGCGTGTCAGCGGAGATAATTTTCTTAATGTCATGATTTATCATGACGGCGGCATGAACGGCATCACGAGAAGTTATGGGTGGATATTTTTTAAGTAGGTCCAGGGCCAAGTCCATATCATGGCGCGTTATCGGCAGGATATCATCGCATATTTCAATCAGGGTGGAATATGCCGTTTCTGCCGTCGGGAGCTGCTTGATTGAAAAATACCTGTAGAGTATCTCCTGAAGCACCTCCGTGTCGGCTGCTGTGTGAATGAGTCCGCCCTGGATCTTTTTAAGTACTGCCCTGCACGGATCACGCAAAGGATGAGCGCCGCCTATGGCATACATGATAATATTGGCATCTATGAACTGGCAGTGCGAAAGTTTCATGGTCAGTAATATTTTCCCTTTTGATATTCCGTTTCCCATTCCTGATAATTTTCAGGCGCAGGGACTTCAGGCAGGGCAAGGAGACGGTCCACGGCTTTTGATATGCGGCGTTGTTTCGCTTCTTTGAGATGGTATTCTTCAATGGCCTCTCTGACCATGACGCCCAGTTTCTTTTTATGTTGTTCGGCAATCTCAACCAAATCGCGGAACTGATCGTCAGTCAAAAGAACCTGTATCTTTTTATTGTATTTCGGCATGACAACCTCTATTATATGGCTATTAAAATAATACTTTTATGATACTCTTTTGTCAATAATATTTATTTATCATTATTTTCCAGATGATGGTATGTTAAGAGAACGATAAATAGTAAAGTCAACTTTGTAAATTATCGTACTAAAATACAATTTTAAATTAATTCGCCAATAGAAGTTAACCTAAGATGACCAAAACACTTTTTCTCATATTCAACCACACCTTCACTGAGGTCCAGAGGGCCGATGCACTTGCATCCCTTGGTGTCGCCTTCATAGTAGAGATGCCGGTTTCATTAAAGAGAATCTGGAAAAATATCCCCCCTGACATTGAAAACATCGCGGCATACCTGGAACCCATCCAGACATGGCTGAAAGTGCATGCCGCTGATGATGACTTCGTGCTTATACAGGGCGATTTCGGGGCATGTTACCTCATGGTAAATTACGCCTTCCGCCTCGGCCTTATTCCGATTTATTCAACTACGGATCGCGAAACGGAAGAGGAATATAAGGAAAACGGAGAGATAAAGGTTACGCACCATTTTCAGCACCGTATCTTCAGGAGGTATGAAAGATGAAGACCTGCCTTGTCTCCATGATAAGCGAGCAAACAATCCCCAACATTTTAGTAATTTCTGCCATTAAGCCGGATCACCTCCTGTTTATCAGCACTGAATCAATGGAGAATAAAAACAAGTCCGGCGCTATTCTTGAAAGTCTTTTCGTCATTGGAATGGATTACAGGGATAAAACTGAAAAGTTGATTGTACCTGAAAATTCAATCCCTGATTTTCATGAAAAAGTCATGGAATGGATGAAGAACAATAGAAAGGAATATGAATTCATCATCAATTTGACCGGCGGTACAAAGCTCATGTCCCTTGCAGCTTATGAATTATTTAAAAGCTATGGCGCTGAAATGCTTTATATGCCCATACCGAGGAACGAATATTTCCCGTTGCATCATCCCGAACAATCTACACAGATACTAACCAGACTGTCCGTGGAGGCATATCTCGCTGCCTATGGAGCTAAAGTCAATAATCTTTGTAGAGTCACAGCAACTAAAGCCGAAACGCGAGCAAGGCGAAATATAACCTGTTTTATTTTTAAAAATTACAAAGAGCTTGAACCATTATTAAAACGTATAGGAATTATCTTAAGAGGGCAGAAAGAGGACCATGTAAAGAAAAAAGGGTGCGAATTTACAATAACTGCAACAGTTGAATCTTCCTCTGAAAAAACGTTCCTCAAAATGATGGGATTAAATGATAACAGTATTCCAAACAAAGTTGATTACTCAACCTGGAATTATTTAAGAGGTGGATGGCTTGAAGAGAGGTTGTTTCTGGCACTTGAAGCAGTACTCCCCTCCTCCGCAGATATTTGTCTTAATATAATTTGTGAGGTCAATAACAATAAAAATGAATACGATGTCCTGGCAGTTCATGAGAATGTCCTTTATGTAGTGGAGTGTAAATCCCTTCAGGCCAAGGAAGGCGATGAGAACAATGTAAGAAGCGGAGAAATCAATGAGTTTCTTTATAAATTAGGCGCTCTGCGGCAGGTCTTCGGGCTCACCCCAAAGACATTGTTGGCGACAACCTCTGAAGATATCCTTATGAAAGGCGAAGTAAAAACCAATTTAATTGAACGAGGCAGACTATTTAATTCCCAAATCATTCCTTTATGGCAGGTGAAAGACCTTGAAGGATGGTTAAAAGACAACGTTTTCAGGATATAAAATTTAGATTCTCTTTTAACTGTCTTTTGCTCTTTGACAACTGAATATCGCAACGTTGCAGTGTTTTTAATATGTGCTGCCTCCTGTTAAAGTCGTAAGCAAAAAGACAGGAGGCAGTTTATGATCGCGTATATCAAGACCCAGGGGGCAAAGATTGTAAAGGAAGGGAGGCATCTGGTCGTCCGTAAGAACGACGGCATATACAACACCCTTTTTACCTACAAGCTGGACCAGCTTCTTCTCTTCGGTAATATAGAAATAAGCCACAGCGCCATATGCAGGCTTATGAGGGAGAATATCGACACGGTATTTCTGACGATAAACGGCAGGTATCTGGGCAGACTTGCCGTTGCCGAGTCGAAAAATGTATTTCTTCACAAGCGACAGTACCACCTAATTGATGACGCTGAGTTCGGGCTTAGATTTGCAAAGTCTGTAGTTGCCGGCAAGCTCTCCAACATGGCAACCCTCTTACAGAGGATCAAACGGAGCAGGAAGGAGCCTCATCCAGGCAGGAAAGCCGCGGAGATCCAGGATCTATTTCCTAAACTCATGATGGCGGACAACATTGAAAGCGCCCGCGGCTATGAAGGCAGGGCCAGCGCCCTGTTCTTTGAGGGATTCCCCCTCGGATTTGTAGAGGACATGGGCTTTGCCAAAAGGATCAGGAGGCCTCCCACAGACCCGGTCAATGCCGTTCTGTCACTGCTTTACACCTTTCTGATGAACCGTGTCTATTCAGCTGTGCGGATCGCGGGGCTTGATCCGTACCCGGGATTTCTCCATTCCATTGACTATGGCAGATATTCCCTTGTCCTGGACCTCATGGAAGAGTTCAGGAGCATTATCGCGGAGACCCTCACTCTTTCCCTGTTTAATCTTAAGATACTCCAGAAAACGGATTTTGAGACAGAGACCCCGTCGGAACAGCCTCTGGAATCAGCGCATTCCATATCCACGCCTGATGTTACTGCAGACCCCATCGGCCGCATATCAATGACTGAGGATGACACTGCCCAGTTTGACATCCCTGAACAGCGCATTGAAGAGTCGCCGGCGGAAACAAGGTCAACAGGCAAATATCCCGTTAAGCTCAAGCCTGACGCCTTTAAAAGGGTTATAGAGGCATTTGAGAAAAAACTGACCACGGAATTCTATTACCCGTCCGCGGAGCGCAAGATGACCTATGGCGATGCAATCATTTATCAGGCGGGGCATTTTCGCAAGGTGATAGAGGGGGAGGCTGAGCAGTATCAGCCTGTATTGCTGAGATGATAACGATAATCACATATGACATAACCGAACCCAAAAGGCTCAGAAAACTCCATGATTTCTTAAAGGAGTTCGGGCTTAACACCCAGAAGTCGGTCTTTGAGTGTGATATTGAGGATATCGCCCTGAAAAAAATCCGGCAATACTGCAAGTCCAGGCTGGACCTGGAAGAAGACTCCGTCAGGATCTATAAGGTATGCTCCCCGTGCATGAGCAAGGTGGAGATTTCAGGCCAGGGGATTAAGGTAAGCAACCTAGACTATATGGTGATTTAAATATGGATATAATAGTTGCATACGATATTGCCCATCCACGAAGATTGAACAGGGTCGCCAAAATAATGAAGGATTACGGCGTCCGTGTTCAGAAATCAATATTCGAAGTTGAAGTTGACAATAAGCGGTTTGCTGAGATGAAAAGGCGCGTGAGGGATGTGATATTGGAATCCGAAGACGGTGTAAAATATTTTCCGCTGTGCGAAAAATGCGCCGGAACAGTTGAAATAATCGGGCAGGGCATATTTGTTGATCCTGATAAGGAATATGTAGTTGTCTGAGCAATTTCCATTCACGATTGGACAGGATTAACAGGATTCACATGATATCTTTTCTAAAGAACCCATCTATTCTGCGAACCATAACCACAAAATGACGAAAAATAACAACATCCTGATTTTATTCAGCATATTTCATTTTGCTTTTTATCGGTCCGCAGTTATTTGTTTTTTCCTGTGTTTTAAACACATTATACCTTTAACTATTACCCGAAAAGGAGTAGAAATCAAATGGATGACAACAAATATGACGAGGTCCGCGAAAAGTGGTATATAAGAATGCGGTTTTTAACGGTAATATAAGACCGCGGATTCCATTGACCTGATTAAAGAAGGGATTGCGACTCAATACCTGTGTTTTTTGTTTCCATGTTTTTTTTGATTCCATTGACCTGATTAAAGAAGGGATTGCGACAGTAAGTTATCGCTCATTATCAATCCGGTCAAGTAGGATTCCATTGACCTGATTAAAGAAGGGATTGCGACTTGTATGTCTAGCATCACAATGACCCCTGATATAAACAGATTCCATTGACCTGATTAAAGAAGGGATTGCGACAGATCTTCAGGTAAGGCCAAAATAAACTTTTTTGTTTTCAGATTCCATTGACCTGATTAAAGAAGGGATTGCGACCAAAGACCTTGCGTTTAAGACCTGTTGGAAGGGCTTTAAGATTCCATTGACCTGATTAAAGAAGGGATTGCGACCTGCATTTGATCTATACTGCATTTTTCTGCAATCTCAGTGATTCCATTGACCTGATTAAAGAAGGGATTGCGACAGAGGATTCTTGGAACCGGATTCGCTGCACGTTTATAAGATTCCATTGACCTGATTAAAGAAGGGATTGCGACTTAATAACATCCTGATTCTTTTCAAACCGGATTTTTTGATTCCATTGACCTGATTAAAGAAGGGATTGCGACTCTCAGCTAAAGCCTTAATCTGATTTTTCATGTTTGATTCCATTGACCTGATTAAAGAAGGGATTGCGACCGATGTGGTCTGTTGTCGCTTGCCTTAATTACGCATTTGAGATTCCATTGACCTGATTAAAGAAGGGATTGCGACTTACATACTAACAAGCTGATTCAATTTTGTTTCAATCTGATTCCATTGACCTGATTAAAGAAGGGATTGCGACTTTTTTGAATGTCTGCCAAACTAAGGTCTGCCAAATTAAGATTCCATTGACCTGATTAAAGAAGGGATTGCGACATATTAAATTGTTAATCAAATATTCTTGAATTTACAGGACGATTCCATTGACCTGATTAAAGAAGGGATTGCGACTGTCCATGTCAACAACCGGTTCGTCGTCCGTGTACTCAGATTCCATTGACCTGATTAAAGAAGGGATTGCGACGTGAAGTTTTGCTGAACCTTTTGTAGAATTTTTGCTCAGATTCCATTGACCTGATTAAAGAAGGGATTGCGACCATATCATATACTGTATCAACTATATTGGTACCATAATTTTGATTCCATTGACCTGATTAAAGAAGGGATTGCGACCCCCGCTTATAATTCGTCTTATACTCATTTTTTGACCTGATTCCATTGACCTGATTAAAGAAGGGATTGCGACTATAATGTTCGTTGTTTAATAGACTATTTATATTCTGATTCCATTGACCTGATTAAAGAAGGGATTGCGACCGAACGACTTTTTATCATTGCCATACTTTTTAAAACTGATTCCATTGACCTGATTAAAGAAGGGATTGCGACATAAAAACTGATGTAAAGATAAAACTTCCAAATATAACAGATTCCATTGACCTGATTAAAGAAGGGATTGCGACATAATATTTGCGCAATATCTTGCTGCCGGATTTTATGATTCCATTGACCTGATTAAAGAAGGGATTGCGACTCATCTGATGCAAGTGAAAAGAACCACTTCTCAGGATTCCATTGACCTGATTAAAGAAGGGATTGCGACAGCCACACAAGCCCCTCCCCATGCGCATCCTTAGGATTCCATTGACCTGATTAAAGAAGGGATTGCGACAGCGAAATCAAAGGGCACATCCATTGAGCTGGAAAAGATTCCATTGACCTGATTAAAGAAGGGATTGCGACAGAAGTCACATCGGCAGAACCGAACACCTGTTGGATTCCATTGACCTGATTAAAGAAGGGATTGCGACCAAAGGGATTTTGGACACTCGAACCGGCAACCGATTTGGATTCCATTGACCTGATTAAAGAAGGGATTGCGACTAATATTTTGCAAAATAATAAACAATTACAGTAATATGGATTCCATTGACCTGATTAAAGAAGGGATTGCGACTTATCCATGTTTTGACCTCATATTAAATGGTTAATTATGAAGATTCCATTGACCTGATTAAAGAAGGGATTGCGACCCGGTTCTCCTTTGTTTTATTGGCGGCTTAGGTTCCATGATTCCATTGACCTGATTAAAGAAGGGATTGCGACTCATCCGGGCTGTAAAATGTGATTGTTATCTTTTCCATGATTCCATTGACCTGATTAAAGAAGGGATTGCGACTTTATTAAACTTTCGATTATTGCTTCTTCTTCATTGCGATTCCATTGACCTGATTAAAGAAGGGATTGCGACGCATTAGGGACACACCCTGTTTTTTAATTAGCCATGCAAGATTCCATTGACCTGATTAAAGAAGGGATTGCGACGAGATCGAACGTGGACAATGCCTTATCCAAGTGATAGCGATTCCATTGACCTGATTAAAGAAGGGATTGCGACACATCAGACAGACAGTCAATGCCATGATAACCGCTATATGATTCCATTGACCTGATTAAAGAAGGGATTGCGACGTGCCTTTTAAATCTGGGTAATCTACGTAATCTGTGGATCAAGGTTCCATTCCCCTGATTAAAGAAGGTATGTTTATAAACCAACTGATAAGTAGTTTAAAGGTTAAGAAGTTGGGTATGTTATATATTGGTGGCGACTGGTTAGGGGAGGTGTCTTTTAAATGAGAGCGGCTGTGATAATGTAAAAATTATGCATCGGTTTCAGGGGGCTCTTTGCCTGCAAACATCGTTTTATACATGTCCGGGTAAAGTTTTTTAATGCAGTCAGGGCATATCGAATGACTGAACTGGGCTTCGGAGTGTTCATGTATGTAGGATTCGATCTGGTTCCAGTAGCCTTTGTCGTCCCTTATCCTCTTGCATGAGGAACAGATCGGCAACAATCCGCTAAGCGTCTTTACCTCGGAAAGGGCCTGTTCAAGTTCGCTTATAAGGCGCTCCCGTTCCTTAACGTCCTCTTCCAGTTTTAAGTTCGCCCTGACCAGCTCATCGTCTTTTTCTTTTATTTTCCCAAGCATCCGTTCAAACTCCTTACCGAGCAGTCCGATCTCATCTCTTCTGTCCAGCGAAGATTGGGAAGACAGGTCTCCTGTTTTGCCGACCCGAATCATATGATCTGTCAGGTCAGCGACCGGTGTTAAAATCTCCAGCTGAAGGATTATCCGTAGGCCGAAAAAGATAAACACCCCGGCTACCAGCATCGATATCATGGCATACAGCATGGCCCTGGCCCCCGTATTCATGACCTTTCTGGGGATCTTCGAACTGATCAGGAGTGCCTTCCGGTTGTTAATGTCAGGGGCTGTTGTATAGGCATCCAGAAATCTGCTGTCCTCCGCCTGACTTAACAATTGCGGAACATCGTTATTGATCTGATCGGCGATTTGTTTGAACTCAGCAGGGACATTATCACCCTGAAGCGGCACAACATCGAAATCAAACTCGGACTGCTCTTTGAATTTCTCAACAAGATTGGAGTCCAGAAAACGCCCCATAATCACATGCCCCTGTAAAGATTCTTTATCATCATTTTTCAGGACGGGGTGGGAGCTTAGCAGAACAGGAAAAGGATCTGCCTGCAGAATGCCGCTTACGGAGTATGTCAAGGCGCCCGGTTTATAAGAAAGCAGTAAAGATGATTTCAGGAGTTGATTTTTAAGAGAATCGGTTGATTCCATCCTCTCTTCTGTTACAAGGTCATAGCAGTCCCACCAAACAGGGTTGCCGGAGGCATCACAAAAAAGAATGAAATTAATCTGAATCGTCAGAAATTTGTCCCTGTTGAGATGTGACTGCAAATGCTCGTTGTATTTATTTTTTATGAAGTCATCCGTATCTTCCCACGATGACCAGTCACGGCATAACATCTCGATGCGATCGATCTCCGTGTAAACAGCCTCCAATGAGCGAAAAAGGTTTTTTCGGGCTTCTTCGTGCTCAAGATTCTGAAAGATCGGATATATAATAGAGCGCTGTATCCCGTAGGACAATGTGCCGTAAAGGATAAAAAAACTCAGGATAATCAGACCGGTTTTTCTTTTTATGGACGGCATCCGAAATTCACTCCCTGAATGGTGATATTCATCCCTGGCGGATATGGGCATTAGAAGCTGAAGGTTATCTTGGCAGCCAAAAGATTCCAGTCTTCATGGGCAAAAACCCTGCCGCCGGCATCAGGGACCTGGTCCAGGGCGCTGATGCGATGAGTGCCTGTAAAACGGTGGCCTTCCAGCTTGATGTTCCAGTAATCGTTAATAATAAAATTCGTCGTCAGGCAGGCATCCTTGAAGTAGCCACGGTGTGCGATATCATTTCCCGGCCTGGTGATGGTTCTGCCTTCCCGGTCACTTGTTTTATTGTATGATTCGGAATAATAGCCGCCAAAATGGATACTGTCCCTGAACTGATAGGATGAGCCCAGGTACCAGCCGTCGGCGGAATAATCGCCCTTCTCATGAGGAACTCCCTCAAAAGTGATGAGAAATTTCTTGGCTGTCCTTATGTATTCACCTACCAGCAGAAGATTGCCGGCTGTGTATTCCGTGGAAATTACGGTGTTCCGGTATTTGTCGAAGTCCGCGATGACTATATCCCCCTCATACAGCGAAATTGCAGGGACAGACATTGTGGCGTGTGCGGTTGCCAGAATAATTGAATTATCATAGGTGGCGCCGAACCGCAGGCCCTTTACCGGCGTTTCCCAGAAGAGTCCAAGCACATATTTGCTGTCCACATCAATGCTGTCGTTCCGGACCGGGGTCCTGTAGGCAGTTGTTCCCTGGAGCGCCTGGGATACGCTTTCGTTGGCAGGGACGTTCTGCGTCCCGTATATGATCTGATAGGAGAGCGAACCCCCGGCAGTCAGGTTGACATCACCATAAATTCCGGCGCCTAAAAGCCCCAGATCAGTGTCGCGAAGGATTTCAGAGTAAACGCTCTGGGGAAGGAAGATATAGGTGCGCAGCATGTCCACATCCCTGGTTTCGTTGTATAACCCCTTCGGGGTCTTGATTTTTCCGGCCTGCACGCCAAACCAGTCTTTCCATCGGTAATCACCGAAGGCCCAATCGACCCTCACCTCGTCGTCTCCGTTCGAACCGAAGTCTCTTGCGAGGATCTGAATGCCCATCCGTATATTATCTGACGGCTCTCCGGCGAAATTGATGCCGAATTCATTGAATTCCAGGCTGCCGTCAGCAGTATCGCCGTAAAAATAGTTATGGGTCGTCTTTAAATAGCCCTGTGAAATAAAACCGTGTATATCAATTCCCATGGACTCGGAGGCACTACAGTCAGATGTGAAGAAACCGATTGCCAGGGTGATGATCAGTATAGAGGTTGCTTTTCTCATCTGCCTATTCCTCCATTAACGAACCGCGATGGTTTTGGCTTTTCCGGCATCTGTGCCGGATGAAACATAGCCGATGGCGCCTGGTGTCTGTGACACAAACTGGACAATCTCATGGTCCGAAGAAAACGATCTGGGTGCCTTGCCCCTTCCTGTGAAGACCTGCTTTTTCCAGTAGATGCCATACTGATATGCATTTTTCGTGACATATGTGGTCAAAAAAATGTCGCTGGCATCTGTCCTGTCCTGAACGGCGATTACAATTTTATCGCCGTTGTCCCAGGTGGATTTTTTACCTAGAAAAATCTGTTTAATGTCATCGCCGGTCAGGGCCAAGATCGGTACGTTTTCATTCGCAATGATGACAACCTCGCCGGCCGATGATGAAACCGGCGCAATAAGCGCCATTAAAAGAATAAAAACCGGTATTGATCCTGACTTCATGGGAATGAATCTCCTGCCGATCGGGCCGCCTTTAAATGCTCTATGCTATCGTTAGTTTGTCAGCCCTTTTTTTAATCATGCCTTACATCCTTTACTCATGTCGAAGAAGGTTGTAAGAAACCCGAAAAAAACCGCCTCTCTGAATGAGAACGCGGGGCTGATCCGAAATGGATTCGTAGCGAAGACCTTTTGAATCTTTATATTTGTTTTATATCATAAATAAAGATTATCTGTACACCCATTGTTTTTAAAGTCAAGGATATGTTAAGATGACATACAGGGCCTAGCTTAATTATCGGTATGAAAATGGGGCTTAAATTTCCCTTGACACAAAATTCTAATCTCCATAAAGTTCTGTCCCGGTACAGCAATGTCCGGTTAAGATCTTGCATTAGCCTGCACCCTTGTCATGGGAGGCGCATTTTATAAAAAAATCGGGCCTTCCATGACCAAAATGCCTGATTTTTCACTTTGCAAGATCTTAACCGGACATTGCTGGTCCCGGTAAAGAGATTTATGACAATTAATAAAATTAAGATCGAAGTGTGATACCCCATGAGGAGGAAACCATGAAATCGTTAATCTGTTTCGTGAGCATATTTTTTCTGACATCGGTCGTTATGGCCGGGGAGATATACGGAACCATAGAGGATGCCGGAAAACCGGTTCCTGCCGACGTTGAAGTAAAGGTAACTATCGGGGGCGCCGAAAACCTTACAGTCAAGACCGACAAGTTCGGGGCATACCGCGTCGTTGCATCCGGTAAAGGCAAAGGCACATTATCGGTTGTCTACAAGAACAGTTCGAGTGAACCTGCGGAGATTATAAGTTTTGATAAGGCCACCCGCTATGACTGGACCATTGGAACCGTAGACGGCAAGATAACCCTTAAGAGGAAATAACCATGGAAGAGCAACCAGTAAAGCGGGATTTTTGGGAGAAGGTCAGCCTCATCCTGCACTCCAGCGGTGGTCTGCTGACCGCCATAACTGTAGCTGTCATCAGCCTCATCGGTTCGAGTTATTTGAAAGACCGGGAGATCAAGGAAAACGCCTACAGGCAGGAGACGCAGCTGCGCGAAAGCAAAAACAGCATCTATATCCAGCTTACGAGCAACCGGGAAGCGGCGGAAAGCGCCCTGCGAAAAGACATGTTTGTTTCCATAATCCAATCTTTCCTCGGTTCCAAATCAGCGGGTATGGACGAAAAGGTCCTGAACCTGGAACTTCTCGCCTATAATTTTCATGAATCCCTCAATCTTAAACCGCTCTTCATGTATCTGGAAAGGCAGGTTGCTTCCTCCAGGGACGCCCATAAGGGTGAGTATCTGGACCGGCTCAATAAGGTTGCGAATGAGATCAGCAGAAAACAGATGATGGTGCTGGAAGGTGTGGGTCAGAAGACTGACCGGATGATTGATATGGAGAATTTCAAGGAGAACCCGGGAGGATTTCCCCTGGAAGAAGCGACGCTGACACTTGACGGCATCTCAAGGCAGTTTTCCCTTCGTGTCCTTGCCGCCGACACAAAGACAAAGCAGATTCAGGTGCGGATGGAGATCAGGACAGTTGACAGTGAAACAGGCGCGGTTGAGACGAGCGCGCCGGAGTTCTGGGTCGGCTATTTTGATTTTCCGATGATAGACAACACCCGTCTTCCCCATGACCAGAGGGCCGCTGTTGTCCTGAACTCATTTGAAGACGGATTTGCCGACGTTACCATTGCGCTGTTCCCGGGGTCCTATGCGAGCCTCAAGGATAAGGCCTCCCTCGAGGAGATCCTCCAGAATATGACGAAGACCGATGAGATTTCGTCAAAATGATTCAGTTTGCGGGCAAATCGGCGAATATGCATTCTAGGAAAATGATATGAGGATGTGCCCCTGGGCACGCCTTCATATCTTTTTACTCTTCCCCTGAAATTCAATAAAGCGCTTATAAAGCTGTAACCGGATTATGAACATTTATCAGCCTTAATATGGATGATCCAGAAAAAAGGCCGCGTGGTTGGACGTGAAGAAGGGCGGATTTCTGCGGATAATTTTCCTGATTGAAGGATCTTTCCTGAACTCGTTATCCAGAAAGGCCCTCACCGTATCCCTGCCCCACCCCTTTGGATGTTTAAAGTTTGAATAGAGGGAAAGGTCCCCTTCATAGAATTCGCTCATGTCGTATATCCCGGCGTCAGGCCCGTGTACAGGCATATTGAAGATCGCGAGATTAAGAAAATCGATCTCCTCATGGTGCCTTTTCACGAAGTCCATGGTATGCACTGCCTCTGTCGGACCTTCAGGGGGCGTGCCGAAGAGAAAATACAGATAGGTTCCTATCCCGGCCTTTTTGATATTTTTAAGAGACAGAGAAGCAGCCTCGATATTGATGCCCTTCTGCAGTCGATCAAGCACGCCCTGGTCTCCGGATTCAATGCCTATCTTGAGCATTGCGCAGCCGGACTTCCTTAACCCGGCGCAGAAGCCGGGATCCCTGAAATGATCGGTTATCCGCACAAAACCGTACCAGGGAACAGTCAGAGGCCGGGCAATCAGCCCTTTTAAGAGGGACGGGCTCATGGCGTTGTCCAGGAAGTGGACAAGCACGGGATTGTGCCGCTTTATAAGGGACTCAAGGTCATCAAGAACAGCATTAACGGATAGAGGCATATAGGGGTTGCCTTCAGCCTTTTCAGGGCAGAACAGGCATTTCTGCCAGTAGCAGCCGCTTGAGGCGCTGTAGGGCAGGACCGTCCCGGGTGAAAGATAGTCCTTAAGGGGAAGCTGGTCATATACCGGCCCGGCATGCCTTTCATCCCATTCCATACCCATCAGGCCGCGAATATATCCCTCTCCGGGTCCTGCTATCATGTCATCTACAAGCCCGGCGAACGGGTTCTTCCATCCCGGGCTTTTCATCCAGGACGTGACAAGCCCTCCGCCGAGGATTATCCGCCTGCCGGGATACTCCTGCTTGAGGCATCCTATCATGGAAAAGGCCGTTAAGGCCTGGCTCAGGAAGTTTATGGACAGACCGATGAAATTATCTGAAGCGTTTGAAAGCTGCGGGATAAGCCGGTCATGGAAATATCCGTAAAAGGGATTTTTCCAGGGCTCCTCAGCAGTGCGGATAAGATCGCTGCTTTTCAAAGGCGAGAGGTCCTGGTCCTGGTAGTTGTTCAGGCTGATCATGACCCTGGATGGGTGCAGGGATTTTTCCAGGATACGGTTAACATCCTTAACCGCCCTTGTGTATCTGTCGATATCCCAATGGCTTCCCCTTTTTCGCAGGTAATCGAGGTTTTGCCGGAGGTTTTTTGCGGAGCGCCTTGTCCAGGTATCCTTTGATTCGACAGGCCTGTTTAAGGCCCAGAGAATGCTTTCCAGTCCGGCGTCAATAAGCGATAAGGCACTGTCGGAATCAACAGAGCCGGCGAGCCTGGCGATACCGGCTGGAGGCTCGCAGGGCTTTGAAAGGGGAGGGTGGATCAGGATCATTATTAATAAATTTATTTGTCAGGTGTCGTATTCGCTGCCGGGGCAGCGGCTGATTCCTGCAAACCCTTTGTCTTAACAAGGTACTCTGTTATCACGGCGGCGTCTTGATCGGAGATGCCGCTGAAAAATTTCTTTTTCATCTTTTCTACCGTTGATTTCCAGTACTCACCGGATTCATTCCTGTTGGTCTTATCAAGAGAATGACACCTGGAGCATCGCTTTTCAAAAAGGGCCTTGGGCTCCATCGTCTTTGAATATGTCTGACTCTCTGTGCAGGTGATCAGCGATAAAAAGGAAAGGACACAAAGGATAAGTTTAAGGGATGATCTGTAGGACATTTTGAACCTCCTATTTAAAAAGATGATGCCGGTTAAAGGGATTGAATCAGTGATGATTATTTCTTTGATATATTATACAGCGAATATTTTAAAAAGAAATTCCTTATTTGTGAAATTTTTTTGTTGTCCGCCGGCTCGTTCCGGTGATAGGGTCAGGATAACTTTGACCAACTCCAGTTAACGAGGAAAATTTGAAATGGATTATTTACAGGCTGCAATCATTGCCGTTGTGGAAGGGATAACGGAGTTCCTGCCCATATCTTCTACCGGGCACATGATTATCTTTGAAAAGCTGATGGGACTGGATTCTTCGCCTTTGCTGAATGTCTACAAGATAACCATCCAGTTCGGCGCCATATTGTCCGTGATCTGCCTGTACTGGAGACGTTTTATTCAATCAGCTGATTTTTATTTCAAACTATTTGTGGCATTTCTTCCCTCCGCAGTCTTCGGGTTCATACTGAGTGATCTTATTGATAAGATGCTGGGCAGCGTTATGATAGTAGCCGTAAGCATGATAGCAGGCGGTGTTGTCCTTATCTTCATTGATTCATGGCTAAAAAACGAAAATCCGGATAACCTGGAAATAACATATCCAAAAGCCCTTAAGATAGGGCTTTTCCAGGTCATATCCATGATCCCGGGGATTTCCCGTTCGGCAGCCACAATCATAGGAGGGATGTGCCAGAAATTAAACCGCTCACAGGCAGCAGAGTTTTCATTTTTCCTTGCGGTGCCGACCATGTTCGCGGCATCCGTGTGGGAGCTGAAGAAATATTATGCGGACATTAATGCCTCGAATATCTCTTTGCTTATTTTCGGGAATGTCATTGCCTTTATCGTGGCTGCATTGGCCATAAAGTTTTTTATAAATTTTTTGATCAGGCATGGCTTCAAATTGTTCGGATATTACAGGATAATAGCAGGGGGGGTAATCCTTGTGATGCTTCTGGCAGGTATTGATCTGAATCTGACGGATTGAAATCGCTGAGGGCAATCCTGGCTTTCTATTTATTAACCCTCCTCCTCTTAAGGGGGAGACAGGAGGGGGTCTTGACAGGATTTAATTAGACCCCACCTCAATCCTCCCCTGAAAGGGGAGGACCTTGGAACCGCCAGTCTATTATCAGATTGTTATATGCTCCTTAATTTTCAAGCCATCAGGTTTATTCTATGAGGAATCTTCAGTCGTTGACAAACTTCCTCATAAGCCAGCCGTCATAATAGCCGTTTTGAGTCTTTGTATCATTTTTAAGCACGGCAATTCGATCAAATCCCATGTTTTCATACAGCCGGATGGCTGACGCATTATCAGCCCGGACCATGAGGTAGATTATCTCAAGAACGCCGGATGACCTGGCGCGCAGCAGGGCATCTCCGAGCAATAGTCTCCCGATGCCCTTCCCCCTTGCCCCATGTTTTACACCCATGTTGAGTTCTGATGTATGACTCAGTTTTGCCTGATATCGGGGCATGATTGTAAGATAGCCGTAAAGCCTGCCGCCTGACTCTGCGACAAGGGCAATGCTGCCGGGGCGGCTTGAAAGGGCAGCAATATATTGCCGGAATGACTCAAGGTCGGGGAATTTTTCCTCCAGGGCCTCGCTCATCCCATCGGAGGTAGTATAGACATCGCTTACAAGGGCGTATATCTCACCAATGTCAAAATCTTTGAACTCTCGAATTGATGGGTCCATATATTATTTATTGATAATGCCTACTGCTCAAAGCTGAAGGCAGGCTTGTCAGCCTCCGCCTGAGCGGCCGCCGGAGGCAACAGGTCATCATAAAATTTCGCAAAACTTACGCTTATATATGGCACAAGCCATAAAAATCCTATTCCAATAGTCAGTACACACAGCAGCACCCAGCCAAGGAATCGAAGGTAAAGGCAGAAGAGTTTCCATTTGTATCCGTACATCATCTTTTTGCTCTTTCTTATTGCCTCTAACGGTCCAATTGAATCATCTTCCGCTATTATAAAAAATGTCAAAGAATAAGAAAGGGCAGCGATTATTCCGGGTATGATCAAAAGAATTGCCCACAGAATTACGAAAACTACCGTCAGCAGATATGCGCCAAGGGAGACTCCGAATTTTTTGAAACCATAAAAAATCTGTTCGAATTGGGGGTTTTTATCCCTTGAAATGGCAAGTGAAAATATGGATACTCCGATTGCCATAGGACCTGATATAATGATAGACAATAATCCCCCTGCCTTCGGGATGCTTGAAATGACGCCTGATATAAGCATATAGACAAGATATGTCCCTAAAGCCAGCCCCCATTTTCCCTTCAGGGCCTCCCTGGCCCGCTGCATCAGGACCTTGTTTTCCGTTCCAATGTTTTCAGCCATTTTATCTCCTTTCTTAAATGTATGTAGATACTAGGGAGTCTGCTTTCTGAGCCTTATGGCGCTGAAAAGCGCTATGAGCCCGAACACGCAGCACAGGATCGCATAAACCATGATAGCGCCAGAAAGGCTTCCAATCATTCTTTTTAAAACCAGTATAAACAGGGGGCTCAGAAACTGCCCGAGGAAGCTTGCCGCCTGCCAGGCCCCTGTCCCCCTGCCCCGCTGTTCAGGCGATATGGTTGCGAGCGCCCAGGTTATCAGCGTTGGCAGGATCATGCCTGCGCCCAAATTAGCTATAACAGCACCGGCTACTGCCGCCTGCCATGTGGACGACAGCGAGATAATAAAAAAGCCGCAACTGAACAAAAAGAAAGCCAATGTAAGCTTCGGCACCGGCCGCCATGGTATCAGGGTGAAAAGGAGCGCCCCTAAAGGGTTGGCAAACATGGCAATGCTGGCCCAACTGCCGATCAGCAGCGGTGAATCCATGCCCCGCTCGGTGAGCACAAAGCTCAGCTGAATAATTGTGACCAGAAAGGCGGTCATTGCAAAGACAGTAATAAGGCAGATGCCGATGAGCTTTCCCCAGTCCCGCATCATGCTGTCCCAGCTGAACGGCTGAGAGGCAGTTCCCTGAGCAGGAGCGGAGGCCGATTCCGACTGATGCCTGACCGCCGGTTCCTTAAGGAACAAGCCGGTTAAAGGTATCAGGAGGAAGGCAAAGAAATAGATCATGTATGCGTTCCTCCAGTTTGCCTCCCCGAGAGTGCCGCCCAGCCATGTGCAGATAATTGCAACAATGGGGGCCGTGCCTGTCTGCAGCGCGAGATAGCGTTCCCTTCGGGTGCCGAGGAAATAGGCGCCGATCAGTGCCGTGCTGCACGTCATGATCGCAGCCTCCGCTATCCCGACAAAGGCGCGCGAGATAACTATCTGCTGAAGGGTCTTCAGCCATAGAGGCGCAATGCCTACTATTCCGTATATAAGGACGGTGGAAAAGAGGAGGCGCTTGTGCCCGAAGCGGTCCGCAAGCATACCTGCGGGAATGGCGAGGATGGCGACAAAAAGCGCCGGAAGTGTTGCTGCCAGTGAAATGAGGACATCCACCGACGGCTGGTCGCTGAAATGTTGCGTCATGCGAGGCAGGATCGGCGACACTACCTGGTTGGCCATTGTTGAAAGCCAGGCGGCTGAAACCAGTATCCAGCCCTGGAATGCCGTACCCGTATAATCTGTCTTTGTTTCCGTTGAACCTGTCACTTTTATCACCTCCCGGAAAATATTGATAATACCCCAAGTTAAGAATCGGAGACCGGAATGCTGATGTGTTTAATAAATTAAGTCCAAATAACAGAGCCAATAACCATGAAAGCCAAGCCATGAGCCTTTAAATCTGAATACATGATAAGGACTGATTTTAAAATATCTTTAATGATGAAAAGGTTGTTTTCAAAAAACAATAAACAAGAAGAAATATAGTGAGAATGAATGATATAGTTTGAAGTGAGATAAAATCATAACCATTAAATATTGTCAAAGGAAAATGATCTGAAACACATGCCCGGAGGCTACCCCCCTGAACTTTCTTGACAGGATGAGCCCTGCTTATATATCTTTATATTATTGTAAAGAACATTTTACGCAGCGCAAAAAAAATACAGCTGAATTTATTTGCCGGAATTTAACCAAGGAGCGCATGATGGCCAGGATGAAAAGAGAATTGAGCTTTGAAAAGCTAAATATAATTGAATTTGCCGGGATGCTCAGGGATGGCATTTTTTTAATCCCCGCGTTTCAGAGGGACTTTATATGGGACATGCAGAACATTATCAACCTATGGGACAGCATATACCGTTTTTATCCTGTCGGGACAATTCTGTACTGGGATACGGAGATACGGCTGAATATCCATCGCAAGCTGGGGGGATATGTAGTAACCGCGGGAAACGTCATGGATAGAGACAATAGGGTTAGGTCGTATATCCTGGACGGACAGCAGCGGGCGACAGCGCTGTTTTTTGCCCTGTTCGGAGGGAAGGGAAAAGCAAAGGACATGAGGGAGTTCGATTATACGTTGTATTTTGACGCCGCCGATGCATCCTTTTTCCCGGCGGATGAGTTAAACCGCCGCTCCCTGGATATCAACCCCGCCTTTCTGATCCGCCTGGGGGATGTCCCGCAGTGGCCTGAGGATTATCACAGGCAGATCAGGTTTGAGAAGGGCTTCAAGAGGAAGATCGGCGCAAATCTCAGACAGTTAGGCAGGGTATTCAATGACTATAAGCTGCCTCTGACCAGGCTCAAAGGTTTTGATATCAAAGGGGTATGCGAGGTATTTGAAAGGATAAACCAGGAGGGCAGGAGGCTGAAAAGCATGGACCTGCTGATCTCGAGGACTTTCCACAACTACAGCGCTCTTGTTGATTGGCTGTGATGGGTTTTTCCTTTTTTAATAATTGTTGATTTAAGATCGGGATAATGCCAGAATTTTATCAATTGTTTTAAATAAAAGGGATGTTGCATCAGGGTGACCAATCAGCCTTTTAAAAATAATCGGGGGATCGGATATGAAGGTTGAATTTGTTGAGGTTAAAGGCACGTGGCGGGAGGTGGCTGACGCGGCAAGGACAACTATAGGGATGGAGAAAGGGGAAAAAGACCCGTCTCCGGCATGGAAGAGGAAGATGCTCCTTTCCGAACATTCTCCCATAAGGCAGTTGTCCGTAAAATGGAAATGGAAGAACATAAAATACTGGGTGAGCGTCCATTTTGTGCGCCACAAGATCGGAATAGAACATTTCGTGAGCACCCAGCGGACCGACAGGACAGGCAGGAACCGGGACAGGTCATTTCAGTCGGCGCCTGTAAACCATGAATGCATTGCCGACGCGCAGGCTATAATCAACATTTCGAGGAAGCGCCTCTGCCTGCTGGCATCAAAGGAGACAACTGCTGCATGGAAGGCCTTTTTAAAGGAGCTGAAAAAGAAGGAACCGGAGATTGTAGGAGTATGTGTCCCTGAATGCATCTATCGCGGATTCTGTCCCGAGATCAAGTCATGCAATTATTATCAGACGCCGGCCTTTAAAAAGGAACTGGAGAGGTACAGACAGCACCTGGATTAGACGGCCTAAGGGACTTCTCTCATTTCTTTGCTGATCAAAATCTGAACAGGCTATACTGGAGCCGGCCTTCCTCCTCCTTTTAGCGGGGGAGGTGAGGAGGGGGTCTTGAGACATTTTAAAATATAAAACTTTAAAAGACCCCACCTTAATCCTCCCCTGTGAGGGGAGGAGTCATAAAGCTCAGCCTATTCTTCACAGCCCAAGCAATGCCATTTTCAGACATTCATTGGTTTTTGCGGTTAATGCCGCCATCTCCCTGATATGACACGCGCTCTCCGACTTTCCTTCCTTATCAAGCTGGTCCGCGAAGAGTTCATACTCCTCCTGGTGGTGCTCATTGTGATGCATCCAGTTCATAATCCGTATCTTTGCCTTTTCTATAGAGTCCATTAAATTGTCCTTTTCTTATATATTAAGTTTTAGTTTATATCCGGAGGGGTGCTTCTGGTAGGTAAATTACTTCATTGAATCACTAACTGCATGCTACTGCTAAAACTCATCAGTCCATCACCCGGCCATGAATAAATGACCAATAGCGAATCTTTTTAGGCATGTGACTGCCAAGCATACCGAAAATAATTACGACTGACATCAGCGGTATTTGTAAATCCGGCAGCAAACGAATAAGCCCAAGAAGTCCAATGTGTATGAGCGCCATGACCCCACGGCCTTGATATAACCAATGGGGGCGATGATAAACCTCTGAGGCGATGAGTCCACATCCGGTAACAACAGCAAGATAATACCATGGAATAATTCGTTCATAAGAAACTTCGAAAACTGCCCCGCCGAACAAAATGCCGGTCACGGCAACATGAGCTGTACGGATTGCTATATCTAATGCACGGGTCCATGCCGGATGCTTGATTCTTTTCTCTGAAATCGTCATGTTATTGTGAGCTATGTTTATTTTTCATAGGGTGAAGTCAGGTTATCTATCATAGGGTAGTGTTTGATATTCAGTGTCTTTAACTCTGCCTTTTCTACTTCACAGGTAGCAGCTATAATTGCGTCTGCGAGTCCGATGCCGTGAGACTTGCCATAATCGCGCCTATAAAGGCCCCCTATTTTGGCAATTTCAGAAGTGACAGGGATAATTCTGAAAAGGGATATAAATTTCTCTATAACAGTTTGTTCCGATTCCCCTTTTATCCCGGCATACAATTCTGCTACAACGATAGCAGATAGAATAATCCGGGATGAATTTGCATTTACAAAAATTACTGCCTTGCTAAAGCCCCGAAAAAAATCAATCAGAACATCCGTGTCCGGAAGAATCAGCTTCGCCATAATTATTTTCTGTCCCATTCAGAGCGCAATGTCTTGAAATCAGGGAGATCTGTACGATTTTTCCATATCCCTGCTGTCTCACGCAGCACCAACTCCTTATAACTATTGCCCGCATGATTAATGAGTTGATCGATTGCCTCTCGAATAAGTTCACTCTGTTTTTTTCTGGCGGATTTTGCTATGGTTGCCAGCTGATCACGTTGATGTTCTGTCAAATATATTTGTGTTCGTACCATGTAACATCTCCTTCAATGTATACATCATTATTATACATCGTCATGGGATGCTGTCAAGGCCAACGTGGAGCTGAGACGCTGGAAATGCTGTTTAGCTTCAGCTGGGGTTTTAGCTGTTTCCTCTGAACTATATCAGCTACTTCGTTTGGCCCGACCCCCATTCAACACAAATATGTGGAATCCTATTCACCAATGTCTTCGTTCCACAGTTCAGGATTATTTTCAATAAACGTTTTCATAAGTTTTCGGCACTCCTGGTTATCAAC
>Ga0209287_10000221_pt1 | contig 37966 bp, 24 predicted proteins | sample PPLLak3cmMay2015_2_FD_187255 | JGI IMG/M metagenome (GOLD analysis project Ga0209287, IMG submission 187255) | Freshwater sediment microbial communities from Prairie Pothole Lake near Jamestown, North Dakota, USA - PPLs Lake P8 Core (1) Depth... | ecosystem: Environmental > Aquatic > Freshwater... | reverse complement strand
AGCCTTTAGGCTATCCTCACGGCTTTGAAGTTTCTCAACAACACCGTATCGAAACATCGACGCAGCTTGCCAAGTATCCTTCTGCCAAAAGTTAACGAGCATATCGTGCTTATCGGTATAGTCAACCTTTATTTTTGCATCCTTTGCCTGAGCCTCTTTTACAATTCTGATAAACTCACCCCAAACAGCATTTTTCCATGGAGCGAGAACATCACGTGCCTGTTTCGCTTCATAGGGGCTAGAATAGCGGTACGTAGTAGCTGGGTATCCGATTATCATGGCAAAATCGCCCTCTTTAACCCCATTCAACGAGATGTTAAGAAATCGCTTGGGAACATATGGAATATTCTTCGTGCTGTATGGTGCAGGTTTTCCATCGGATCCAGTATAAATTCGAAACATGCTAAAATCGCCTGTATGCCTTGGCCAATGCCAATTATCAACATCCCCACCAAAATTACCGATGGATGAGGGAGGTGCTGCAACTAACCGCACATCTAAAAACCGCTCGTAAAGGAACAGGTAAAAATAGTTATGATTGTACATCGATTTTACAATAGCATAGTATTTACCGTTCTGAGTGGATACGCTGGCAAGCGAATCCATCCTATTGTATAGTTTGCTGAAAAAATCGGGGTTCGATAGCTTATCGCTCATCCCATTTAGAATCTTATCAGTAACCTCCTCAACACCAACCAACAGCAATGCCGTTTTCCCTGGAATACTCAGCTCCTCCTTATGGCTCTTCGCAAAAAAACCATCCTTTAAGAGATTCCGTTCAGGTGTGCTGTGCATCTGGATGGCATCAACCCCACAATGGTGATTGGTCAGAAGCAACCCTTTGGCTGAAATTAGCTCGGCGGTACAAGATCCATCATCGAGCTGAACTACAGCATCCTTAATACTTGAATGGTTAATGCTGTATATATCTTCGGCCGTTAGCTTAATCCCCCTCGCCTCCATTTGAGCCATATTCTGGGTGATTAGATTAATTAACCACATCCCCTCATCGGCCATGCTAATATTCCACACGCATAGGAATGATATGATAATCGTTACTTTTTTCATTCTTAAGATTTTAATAAACCATTGATATTCTAAAATTAATAATGATTTTTCTTAGCACAATACTGTTTTTAAAAACTATTTTATCTTGCCAGTGTTGAGGATTAATCGTTTTGGTTATATGTTTTATAAAATAGCCTCATTCTTCATAGATTTTTGAGGAGAATACCATTTATAAGTATTGGACTCGCTTATGAACAAAGAACTTCCCATTGCATAATCGAACCCAATATCTTTTAGCATGTGTTAACAAACGTGGTTTATTTTCGTTCGTTATTTTGTCTTTTAAGTTCCTCAATCTGTTTTTGTTGTTCAATCACATACAAGGTAAGTTCCTCAATTTTTTGAAGAAGTTTATTTTGTATTTCACCAATATTAAAACCATTTTCTATAATTTCTTTAGCCGATGGTATATCTGGTAAATGTTGATTTGTTTTAATAAACTGCTCAACTTCATTTAGTGAACGAAGTTTGTATGAGGCTGTGAATACGTAATCAGCAGGAATAGCTAAATCCACTTTAACTTCTTTAGCATGAATGGTTCCATTTACTGTGAGTTCTGCATCTGGATTTGAAGTGCCTATTCCTACTCTCTTATTATAAAGATTTATGGACAGGGCATCAAAACTCGAAGCTCCTTCATAGGCGACTAAATGACCAGAAGGGTTTCCTGCTCCGTCTAATCTGTAGTTCAACCCTAATCCATAGTAAGCGGAGCTGCTAGCATTTGAGCCTATTCGAATGGCCTCATTTTGATTCCACGCATGTGGGACATCTACATCGAGTTTCGTTTGTGGAATTTTACCAACACCAATATTCTTACTAAATAAATTTATTGATAATGCGTCAAAACTTGAAGCACCTTCATAGGCTACTAAATGACCAGTAGGGCTTCCTGCTCCGTCTAATCTGTAGTTCAGCCCTAATCCATAGTAAGCGGAGCTGCTAGCATTTGAGCCTATTCGAATGGCTTCATTTTGATTACACGCATGTGGGACATCTACATCGAATTTCGTTTGTGGAATTTTACCAACACCAATATTCTTACTAAATAAATTTATTGATAATGCGTCAAAACTTGAATTGCCTTCATAGGCTACTAAATGACCAGTAGGGCTTCCTACACCGTCTAATCTATAGTTTAATCCTAAACCATAGTAAGCAGAGCTGTTAGCATTTGAACCTATTCGAATGGCTTCATTTTGATTCCACGCATGTAGAACATCAACATCAAATTTCGTTTGTGGAATTTTACCTAACCCAACATAACTATTATTTGAGTTATTAATTCCATTTACCCCATTTGGAATAAATAAATTTTGGGATTTTAACATTTGGATAGAACTTATAACCATCAAAAAAATTAATACACTATTTTTCATTATTTTCATTTTTAGTTTATCGTAAATGTATTATAATTGATAATTGACATGTTTACTAACTAATTGATACGTTTAATTATCGTCCTACACCTAAGGCACAAAACGAATAAAAATGATAGTCCAAGAAGCGTAACCCATAGAACCGATAAATTCCATTTCGATTGGCTATAGGTTGATGCGAGCTGCTTAGCGTTGAGATCGCCGCTAAAGTAATCGGCACTCGGAATCCTATTATAGTGCCACTTCCCAATTATTGTGCCCCTATTTATCAGCACTAGCCCTGGGTTTGCCCGAATTACTGTTTTAAGCATAATCCCATCGGCATTCAAGAAGGGGTATGCAGCACCTGTTCTGGCTATAAAAGCATCAATATCGCCTTTAGCAGAATTTGTAACACAGGCAAAACCATATCCTAAACTTTTTGCCTTAAAGTAGAGCTCGTTCAGCCTATCAACCGATTTTCGATTTGATTTATCGAGCCGATATGAAACAACCAAGAAGTAGTAGCTAGGGAATGAAAGAACTTCATCGGTCACCTCGTTTCCTTCGGTAGTTTGAAGGCTAAAACTCTCGATGGGCGGTGTGTAACCCTTTTTAACGAGCTCCGATTTTGCATCAACGTACTTCCAAGTGGTATCCTGCCAAGGGATATTGGTCTCGTTAAACTCCTTAACCTCTCCATCCTTTGTATAGTAAAGGGTGGTTTTATATACATCCGCCGGGGCACCCTCGGGGGTGCTCATCGCCTCAGGAATGTTTACACCAACCCTGTATGGTCTGAAATCGTATAGGGGCAATCGGGTGTATCCGATATATGGAGGTAAAAATGCAATAGCGAATAGAAGAACGAAAAGAACAACCTCCTGTAAAGCCAATTTACTTTGAGAAAGCAGCGTTCTCCACTTTAACAGAACGATTGCAGCCGCAAAAAATACAATATTCTTATAAAAGGTCTCCCAATTCGTCAGCTTAATGGCATCGCCAAAGCAACCGCAATCGTGCACGGGGTTAAATATGGCTAGCACAAAGGTTAGCGGTGTGAAGAATGCCATAAACAGAAAAGCTCCCCATGCGGCCAATCTTAGCCTTACCCCAAATAGTAGCAAAAGTCCTATAAATAGCTCGGCAGCGCATAGCGTAAACGATAGTACCAATGAAAGGGATTCCAAAAAATCGGCATGAAAAGCCTTAAAGTAATCATCGAGTTTATAGGCAAATCCTAGAGGATCAACCCCTTTAACAAAACCCGAAAAGATAAAAAGAAGTGCAAGCAGATAACGGCAAACATTAACCATGTGCTTCATATAGCATCGTTGTTATTAAGTTCCAATAATTGAATCAACCCTCTCCCGAATAAGATGAAATATCGCCTCGGGCTTTAAAACCTTATTCTCCTTATCGTAACAGCTAATCACCTTGAAACATGAATCGTACCCCTCCTGTTTAAGATAGACTTGGCGAACCTTCTCCTGAAATGAAAGATCCTTCTCATGGATATCCTCTTTCCCTTTTAGATATTCGCGATCCTCTCCTTTCCTATTCTCGGTTAGCCGATCAACCGTGAATTGGAATGGTACATCGAGGAAAAGGTTTAAATCGGGGCGAGGAATTTTATAGTAATCGAACTCCAAATCAACAATCCACCCCCTCAACCGAGCCTGATCAGCCTCATCGCTAAGCTTTGCGCACTGAAAGCCAACATTAGAATAGACATACCTATCGAGTATAACCGTTTCGCCCTTTTCGAGCCAACCCTTAATCATATTCGAGGCATCCATCCTATCGCAAGCGTAAAGTAATGCCACTACGTAGGGGTCAACCTGATTCACATCGCCCAATTCACCCCGAAGAAAGCGTGCAATCATCTCGCCAAAGAAGGGCGATTCCATTCTCGGAAAATGCAGGTAGCTGTTCTTAATGCCCCTCTTGCTGAGATATTCCGACAATAAACGAATTTGCGTCGATTTACCCGCTCCATCAAGCCCTTCTATAACGATTAAAGCCATACTCTTATTGGTCTTATGATTCAAATAATACTTTTCAAAGGCTAATTTGAGGTAGAAATAATAAAACTTTAGTATTTTTAAACCGAAATTAGCGAATTGAGCAACTCCAAAATTGCTCTGCAAGATAGAAAAAAATGGAAAAAGTCGTGTCATTATTTCAAGGAAGACAATCATTATTGAGCCATGGAAAACTAATTGATATTTCCAAGCCCTTGATAATGGGCGTAATCAATGTAACCAACGATTCATTCTTCGATGGTAGCCAGTTCCGTTTGAGGTCAAGAATTGCCCGAAGAGCCGAGCAGATACTTACCCAAGGGGGAGCAATCATTGACATTGGGGCATGTTCTACACGCCCAGGATCGATACCCGTTGAAGAGGGACAGGAAATTAAACGTCTAGCGAAGGCTTTATCGGTAATTCGCAAAAATTATCCCGAAGCAATTATTTCTATCGACACCTTTCGGTCGAATGTGGTAAAGGTTATCCATTCAAATTTTGGTATCGATATAGTAAACGATATATCAGCAGGAGAACTAGATGCCCAAATGTTTCAGACCGTTGCCGATCTAAAGCTAACTTATGTTCTTATGCACATGAAAGGCACTCCTTTTAACATGCAAGAGAATCCTAAGTACGAAAATGATATCATTAAGGAGCTATTCGGTTTTTTCACCCTTAGGGTTGAGAAATTAAAGCTAATGGGCGTTAAGGACATGATCATCGATCCTGGCTTTGGCTTCGGTAAAAATGCCGATCACAACTACACCCTTTTAAAGAACCTTGAAGCGTTTAAAATTTTTGAGTTGCCTATTCTTGCCGGATTGTCTCGCAAATCGATGATATATAAAACCCTCGGCACATGCCCTAGTAAAGCGCTAAACGGTACAACCATACTCAACACCATAGCGATACAAAATGGGGCTAAAATATTAAGGGTTCACGATGTAAAGGAGGCAGCAGAGGTGATCAAACTTACTGAATTCTTAAATAGTCAACCTAATATCTTATAGATTTCGTAACATCAAAGATAGCAGTTCTACTATGCAGAGAACTGACAACCGACAACAAAGAACCAACAACTGATACCCAACAATGCTCCAGCTATTCATTTTAACATTTATTCCCTTTAGAGTACTCGATATAATCGATATCTTTTTGGTTGCGTTCCTACTTTATCAGATTTATATGCTTATTAGGGGTACTGTAGCCATAAATATCTTTATAGGAATCTTCGTGCTATACATGATCTGGCTCGTGGTTAAAGTGCTTAACATGGAACTTTTAAGTAGCATTCTAGGTCAGATCATCGGCGTTGGTGTAATTGCCTTAATCATAGTATTTCAACAGGAAATTCGTAGGTTTCTGTTGTACATTGGCACCCGCTACCTATCGAAAAACCGCTTTTCGATTGAGAATTGGCTATTCCCAAAGCAAAAGAATCTTGTAGCCCCTGTTAATATTGAAGCCATTGTAAAGGCCTGCCGAAACATGTCGGAGTCAAAAACAGGTGCGCTTATCGTAATAGCCCGAAAATCGGAGCTGCAATACTACGCCGAAACAGGTGATATCATTGAAGCAGAAACATCGAGCCGATTAATCGAAAATATCTTCTTTAAGAATAGTCCCTTACACGATGGTGCGCTAATCATTATAAATGATAAAATCCGCGCCGTTCGTTGCATCCTTCCGGTTACCGAAAACCTGAATATTCCTGCCCATTTCGGCATGAGGCATCGTGCAGCGCTAGGCATTAGCGAACATACCGATGCGCTAATAGTAGTGGTTTCGGAGGAAACGGGTAAGATCAGCTTTGGGTTTGAAGGTGAAATCAAGTATGGAATTTCGAGCATTGAGCTACGCCAACTGCTTGAGGAATATCTTATTAACGACAATAATCCGCTAAGAGATTAGAGAATCAAATTCTCGCTATTTCTCCTTGCCTTCCATTTCTCTTTAATCCCAATCTTCTTCTCCTTACCATGAATAAGCCTTTCTATATTCTTCTGATGCGTGAAAAGCATAAGAATAGCAAGGATAAATGCAAAGATTACAAGCGATGGGTACTCCGTTCGATATAAAAAAATCAGTACAGCAGGAAAGGTGAATCCTGCAATCATTGAGCTTAACGATACATAACCAAATATCAGAAGGGTTACCACCCAAACCAATAGCACGAATAGCGCACCATAGGGGTGAATTGCAAACACAACGCCCGAAAGAGTTGCAACACCTTTACCGCCTCTAAAGTCTGCCAAAACAGGAAAAATATGACCAATCATGGCTGCAAGCCCGAGGTAAAGCTGAAAGTTAACAAACAGACCTGTTTCAGGGATATAAAAATCGGTGAAGTAGAGAAGCTTAACTGCCGTAAAACCTTTTAGCATATCGATAATAAAAACAAGAATACCAGCCTTTGCCCCAAGGGTTCGCATGGCATTGGTCGCTCCTGCATTCCCACTGCCATAATCCCGCACATCAATTCCATAGAAAAGTTTACCTATCCAAACCGAAGTTGGTATCGATCCTATTAGATAGGCCAACAGGATGATAAGAATCTTATAAAAATCGTCTATTACCACAGTCCCAAATTTTTCGCAAAATAGAGAATAATTTTTCGTGAATCAAAGCGAAAAACAACAAATACTTGAGTTGAGATAATATGTAATAAAAGCAAAAAATATTTAGCCAATTAATACCTGATATATAACATATTGATTTTTTTTAATGATTTTGGAATCATTTAATCATATTTTTCTACTTTTGTCATCGATATGTATATATTTACATATCAAAAAAAATCTTAAAATACTAAATTTTAAATACTTACAAAAAATGAAATCAATTACTAAAATTCTTCTTCTTTGCTTTACAGCAACGCTTATCGTTGCATCATGTAAGAAAGATGACAATGGGCCTGATAAGATAATTGTGAAACTTGGGGCGCAGTCCAATGCAACCATTGGAAGTTTTTATTCGCTCGGTGAGAACAAAGTTTACACCCAAGAATTAGCGGCGGAGAATCAGGATACCATTGATTTTCTATGCTTTTACGAACATGCAGAACCAAATAGAATCAATGATATCACCTTAGCTTCACCTGGGGCAACCATTACAGGTATTTTTACCGGAACAACTGAACCAAATTCATGGACAACAAAAAATTTAACAAAATTCCAAGATCCTTCTACCGAAATAACTATTGAAGAATTCGATTTGCTAGATCAAAATGATGCAACGATTGATAGCTATTTTGATAATACGGTTACCGGAGGAAATAAAAAAGCAAAATTACTAACCGCAGGAGATATATACGCATTCAAAACCTGTGATAACATTTATGGTTTGCTAAAAGTTATCAGTGTTGGTCAAAACCCCGATGGTTACGTTGAGTTTGAGGTTAAGTACAAGAAATAATCAGTCCACTTTACATATTATTGGCTGCATTCTGCTCAACATGCAGATTGCAGCCAATTTATTTTAAATGATATGAAGATAAAAATTCTTGCTTGCACTTTTCTCGGTTTATTGTTCCTCGCAATGGGTTGCAAAAAAGAGGATAAAACAACCATTGAGCCAAAAATAATTCTGAAAAATGGGGCTGATTATTCTATCGATGAACAGCTAGTACCTGTTGGTGGCAAACTCAAATTTGGAATTACGGCATCAGATGGAGGAGCAATCATCACAAATCTTCGAATCCAGCGGATTGCCGATGGTAAACTAATCACAGAGTTGGATAAAGGTTTATACATAAAGAATGGAGGTTTGGACTTTGATTATTCAGCAAACAAATCTTCTGCAAATCAGGAGATTTGGCAATTCTTTGTAATGAACTCCAACCGCGATTCTGCAATCACTACAATTACCATAAACCTTGGTGCTGGATCTGCTTATGGTGAAATATACCACTACCCCTCAATAAAGATAGGTATGCAAAGCAATACCGAATACCCCAACTACCTTGATCTGCACATAGGTACTCTTTTTACTAAAGCCAATGTAACAGGTCATGAGGCAGATGTTGACCTAGTAGGTTTTGTGTACACCACAAGCGGTATTCTCTCTCCTACCCTCTGCTGCCCCGGTTATACTGGAAGCAGTTCGGTTACAGGAAGTGATCGTTACCCCGAAATTGAAGCATGGAGCGTTAAACGATTAACCCAATACGATTATTTCTCCTCCGACAACAATCTTGTTAATCCGGTAAAATTCAATCAAGCAGCGAATGATAGCTTGCTTGTTGCATCTTATAAGCCAGAAAGTGTAAGCGGGCTTTGTAAGTACTGTAACGCTGGAAAAATAATTCCATTTAGAACCGAAGATGGTAAGTACGGCTTAGCTCGCGTTATTCACGCAGACTTAGCCAATGGTGGATACATGGAGTTAGATGTAAAAATTCAGAAATAGTAACAATCATGAAATTCAAACTACTTATTATTCTTTTTCTCCCCTTTTTAACAAATGGTCAAAGTTTATCAGGGTTTATTAAGGATTCAGAAACCGGATTACCCTTAGCAGGTGTCAATGTAATTATCCATGAGCGAGGAGCTGTAACTGATGCAAATGGATTCTTCAAACTTGACATAAACCCAACAGGAAAACAAACGGTTACTTTCTCTAGCATTGGCTATAAAAAGCAAAACAAGACTATAACTATTTCTGCGAATGAAAATATCACCATAGAGATTCAAATGGTTAAAGATGAGGTTTACATTGATGAATTGGTGGTAGCAGCAACCCGAACCGAAAACCGCATAAGTCAGATTCCAGGTAGAATAAATATGATTTCAGCTGAACGAATCTCGATGGTTGCAGCCCAAAACATTGATGAATATCTTCAACTTCTACCAGGGGTTCAGGTAAGCCGCTCGTTTGGCATCTTCTCCACAAAATCATCGGTAACCATGCGCGGGTTAAGCGGAAACGAGCAGGCTCGCACCCTTGTACTACTCGATGGAATACCCGTGAATAAAGCCGATGGTGGTTCTGTTAACTGGAACCTAATCTCAACCAATGCCATTGAACGGATTGAGGTTGTTAAAGGCCCTGGCTCTGCCCTTTACGGGGGTAATGCAATGGGAGGTATCATCAACGTTGTTACTCAAAAACCGTCTAAAGAAATTCAGGGTGATGTTACGGCTGAATACGGAACCTTTAACACAAAAATTGTAAGGCTTAACCTCGCAGGTAAATTTGGGGAAGAGGTAAACAAGGGCTTCTACTGGACAACCAACGGCTTTTACCAGAAGAGCGATGGCTATATCACCCAGTCAGAAGCGGATAGGAATATCAACCCATTCATCATTAAATCTAATGTGGATGAGAAAGCCCTAAATTTTAAGGTTGGTTACAATAACTCCGAGAAGTTTAATGCAGAGGTCAACCTAAGTATCTACGATGGGATAAGAGGAACAGGCGAAAAGGTTTACCAACCCAATGGTAATGAAACGGAATATCTCACCTATCAATTAAGAACAAACCTTAATGGTAAAATTGGTGGTTTAAAGTGGAACACATCTCTTTTTTACATAGATGAGCACTACATGAAGGTTAACGAGAGTAAGAAGGATGATTATACTTGGTATAACGTAACCTCCATTCGCAGAGATTTAGGGTTGCTCTCAAGTGCCAACTATTCAGTAGGTAAACAATCGTTAACCGCAGGTTTCGACATTCGTAATGGGCAGGTTGATGCATCGGATATCTACTATACATCAACCGATAAGGTTGATAATAATGGGAAAATGAACTTTTACGGGTTTTATGCTCAGGATGATTACTCCGTTACAGAAAAATTCAAACTCCTTGTTGGTGTTCGTTATGATTTAGCAACGTTTTACGATGGAAAGTTTAAAACCTATCACCCATCAGCCGAATCAACATTCCTTAGAGATTATGAGTTCTCGGGATTGGATGATGTTCAATGGGGAGCTTTTAGCCCTCGTATATCACTACAATACCGCCCGAATGACAACTTTAGAGTTTATGGAGGTTACAGCCGAGGATTCAGACCATCGGTGCTTGATGACCTTTGCCGCACAGGGCGAGTAAAAGGAGGAATGAAAGTTGCTAACCCTAATCTTGACCCTGAATACCTCGACAACTTTGAAGCTGGAGTCGATTACTCACCTTTAAAGGCTTTGAAACTATCCACAAGTTTATTCTACTCTATTGGGAGCGATTTTCTTTACTACGTTTCAACAGGCGACAGCATTGATATGGGGTTTGGCGATAGACCGATTATGGTTCGCTCAAACATCTCCAATGTAAATATCTACGGAGCCGAATTTGACATATCGTATAGCCCATCATCAACCCTTACAATGTTTGCAAATTACGCATACAACCATGCACAAATATCGGATTACAAACCCATGTCGGGGGATGACCCAGTTGATTTGAGCAATAATTTTTTAACGGATGTGCCTCAACACTCCTTTGCTTTAGGGGTATTCGTTAAAACAAGCGTAGTTAATATAGGTCTTACATGTCGTTATACAGGCGAAATGTATGTGAACGATCAAAATATTTACGACGAAATAGTACTATCGAATAAATATCCTGCATGGATTACAACCGACCTTAAGCTATCGCATGAATTTTATAAGCTAATCAATGCAAGCCTTAACGTTCAAGACATCTTCGATAAAAAGATTTATGATAGTAAAGGGGCTATTGGTCCTGGCCGATTCATAACCTTTGGCCTTGGCGTAAGAATCTAACAAACTGTTTTTTCATTACCTCGACAAAGAAATTTCACACAGAGAAAAAAAGGTTATTCGACAAAAGGTATGGAAAGGAAGAGATATAATCTGGTTTTGCTCCAATATTGACCCCAGAGGGGTCGGATGTTTATAGAAACAATGCCCATTTATGGTGCGACCCCGGCTGGGGTCGAATGTTCATGAGAATAAATATTTTCTATAGACATATAATCCCTCTGGGATTAAGAAAGCCAATGAATAAAAAGTGTGTGAGGTTTTCAAGAGATCACCGACTGTCTTGAGAATTCGAGGGACGTTTACCTGACATCAAACAAGCAGTTATAATTATAACACTGACAAACTGAATAAGAACCACCTTTCAAACCATTTAATCAAACTAAGTTTTTTATAACAACTCATAAAACTGATAATGAAATGAAAAAAACGCTCTTTATTTTAGCTGCAGCTTTAATATTTAATGCTTGTCAGCCAAAGCAGGCAGAGAAACAACCTGCAAATCAAAACAATCCTGACACATCAGGATTAACCAATAACTTCTACGACAACGAATCGGTAAACCAACTACCGATGGTTGCTCTTTCGCTTGAAGGTGAAATTGCTAACCCTAGTCAAGTAGATTTTAGCAAGTTGCCCATTCGCTCGGTAATTGTTAAGGAAACCAACCTTAATCCCGATGGAAGCAATAAATTCGTTGGTGCTTATAGATATGATGGATATTCACTTTTCGACATCCTTAACTCGGTTAAACTTCAAAAAAAGAATGTTGTTGAGTTTCCTCCTATCATCGACCTATACGTTGAGATTAGCAACGATAACGGCGAAAAGGTTATCTTCTCGTGGGGTGAACTTTACTACCCAAACAATCTGCACAATATCATTATTGCAAATGCGGTAATGCGTATAGTTCCAAGTAAAACCAAAGATTTGTGGCCATTACCCGAAACATCTAAGCTGGTTGTAGTATCAGATCTATTAACCGAACGCAACATCTCAAATCCATCAAAAATTATCATTCGATCTGCGGATGCTACCTTCAAGGTTCAGAAAGGTATGTCGCCCATGTTCAGCGAATCGTTTAGATTCACATCAGAGGAAGGTAAAGAGGTTGTAATTAAGGATATTCCCAAAGAATTGAATAAAATCACATACCATACAATTTTCTATGGGAGGGGCAAAGGAATCCACAGCACTACACCATTTACCGGCTATCAGTTGAAGGAAGTACTAGAGCCTTACTTTAACCTTTCCAAAGAGAATCTTCAGCGCGGGCTATTCGTTTTTGCTGGGCTCGATGGCTATCGTGTAGCCCTCACATATGCCGAGTTATTTAACAGAAACGACCAATCAGAGTTTCTACTAATTAGCAATCCTGACAATAAAGAGAGCGGTTGCTTTAAAATCTTCCCTGCTTGCGATTTCTTTTCCGATAGAGCTGTAAAGGCATTAACTGAGGTTAGGTTTGAGAAACGATAATTAAAATTGATTTCGATTGTAACCCCATTAGGGTTCAGAACCCTAACGGGGTTATCGCTTCAATAGGATCGCTCACCCGAATGGTAAGCGATCCTGTTATTTTAATACAATTGTCTATCAAAACAATGGATGAATCTATCAATTCGATAGAACAATCAGGTTTTGAAGTGGAGGGAGTACTTCGAAAATACCCTCCCCTACCTCATAGATAACACCTCGGTTAGTGTATCAATTTCTTTTCGGTATAAATTATTAAGCATGCGGTTCTCCCCAACGATTGATTTTATTATTCTCCAAGCTAACTTCGGGACAGGTATCTGTAGCTAATAATGCCTTTTTCTCAACCAAGCAACCACAAAAGCGACAAATACCACTACTCCCTTTTTTGCTTAACATTTTATATACGAACTTATCGGGAACGCTAGAAAGAAAATCACAGGCCAAACAAGCATTCAATCGTTGGTTAAAAGTTTGATTATCGACCTTGGCAAATCCAGATTTTCCCCATTTTAGTAAGGCTTTTGCAAAATCGATAATCAGCTCATCGGTATTTTTACCATTATAATGCTCATCTTCAACTTTTAAATTTGCAAGTACACCTTTAGCTTGCTGTAGAAAATGTGTAAAGAACTCGGGTGTACCCTTCGACACCAAAAGGTTATGGAGGTAATTATTGTCATGTAAAGCCGCAAGATATACCTCTTCCGAAACAGGTTCATCCAAATTCAACAGATTAGATAATTCTTCTCTGCTTGCGAAGGAAATATCTTTAACGGAATCATCATCCTTTGAATTACAAGCAGGAGCTCTGTGCCGTGTTAATGCCTCTTCTTTATTAAATTTTAGCTGACAAATCTGATCACCCACCTTTATTGTAACGATATCGCCTGTGGCTAGATTCTGTTCCAGCCCTGAGAAATTTGCCTGATCAATAATTTTTTGCCGAACAGCACTATCAAGGGTTATTTCTCGAATATCATGGATTTGCATTGTTGACATAATATATAATATTACAGTATTAGACTTATTATTCCTTTCATTTACAGCTACAATAGCAACATTCACCCGTATCAGGGCTACAAACAAGAATTAATCGTCCTGGAGGCCAGCTTTGATCATGGCATATACGATGTATCTGCTGCGAGTACTGGCTACAAATAGATGAAGCACAATAGGGCGGTTCTTCTTGATCCATCGTTCTATTATCAAGCGGCTCTGAGGCAACAAAGTATTCGGCCTCACCTACAATTACTGGAGTTTTATCCAGTTTCAAATCACCCTGATTCTGTAAAGTGATATGAACCTGTTTCTTTATGGATTGGATTACCCGTTTTTCCAACCCTGATGCGTCTATATTATTTTTTGTTTTCATCCGTGCAAAATATTTAGTCATTTAATTATTAGTACGTTACAATCTCGATTTTAACAAACACTATCGAGCAGATGCCTGCCTGCCAGTAGGCAGGGCAGACAAGGGAACACCCATATTTTGTTGGCTTCGCCGAGCTCGCACAAAACGCTCGGTTCATTGGTGCTTTTGTAATGACAATTACATGGATGTTTCATGGGTTATTGAACCTAATTGATTCATTAAAAACCGAGAGTGCCTAAAAAGTGTTCACATAACCCTTATCTCTACTCTTTCTAGGCACTTTCGTTAATACTTAAGCCTTAAAGTTCGCACTACTATGCTCAGGATTCAACGGAGAACCCTGTTCTGAGTATAGATTTGAAACCAATACGACATAATCCTTATTTACCTCCAAACCTTCAACGGTTAGTATAACCTCTTTAGGTTTAGCAAGAGAAAAGGTTGCATTGGTAACCGCAAAGTTTTTTGAATCATCCGTAGTCGCTTCAATTCGATAATTTTCGATAGTTTGGGCCGTACCTGGATTTAAAATTTCATTAAAACTGAGCACTACACCATCTTTGGTATTCACTGCTTTGCCCAAAGATAAAAGCGCTGGACCACCGGCACATTCGGGAGGATTTACTAATGCACCCGCAGCTTTAAAGGTAGCGAGCCTACAATCAAGCGAAAGATTCTTGCAAGATTTATCTTTCCCCCTGTTCTTAACTATATAGCTAAACGTTTTCTCAATCTCCTTGAGTGAGTCCATGTATATTTGAGCAAACAAACTTTGATAGAACACTTTTCGCAAAGCATTGGCCACTCCATAATAATCGGCTTTAGCATCACAAGCTAAGACTTCACCAACTTCAGCTCCAAGTAAATGACCAACCTCATGGGCAATAATTAATGCCAATCCGGCTAAGTCTAAGCTCATAACTCTAGTCAATCCACCCGAGAAAACAACAAACATTTTATCATCATCTTTCCACGAATATGCGTTAAAATCATCCGAGTAAAAATCGGTCAAAAAGCTAATCTCAGGGTAAAAGGTATTAAAGAGCTCGTTTAAATATAGTACAGCTTGCTGATTTGCTGAATACCCTTTTGGGTATAAAGGTGCATTTTCACTCAGCTCTTTTGCCTGCAAGCCTGTGAAGAATTTCTTTGCATGTTCTGGAATCTTAATGGTAAGCGCTGATTTAGGTATGAATGTTGGTTTATTTATATTCTTTAAATCAGCCATACCTAAGTTTTTCGACTTCACACTTCTTTTGGTGGAAACTTCCTCCTGATTCTTTGCCTGTGGTAGGTTTTCGTGGTTTTTCACCAAGAACCGTTCATTGTCCAGCTCACCGTGTGAATAATGAGTTTGCACAGCATAGTCTGCACTCACAACCCCTTGAGATGATAATAGATGTCCATCTAAACTTGTTGGCTTACCTACAGAAGTTGCAATGTGATGCACACCTCCGATATACAAACCTACGTCCACACTATGAATCTGAACTTTTTTTCCTTCTGGTGATACTAAAAAATCTTGATTTTTGATTAGTTTGTCTGCTCGCTTCAACTTTCCTTCAGGCATAAGGAATAGATGATCCATAGTAACAATCAGCTCTTGTCTATCATCTCCATAAACAAGATGCTGCATCATTGGTTGACGAGAAATTGCACCTGTACCATGGCTAAATTCGACCGTACCAGTTTTCCATTTTAAATCTGGGCCACAGGTTAAAACTTTATCGCCAACTACAAAATCCTGAATGACTTTTTCTTTGTCACCTGGGATTGAAATTTTCGTTCCCCAAGCAAAACAGGAACAGGTGCAATTACAACAATCTCCTGTGTATGGGTCACAAATTAAAACCAAATGACCTACGGGCCATTTATTTGCCTTACAGGTGTCATTGATATGGGTCGAAACGCCACTACAATGAGATGCTGAACACATTGGTGTACTCATAATTAAAGTATTTTAAAGTGAATTAATTAAGAAAACATATTGATATCTATTATTTATTACTACATGGTAATTTTGTACAAGAGTTGATTACTTGCCAATTAATTTGCCCCTCACACACTACAATAAGTTCGATATTAAGAAGTACCTCAGGATCTATCCTGCCATCTTTAATAATGGATGATGGTGCATTGACTACATTCAAATACAACTCCCAATCTTTTAAGAAATCTACCTCTTTCACATCCGGGGCAAAACTGACGCAGGCATAGTTATTGGTTAACGTGATCTCTTTTATAGCCTGATTACCAATTTTAATTGAAAGGAATGGGCTGGCAGATTGTAAACTCGCATTATTTGCAACATCCAGCTGCAGGTATACAATATTGATTCCCATATTATTTACATGCGGTAGCAATAGCGATTTTCCTGTAGAGAATGTTAATTTCTGAATATCACTTACCGGTTGTGTATTTAAGAATTGGTACCATTGAGATGCAAAATTTTGACGGCAATTGTAATACATTGAATTGCTATACTTCTGTAATCCTGAAAGTGCAGTTATTTGCTTAAAATAATCTTCGCCTCCATCCAAAGCCGTATAGTTAACCTTTATAATCACATCACTAATGCTCTCAAAATTAATATGATTTGAGGCTAATGGCATTTTCAGCTCCCATTCCGAAATAGCACCTGTACCTTCAAAAGGCAAATAACGCTCATCCTGAAAGTTTAATTCAAACATACCCGAATCGTTTACTCCGCTAGAGAGTGCAATTTGCTGATTAGGTTTCCAGTTAGAACAAAGCGTTCCTTCCTCTGGCTTTCCTTGTCCAGATATAAGATAATTTACCGTTTTGGAAGAAGGCTCTACCACAATCTTATTCGATTTTTGGGTAAGTATTGCTTTTATGTTTTGATATGGGCCAACAACGGCAGGGATAGAAATGCTAATACTTTTTATTCTTCTACAGTAATGTTCCGGATAATCGTAATCAAAAAATAATTCGGTAAGAGAGAAACAACAAATACCCTTGGTTTTTAAATCGATTAGCGCATAGGGATCTAATTCTATTAACGAAACTGTTTTTTCAATCTCCAAACGTCTATCGTTTTTATCGGTATATGCTTTCCCCATTTGATCTAGGGCGAGCATTAAACCTTCTCCTGCCAACAAACCCTTTTTAAGACTATCCCAGTAACCAAAGTTGACAAAGCTATCTTTGATATTTAACTCATATTGAAACGCTTGTTGTGCTCCCATTGCCATCTCCTGGGCAAGCTGGTACATTTGATAATAGAGCGTGCTTAATCGCCCAATCATCCATTGGTATAATGCCTTATTGGTAAACTTATTCTGATAAAAATCTTGTATCTGCTGCTCCTGATCTATCTGTTTTTTATGGATATTAAGATCTTGCTTAGCGATACTCAGCTGAAACTCCTGCGCAGCAATTTGATCTTTAATCTGCTCAACATCGTCCGAAGCCAGCTGTATCTGAAGTTCCCATTCCTGATCTCTTCGCTTATACCCCCCTTTGATCTGATTGGTGTTTGCTACATAATTTGCAGCTACAGCACCCATATCAGCAACAGCACCTATCGCATCGGCGACATTACCTAATTGGATACCGCCATAGGTCATTGCAAATGGTGAACCTACCTGAGGAATTGAATACAAAATGGAAGAAGATGTCTTAGCAATTGTCGATGCAATATTAAATCCGAGAGCTACAGCTAAAGCATCTAGATTTGCAGATTCATTGGGTATAAGACCAACCTGTAGCCAACTTGTATATTTATTATATCTATCGGTTGCACTTTTCAGGCTTGCATTAAGGGCTTCCAGTGTATTTTGAGCAACATCAATCTGATTCTGCTTATTCAATGTAATATATTGAGTAGCGAAATCTGATTAGCTGATTGTAGCAAGGTCAACGCTTCGGCATCATTCTTCTCCAATGCGCTTAGCAGTTTAGACCCGAAGTCCATAACGGTGCTAGTTGTATTTTTTGCTTTTTCAATCAGATATAAAAATCGATACACAGATGCATTGCCTTGTAGCTGTTGCAATAATCTCAACGGGCTTTGTCCCCCAGAAGTAGCAACGGCTCTTACTAATTGGAAAACATCGATAGGTGGTTCGAATAGTGCTAATGTTCTAACCTGACCATCTATATTCATACAATTACGAATCTTGTAAAGCTGACCCTCAATACGATCCCAGAGCTTTAATAAATAATCATTTTCAGGCACACAAAAAACAGCATCAATTTCATTAAAAGGTGTGCTTGTTAATTGAACCGAAGTAGTATTATAAACTTCGGTTTCTAGTTCTATTAAAAATTGTGGGATTTCTTGACCTTTATAAGCATCTTCAATTTTTTGAAATGTAACAACGCCTCCTTCCGTTTCACATTTTCCTACTTCCTGGGGTCGAGTACCAAGTAAATCATAGGCTAATAAATATAAGGTTATAGCCTCTGTTATACTTTCCCAGGTGTCACGTGCAAACAAATCATCTGCCCAATCGAGTATATTCTCAATATAATTCATCACAATACTCTTTTCATATGCTCCTATTCGAAGCATGGCAATGGCATGTGGATCAAATGGGTGATTGTTATAGGCATAAATTTGTGCTTCATTGGTAAGGTTCTCCGTCATAGTTTCCAGTGATTTCTGGATTCTGAATGGGTAGAAATACCAATATTTATTCTGTTCAGGAACATCAGGTAGCAAGCCTTCACTTACAGGTTTTGTTGGGTTGAAAATGTATTCATACCACTTTTGAGCATCTCTGAATTGGCGGTTAGAGGTTAACTTCTTTGCTATTAAAAATGGGATGTGGAAAAATACCTCCCAGTAGTATGGACCGTATGAACCTTTAAAATCAACTTGAGCCCCATCTAATACTGTTGGCAAAATCACATTCGATGATGGGTTGAATCGTGAGAAAGGAAGTTCTGGTTGCGCAAATGGTGATTGCGCTGCTATGGTAAGTAAACTTTCTACTCCTCCAATAAATAAACGATTGCTTAAAGGCTGAATTGCGGCATCGGCAATACGAATGAATTTGAATTTGATATTCTTTAACTCCTCAGGTTTATCTGTATAGGCTAAAGTGAGTATATCTGTTTCATTTGAAGACGCCAGATCATGGTTTATTTTTAGAATATCTGAGATTGGCTTTACCTCCTGCTGAGTGATTGAAAGGAAAGCCTCATCGCCATTACTAAAGACAAAACTGCCTGTTTGATTCTTTAAGGTTGTTGTATAGGCATTCGGCACGGCTATATTGTTTAATAAATTTACCGAAGTTGAACCGTATTGCCCAAAATTATTACCCATATCCCCATAGTAATTGTCAACAATTACATTCTGAGACTCAATCATTTGAAGTTTTGCATTTATAGCATCTATACTTGCTCGATAAGGAATTGGTGTGTTATATATAATATTCTGAAGAATAGTTGTTGTCTCATCCAGCTGAAGGTTTGGCTGAATAATGACTGTTGGTGTTAACACGTTGTACCCCGTCATACCTGCATTTGCAGCATTGTTAGCACGAACAATGGCATCATAAAGATTTTGGTTAAACTCAGCTTGCTCAGGGCTTACTGCGCTACCCGGTTGTGGTGGATTTGTAGGGGTTCCGGTTGGCAGGTTAAAAACATCGCCATAAGTCATTAAAATAATTTCTTTCCCTTGGGCATTCTTCAAGGTCATTGGGTATGCCTTCTGCCAGTATAGCTGATTTTTAGAAAAATTAATTCCTAGGTTATTAATCCAATCGGTTATATCGGAAATGTACTTATTGGGCCAGCTGAATATGGTGTAGTTATCGTTAAGGTATTGCTCCTGCACCCATTCTTTACTAAAATCGTAGAACGAGTAGTATAGCTTTGACTGAAAAATAGTGTTTTTAACCGTGTTATTATTCTCAACAATAGACTGATCAACAGTTTGTAATTCGACCCAAAACAGGAAGAGCTTGTTAAAAGCGTACAATGGCGAAATAAAATCAGAATTCACTTTAACATTAATCTTTTCCCAGTAAGTCCACACAGGATTGTCTGCTTTTGGATTTATGCATTTCCTATAATAATAGATGTAGGGCTTGGTATGAGTTCTTCCAAAAAAGAAGATTGTATCAGTAGCCTCTGGGGTATCCTTATCGGCAACCTTACAACGATAATTTCCAGCATCAACTAAATTGGATATGTTGGAGAACCCGTTGAAATAGTTAATATACGATTTACGAACATTTCCAGAGGTAATATCGGACTGGAGCAAAGCATCCTCTAAATCTTTATAGATTGAAGATTCATTGGTACGCAAATCAGGCTCTATGTAATTCTCTGGGTACAAGAATACCTTCCTATTCGCTTCCCATATACGGTAGTTCATCATCCACTCCCACCAAACCTCTGGGATATCAAACGTATTGGCGCCAATTTCTATCCCCATTCTACATCGCTGCATATACATTTGCAGCGACAACAACCCTTGTTTCACATAGGATATATCAGAACATCCAGAGGTCTCAACATCCATTAAAAGGTATTCGGAAACATTTCGAGCATAGGCTATGTCTTTATATGTCTCATGAAGATACCAGATAACAAGTTTAAGGTATGCTTCACGAGTAATAGGTAATGTTTTTCCGTTTAGCTTTCGGCTTATGCCCTCCCATTCAGGTTCACTATACTTTGCTTTCAATGACTGCAATATGATATCCTCGTTGGATTGCCAGATGGACCAATTGGGAGTATCAACATTGTTTACTTTAGTATTCCCATTTACAGGCAACCCATTAAGTTGGCTAAGGTTAGTGAGCACAGAAATATTGGTGCCACTTGCAATGGTTATATCAAAAACAGCTTTTAGTGAAAGTACCCCAGATAAGGTGTCGTAAAAAGTTGCATCACCTTTGAAATAGCTTACCAAACTACAAATTTGACTCGCTGGCCATTGGGTAATTTTTGATAACGCATCGACCTTTAGGCCATTAGCGCATTGAGTATCGCTAGGCAACGAAAAATAAGCAACAATTTCGTTGGATTTTTTATACGTGTTGATAAATTGCTGTAGCTGGTAAATACTCTTAATATTGCTAAAACTCAACGTACTTAAATCTTCAATATTATAAGCCGCATGTTGAGAAACGACACTTTGAGTTGCAACAGCACTGAGGAGTAATCGACTTACCAATAATTCGTATCGAGAAACATACTTTAAGTAATCCTCAATAGGTTTCCATTTTGTATCTTCAACTTCAATTAATGGTGTATACAAAAGTGTTAAACTATTCGTATTTTCTCCTGCTGTAGCCCAATTCAAAAGAGCTATTGTCATATCGTTTGGAGCAGCAATAAATACACTGATTTGCTGTGCTAAAAACTGCATTTGACCTTCAATTTTCTTGGTGCAAACTAGGTTTACATAATTGTCAAAGGATATAACATCATCCGGCGCAATTAACGTATTCAATTCATCGATTTCGGACTTCGTAGGCATTCGAAGAATAATACCAGTTGCGTCTATTTTTTGTCCTAGAAATTTAATATACGCTTCAGTTAAATCTGTTATAACGCTTTTACTAACAAAGAAGTCATACACTTTTCCTGATGTAGCACTTGTTATAGTGGCATTATCTACAAAACTCGTATTGCTAATAAGACTCGTAGGAGCTAAGTTCCACAAGGTAGTCATGAGCAACTTAACATTCTCCAGAGCAAAAGAGTAACGAGCCTGTTCGTTTGATTTTCCAGTCAGAACAAAAGCTATCTCCTGTGGGCTCAAACCAGTATCTCTCACCCAAGTTGCAGCATCAAAAAGCTGCATAAGCTGCGCTAGAGTAAAGGCTTTATCTTTTGGTAATTGAGATAAATCGAGAAGCGTAAAGTAATCAGCAACACTAAGGTTGAATAGACTGAACAGACTACTGTGCCTGTACAGCAACGACAAGTTTGGAACATCAAGCTGAATCGTTTTTCCATCTCCCCAGATAATTGCTCCCATAGCAGTTAGCTGATCACTGCTAATGCCCAAAGCGGCGGAAAGACGATCGAATCCAAAGCCCGTAGAAGCTACGTTTGGATTATTTATACTCCAACTCTGAATGGTATCTTTATATAGCGGATTAGCCGCATATACGGGTCGATATATTGTCTGCCCATAAGGAGTAAACGGATTATTAAATACCTGATCGAAAATATCCAATGCCTTTTTCCCCGACCCCTGCCCAAACGTATTCATATCATTTAAAAATGCTGATAGCGTCTCTAAATTGATGTTAGAAGTCGCAAGGATATACTTAAATTGGGCAATAGCAGTAAAACTACTATTATCAATTGTTGTTGTATTGAGAGCTCTTAGCACCTCATTTAACTGAGAAAAAGTCCAACCAAACTGTTTTGCTAATCTAATAAAGCGATTTGTGCGATCAAGCACTCTAGTGTCGGTAAGGTTAACCAATGTGCTTAGCGATGGATTCTCTTTATTAACATTTAAATATACATATTGACTATTTTCTAATGGTTGGTTGATAAAGAAGTTATGAGCAAATTTTGCGGTGATTTCTTCAGAAGATAAATTACCAATAAGTAATTCATTCAATTCATTAAAAGATAATCCTGTTTGAAATAAAAATGTTTCTTGAAGCGCTAGCTCGTCCTTCCAATTATCCCCTGCGCTATCCATCCCAAATTGGATCTTAAGCTTTTGAGAATCACTTATCGATGTAGTGATTAACGCAAACCATTCCTGAGAGATGTTTAAATAAACTTTAGCCCAACCTTCATTACTAATTTTTAGCGCTTCATATATTTTTGAAAAACTAGTATTCAGCTCTTGCAGATAGATATCGATGTTTTTTTGAGGTAAGTTAACTGGGAGGTTAAATGGATACACTGCGATGGCGACACCTAATTCGGCATCTGTTACATTCAAAGCCTTCTTGACCTGTGCGGCCAATGCTTCATTTATCACTGCTAAATAGGGTGTTAATCCGCTAGTATTTTGACAGGTAAGCGGTAAACTGAAAAGGTCTGGTCTTCTATCCCTAAGTGAAAGATTTTTAGGAATAGCGCCAATGTTTGGCGTGGTAATATAACGATCAACAATACGCATGAGATCGACAAAATAGGCAGCTGGCCCTAAAATTGAATTACATGATTCGCAGCCACAATAACTTAAACTCCCAAACATTTCCTGATACCCTGGTAGGTTTTGGAAATGGTTTGCAGCTGCATCTCCCATCAAACGTGCGTTGAATGCCTTATTATAAGGAGCATCGCTCATAGTAGCGGCATTACCCCAAAGCAACATGGTGCGTGCTTTAATATCCAGTGCCTTTTGATAAAGTTTGTCAAGCTCGTCATCGCCAATACCCAAAAGACCTTTATAGCGTTTCACAAACTCCTTTTCAGGCATCGCTGCAATATGCTGTGCCGAGATAATTCCTTGCGAAATGAGCTTTTCAGCCACCTCTTCATTAGGATTTATTCTTAACAGACGTTGATAGGTTTTTAGCGTTTCGATATTTCCGATCTTTCTTTGACCTTTCAACTTTAATTGACTCACAACTTCATCATTGTGAAAATCGAAGTGAAGAATATCGAAATCTGGATTCTGCTTATATAATGAAGCGAATTCAGGTTTGGTTAACTTAATTTTTTGTGTCTTCATATTAAAGTACAATAGGTGTAATGTATACTCTGCTATCTCAAATTATTGATGGTATAAATCTGTATCAGCAAGTTGCTAGTTGAAGAAACTCCAACTTGGAAAATTAACAACCGGCCCAGTATTGAATGTTCTTACCACATTAGTGGAATTCCATAGAAGACCTCTTGATGTGACATTAACAGCCTCTTCATAATAGCGATAGCTACTTGAAGTAACTGTGCTATAGTCATTACCAAATAAACCACTCCACGTTAAGGTTCGTTGGTAATATTGATCGTGTGTTTCTCCTCCTACAATGTTTCTAGGACCTCTAGGGTCATCCATTCCAGAAGTAGAACCAAATGCACCATATAAAAGGGGAAACTGTGGTAATCCTCCATTGGGCTGCCCCACAGCAGGTACTAATCCAATAGCAGTTTGAAGATCCAATGCATTTTGTGCTGCCTGTAATACTGAAACAATGGGTGTTTCAGTAGAAATGGATAATCGACCAGGTCCTAATTCCGAATTCCAACGAGTATCGGCAAGCGTTGCTGCCTGATAATGTGAAGGCCAGGCATCAGCAACAATTATATCATGCTCAGAAAGCATCCTTGGATCTCCTATCATAGTGAAAGAATGATGAGCAGCTTCATCCCAAACCCTGAAAATAGGCTGAGTGGTTGGATGACTAATAAGGTAGGTATGCGTTAATGCGCTAAACTCATTGCAAGCACCACCATGCGCAGTAATAGCCGAAGCGGCTCTATTTATTGCATTGTTTAGTCCGCGAGACTCAATATCCCCAAAGGTAGTTTGCAAAATACTTCGTGCAACAGATAGCCTAGCCGTACTTTCTGCATGAGTGCTATTCACATCGTCCCAAACATTTCCTGCATAAGGAACATTCTGGCGAGCATCTTGTATTGCGTCATGAGCATTTGTAAGTAACTCTCTTTTTTGCGGAGTAACCTTTTTATCTTTCGACATCCCATTTTGGTCATTGAAGGTTATTGGATTCCCACCCACAAAAGCATACAAATTCATCCCGTCCACCGTTCCAGCCGGATCAGGTTTGAGCCAGCGACCAAGCCATGAGGCATAATACCTTGCCCCGTAATAGTAAAGCCCTGTGCTATCGTCACACTCTTTGCCTGAGTATCGGTACTCTTTAAGGGCTACCTCCGCTTGGTTCTCTCCTGTAATGATTGCTGTTCCGCCATATGGGAAATACTCTTCGTAGGTGATCAACTTTGCAGTTTTATCCATCTCCAGTGAAACAGAACCCAGATTATTGCTCATCTGAAAACGGCACTGCCTTATTTTTTCCTTCTCGGGGTTCTTCTTATCAGTAGTGATATAATAAATGATTGCAACGCATGTTTTATCGTCCATTACTCTCAAAGTTTGCCTCTCAAACGACAGTCCAGATGGTTGCTCTACACTCCCCGAATAGTTTCTTTTAATTTCGTAATTACCCAGGTAAATTTTATCCTCAACAAGCGTCACATCGCCACCATTCGCCATTCGTTCAGATACTTTACGGGTACGTTGTTCATGGCTGTTGTACAAGTAGTAGTCGCTATCGTCAAGTTCATCAGGTCGCTCAATAATTCCAGCTTTTATTAGATTCTCACAACAATTGAATGAAAGATCAACACTATTATTGATATCCAACTTTCTTAAATTTCCAGAGGCATCATAATCCAGCCCTTTCAGTCGGTTTGAATTATCTTCTACAGCCGTTTCCTTTGTCCATGAGGCTGAGGTGGCTATGTGTTGCTTTTTAATTAGATTACCCGAATCGTCGTAAGTATAACTTTCGCTATAATTTTCAAGTTTATCGGCATCGTTGGTAGATGGAGGCGGACCATAAATGCTCTGCTTAAAGCTGCCATCCGAAGGGTTGTTCTTATAGGTATTGGTAGAAATGCCTTGGTGTTGACGACCATTAGCCTGAATCAACCTATAAAGGGCATCGTAGGTGTAACTAGAAAGAGGTTCTACTTTTTGGTTCTTGCTGAATACAACATTAATGGTATTATCGCGGGTTCGAGTAATGTTTCCTACAGGATCGTAATAATATTCAATATTTTGTATTTCAGGATTCTCCTCTGCATTAATGGGTCGAGTACTTTTAATCGCATCAAGTCGCAGGGTTGTTTCTTCATAGCTATACGTTGTATTGATGTTGTTTCCATATTTAATTATTGTCCTTTGCCCCTTGGCATCATACTCAATATGGGTTATTACCTGCTGATTGGTTTTATCCGAAAACTCAACGTTAACCGTAATAAGTTGACCTGCCTGATTGTATGAATTTGTAGTAACAGAACCATCGGGGGTTACCTGAATTACAAGCTGTTTTACTGCACCATAGCTAAACTTAGTTGGGAATATTTCATCTTGAAGGGCAATTGGAGCATTCCAGTTTGCAGCCGTTTTATACTCCTTAACCATTTGCCGAGACGCTTCCAGAACATCGCCCTGTATGCTATATTGACTGGTTAAAGCAATACCCGATAAATCCTTCAATTCATACAATTGTCCATTAAGATTCCTTTCTTGAGCATTGGGTTGAATTTCTCCATAGGTAAAGATTTCAACTAGGTTAAAATCATCGTAAGAATATATTGAACCAGAATCGATTATTTTCTTTACCCGTAATTCAGTTCTACGCTGCAATCTGTCATAGCTAATAATCTGACAATAGCTGCGTGCGCTCCAAGACCATAGCTGCCCATCAAAGATATTGCTCAAATGTTTTTCTGTACCAGCGTCAATGCTATCGATAAGAATCGGTGACTCAGCACCCATTGCATAACGGTATCTGAAGTTATAGTAGTTGGTATCTTTGCTTTGGTTCGAGTAGTAAAGGCGTGGATCAATAGTTTCTGTATTTCGACCAGAAACATCGGTAGTGTAATAAGAAGTTAGCTCGTTTTGCCTAAGCAGAGTGGTTATCTGCCCTATTAACGACTTAAACTTAACATCCAGGTATAATTCAAATCCTTTGGTGTATGGCTGAAATTTATGAGTAAGCCAAGTAAATTGAGGATTACTCTTATCCTCAAGAATATACCCTTTTGCTTTTAATTCGTCCCATACCTCTTCAGATGTGAACGTTGTTCTTTGTACAATTTCTACAAAAGCATTTTTAGAGACATTCCCAAAATTGTTCTGAATGTCAAGGAATACATCACCGGTATTGTCGATGACTTTGGTAGTAGGTGTATTATAAAACTTCACCGCTTTATCAATAGCGTCCTTTTGATCAAGACTCAGGTTATCAGGGTAATTCAACTTGTAATATTGCGAATCTAAAACGGTGTCATCCTCATCAAAATGAACCTCTCGCCATGGTGTGAACTCTATTTTGGAAAAAAAACCTTTTGGAGAATCAATTCTTATTTCTCGTTCAAGGGGATCGTAATGGGTTACCGTTGGGGGTGGACATGGGATATCCTTTTGATCTTCATATTCAGGTGTATTAATGAAATACGGTAAGTATTGCTCAAAAGGTTTCCCTTTATTATTATAAACTGTTCTACCACTAACCTGCCACCTGTTATCTGTTTCATCCTGTGCAGGATTACTATCTTTACCAAGAATCAGTTCACCATTTACCTCCCGTATAAATGCAATACCGGAATCTGTTTTTATCTTTTTTTCAAGTTCACGTCCGATGCCATCGCTATAGCTAATCAACATCTGGCAATAAGGTAATTTATCTTTATCGGAAGAATGCCAGTAGTTGTTTCGAATAAGATTTATGGAACAGGTAGGTTGTTGCTTTTCTATCCAAGCATTTAAATTGTAATAAAAATAGGTTGAAGCACCTTGAAGGTATTTATCAGGATTATTAATCACGTCATCAAATGACCCATTCTCAGGCGTCTTATACTCCGCGGCAATTTGTCCATTGGAATAAAGAGTCATTCCTCCTGTATTTACACCATTTTCAGTTCCGAACAACGAGGTTACAACAACCTGACCAAGCGGATCGAAAAGAGCCTGAGCCGTATTACTATTTATGTCAACTATTTGCTTAGGCTGATAGGTAATGTAATCTATCTCCGCTTTAACAATGTTTTGTTTGTTATCATCGATATATTGAGCTATTTGAATAGGAGAAAAATAGCACCTGTCGTATTCTATAATGGTTTGAGAAAAAAGGGATGATGATTTATCTACAAATGTATTTTCGGTTTTACAAGGCATGTAAAAACAAGTTGGGGTAATAGGGAGGAAATAATGCTGAACCAACCCTTTGTTCCACCAATATTTTGAATTCTGGTCAAAGAAATATCCACCTTTTGATTGTAATGTTTCATCCGTTAGCCTGCCATCAAAAACCTGAACTACAAAATCCTTAGTAAATACAGCATTCTCATTATGGTGCATCAAAGCTCTTATCGATATTTCGCAATGAGGTAGAAAATCTGTTTGCGGTTCATTCCAGAAATAAGATCTATTCCAGGTAAATTGGCGAGCCTGCAAAACGCCAAGAGTTAACACTCCTTCGTATGGTACAATATTTTGAAGAGCAGAACTGGCTTGTGATTTTATTTCATCGAAATTAAAATATGCGCTATTTTTTAGGTCGAGATTGAAAAGTTCGAGTTCCTGCTTTTCACATGCAGTATGACAATATAGATATTCAGGCAACGGACGAACATAGACATTCAACGAAACAGTGGCTTTTAGCTGTTGTTGCTCTGGGTAAATAATTGCATCATTATCAACGCCTGAACGCCTAGGAAGAAAAACGCTACATGATTGTAAGATATTTCCAAATCCATCCGCAACAAGTGAAAACCCTTGTTGAATTCTAGGATCATCGGGATTTCGCTCGTATTGATAGGAAATACTTTCCCGTGCATTTACCATAAAAACGGCATAACCCCCTTTTTCTCTCTTCTGGAATAGTTTAACCTCTACATTGGATTCCTCAACGGTATATGGATTCTTGTATATTTCTGGGTGCGTGTCTTTATCATCACTGTAAACCTCTTTTCTTATTACTTGACCACTCATTGCTACGTAAGCCTGCCTTATTGTTTCTGCATCTTCACAATAAATTTCACTTGCAAAAACTGAATCTGGAAAATCGTAAGCATTCTTATCCCCATTGAAATATTGCTCCTTATATTGAGTTGAAATTTTAGAGCTATCAATGCAAACCCCTGTATGGTACCATGTTTTGGTATAAACAGGAGGAACATAATTTTCTTTTTCTAATCCACGTACATTAACCTCCTGATTATTAATGTTTTTCACGAAGTCCTCGTACTCTTCTGTATCCCAAGCCTCTACAAAACCAAAACCTCGAAATTCTCGTTCAACAGAATCATAATAACCATCGTGGTATTTAAAACTATGCGTATATCGGCTTCCTGTAATTTTATCGAAAACAATTGTTTTCTCAACCAGTTGAACCGGAAAAGGAAGTTTTGTAACCCAAGGAGCACCTGCTTTTTTATCCTCTAAATAGAATTTGGTAGAACTGCAATACTGTATTTGAGATACAGATCCTAGATTATTATCTATATCGTTCAGTAGGTATGGCTTCATACTTTTAAGTTTGAGGCCATCAATAATTATTTCACCCACAAAATCATAGTAGTAGTGCTTAACAGCTGGTGCTACTTTTGTAAAGACGAGACACGTTGTTCCATTACCAAGAACATCCGAAAAGTCTATCTGATCAATAGAGGTATATTGCTCTGGAAGAAAAACCGTGATTGCATTCGAAAAAAAGTTTCCGCTACTATTTATGAATAACTCTATCCTATCAGAATATGCATAAATAAGATCTATCGTTCCTGAACCATCAATATCGGCTAGAAAAAGCCTGGATACATCAAAATCCTGTCCAAATTGCGGGGCATTTCCCAAAGTAATTTTACCACCAAACCGTCCATACCCAAGGTCAGGCCAACATTCAACACACCCATTTGATATTTTCAATCTGTGTGATAGCCCATCCCCAAAAAGATTTGCAAAACCAACCTGCTCCTTCTTATAATCTTTTTTAATAGTGGGGAAACCCGATGGTTTTATATTTCGCTCTGCTGCGGAATAGCCTTTTTTACCAATAGAAGGATAAACAAGTATGTTGTCTTCTTCAGATAACAGGAGATCTGTCTTCCCATTATTGCTCAACCCCACCATTTCTAAGTCAGGATTTGAATAATCGGTGGGATAAGATTCAAATGGTTGATAATTACTCCATAAACTATCGGGATCTTTTTGATAAAATCCCGCTCTTTCAGAATCTTTTACAACCAATTCCAACTCTCCCCTACTTTCAAGATCAACCAGCGATATATTCCCATCCCTAAAATTTCTATCGATCGGAAATTTTTCAGGAGCAGTAGGTGTTGCATATTTTCCATCCCCTTCAGGTTCGCAATAAAGGATAGAATTGCCTGCATGGTATAACAAACCCGAAATCCCTTCATTATTCAAATCAACAGGCTGAAATCCATCTTTATTCAAATACCCAGGAATTGAATTTTTATTTACTAACAACTCCTTAAACTCAGGCGTTTGGGGAGGATTAAATTTAGAAAAAACAAACTTAACAGCTGGCATTCGCTGAAGTTCGTAAGGATCAATTGCCTTTTCCCCTTCTCTCCTATAGCCGGTCAGTATAACACTCTGAATTGCTGAAGGCCCTGATATTTCTATCTTACCATAGTTAAGGGATTGTTCATATTTTAGACCTACACTCTTTACCAAACATGGGTCGCCAAGTTCCTTCTCGAAGCAATGAAATAGTAAAATATTGTGGCACAAACGGCATGTACGTATTTCAAAACCACTTGTGTAGGATGAAAAGGCATCGTGTCGGTAAATCCAATCCCCTACCTGAACGTATGGGTTTTTGCCCCCTTTATTGAGTCCCAAAATATCGTATTCACCATAATCAAAAACCACTTCAAATGCAAACCGCTCTTGATTATTTGCATCGATATAATTACCGTATTTTATGTTTTGAATGTATTTATTATTAAACGACCGGCCTTGCTCCCATATCTTATCCTGCGTACCAACGTTGTCCTCAGCCTTGTAAACATATATAATCCTATTACCTTTAGCATCAATAGAATTATCAATCAGCCACTCGAAAATTTGTGAGGTATCATCAGGGTTATATACCCTTGACTCATTCGTTAAACCAAAATAAGAGGTCTCATTATTACTACTTACTATTTTCCAGTACGACTCGCTTTTATCCTCTTTTACGTGCCGCTCGATGATAGAAAAAGCGGCTTCAATTCTCGGCAAATACTCATAAACATCCCAACCCTCTTTATCTTTATAGATCCCTTTCATTTTTGGAACCAGTTCACCCGAACCAGCTGTGTATATATCATTCCCATCGTATCTTGGGATGCCCTTTTCTGTACGTATAGATATTTTGGGCAACGACAGAGAAAAACCAATCCCGAATTCACTATTACCCGAACCTGAATTATAGTCTATAGATAAATGTGGCTCAATACCACGTGCAGGTGTAACAGGAATTGCTATAGAATAACTACCTGTTCCAGAGAAAGCATTTGGCTGAAATGTTTCGCCTAAGCTCTTTATTGCTCCTCCCCCTTTTGGAAGAGATACACTTGGACTTTTTATTGAACTCTTATTGGTTGATTGTTGTTCTTCCATAGCAATATGATAAATCAATTATAAGCAAATCATCGTTCTGATATCAAAGCCGTTGGCTTAAGAAAAATTTAATCCCAGCAAAGACTTCGGACTCTACTCGGGCTAAGGTTAACCAACTTGATAGACCTTCCAGAGTTGCTAAACAGGGAAGTGTTAGTAATAAACCACTTAAGTCTAAAACATTAGTTATGATATTCTACCTATTTGTTCCCCGTTTATTTATCTTCTTAAGCATTTTTATAATATATTTTACTGTAACAATATAGTGCATTTTTTTATCACATACTAAAATATGTCTATTAAATAGTGTTTTTTTTGGTATAAAGTGTAAATATATGGCATAAAATAATTCGTTATTATATCTTAAAGTTCAAGAATAGTCTAGGCCAGTGAACCTGGGTTTAGCATGGTGGTTATTTTGCAACTATCCACCATGCTATCTGGCTAATGCCTTAATCTTTTTTGCCTTATTAGGCTATGCTCTCAGGTGATACCTGCAGTAAACAGTACGACGACGGCTCATCTACCTTTCGGCAGAAAGACCGTCGCCGAACATTCTTGTTTAGCCAAACACTTATCTGTAGATGGGTTAGCCACAATTCGCCACCCAAGTGAAAGGTGTAATCCATAAAGCATCGAGGCAAACCGTCCCCCTACACTGTTCAGCCTTGATTATTAGCACAGTATATTGAGTAAGCAGATACACTGCTAATGCGGCAACCACTGTACCAGCAACAATTCCAAGCGGTCCTAGCGCAAGCAGGACAGGTGCAAGAGCCAGAATTATCGCCCCAACGGAGATACCTCCAGCTGATATCCATTTTAAAAATTCTGAGGAAATTCGAACACGATAACCCCACCAGAACACCTCAACAGCTGGGGCTGGCGGAGCATTTTTTGCCAAAGAATCCGATGGAGAAATATTCTCAGCTAAACGCCTTTCATCAAAATCCACACCGTTATTCTTCATCGCTAGTATAGGATTTTCTAGAAAGCTATTTTTAACCTCTTTGTTGGAATTGACCAATTTAACAAAATCATCTAATGTAATGTGTTTCATAACGCTACTACTTTTCGTTCCTACTCATCTGGCTTTTCGGAATATGCCTCGTTTTTTTAGGTGGGATCTGAACTCCACGTTTTTAATCTTTAAATTACAATTGCTACAATATTCATAGTTATTCTGATGCTGAAAAGGCTTGTCTTTAAATAATAGAAAAGCCTTGTTCATACATGCCATTATTCAACCCTTGTATTTTTAGTGCAATTTATCAACTACCAGCATGTACTTTACCTGTTACTGTATCAACGAATATGTAAGGCTCTGCTGGATTGTTTCCAAAAATAAAATAAGGATTTCCAATTTTTGGACCCAAAGGATTTCTCAGGACTACAGCTCCATATGGCGATTTATAACCTGCAGCCTCCTTGAGTTTATTGGCTTCATCTAAATCCATTTTCACAGGCCAATTTATTACTACATCCTCCAAAAATGGTTCATGGATAAGAACAGGCTCTCCAAAGGAACCCCAACCTGTTGAACTTATTTCCACTGTTGTATTTCCTACATTACTGAATACAACCTTTAATTGATCCACTTTTGTTGGATCGGTAGTAGGTGCTCCGGATACTTTACCGTCTGCTTCATAAAGTTTAGCTTTAGGAAATTTTTCAGTTACGATACGAACTGCAATATTTACACGTCCATTAAAACTAAGTATAGCCATTTTGTTTGTTTTTTGATTTCCTACTCATAGGGCTTTTCGGAGTACGCCTCGTTTTTATAGTGGTTTCTGCTCCACTTTTTTCTGAGTTCTGTTTTTTGCTTTGTCCTATTTGATAAAATCTTTTCAGACCGAAACATGTTCGGCTGAATTATTCTATCAGCCGAACATGAATTATCACTTTATAATGTGATAACATAAAGTCTTCTACAATTTCTTGCCAAACCTATAAATCTGATCACCCTTGGTGGCAATGAACCTTGTTGATGTAATTAGAGTTATTTTAAAACTATCTATGGCACCTCCTGTCTTAGGTTGAATTTGAGCATCAAAAGCCATGACGTTTCCTTCAATTGGAGAGTAGCCACCAATCCAGCTATTTGCTGAGAATAAAACTTTGTCAAAGTTCCAAGTATCACTACCACTATCTATTACTCCTTCATTGTTCATAGAATAGACATTCCATTTAGTACTTTCTAATTTCATAACATTTATCCTTTTAAATTCTTTGATTCCTACTCATTAGGCTTTTCGGTTTCCGCCCCATTTTTTTAAGTGGGTTCTGGTCTCCACTTTTTATCTCTTTAAAATATTTTAGGCTTGCTATAGAAATTTTGGCTTTACCATTGCCAATTACATCTTCTCAGCCTTAAGTCTGAAAGAATATGTTAGGTTGAGTTAATATGTCAACCTAACATAATTTTACTGAGTCTATAAATGGATTGGCGTTATTGATGTAATATGAGCCTTTCCCTGTAAAGGCTTATATATTGATACAATTGCAGCTCCATTTAAAGAATGTGGATACACAACCTTCGAGTTACAAAAGAATCTGTAGTTCATTCCCGCCACAACTTGCTGAGATACAACTACTGGACTATAATGAACTCCTACCAGATCATGTAATGCCTCTTCGAATGCATGTTTTGCTTGCTCATCAATTTTACATGTGAATACCGACCATGCACCTAATAAAACTTGTTCTTGCACTTTTCCTGTGGTTGCCATAGATTTTTCATATTTAGTTTCCTACTCATAAGGCTTTTCGGTTTCCGCCCTCGCAAATTAACCTGTGCAGGACAGGTTTTTTATATTGTTTTATTTATATCATACTGATTATGAACGCTTTTTTTTGTTTTCAGGCATGGGGTATCGTTTAACTTTTTTGGCTAAAAAACAGCATCTATGATTATTCTACATCCAAAATATGTTAAATCGTTTAGGTATTCGATCATGATGATTTTCAATAACAATACTAGCACTATATGCAATCAACTTTCATAAAATGTCCATTAAATAATGTTTTATGGTATAAAACGGCAAATAAATGGCATGAAACCATTATTCAACGATCTTCTTTAAAATCAAAATTGAGAGGGAATTGGTTTTATGAACCAATAGCGCAGTTAACTGAATAAATAATATTCATAAATCACCGAATAATTATACTGAAAATTTTTAAGCCGTATTATAGTGTTAATGTTATATATTTTCACTAATATTGGTACTATATCGTATTTCATGTTTAATTTAACTAAATAATAACGAATATGGCAATAATAGACAACGAAACAGCTTGCTTATTTAGTCGGATTCAGGCTAATAAACTTACGAATGGTTTAACATTGGTAACTGTTCATTTGGTAGTTAGGGATAATCGTAACAGATTCTTCTTTGTTGAAAACGATCCTCCTACACCAAATAAATTGAATTACGATGTAATTGATTACGACAGCATTATATTGACTAATTATCCTAAAGATATTAAAGGCAAGAAAACGCCAGAGCTTGAGTTTTGGTTTTCGACCGATGACGTAGAAACAACCTATTTTAATGACTTTGAGCTATTTATTCAATTTACTACAGAGAAAGTTCATCCTGACATGAAAGCCTTAATTTTCAGGGGAAAAAGGCACATAACAGATGGTGTAAAATTAGCAAACCCATTAAATGAAGTAAGTACAGATGAAGGAATCGTATATTTCCCCGATGTTACTTAATTTTTACACGTTAGCTCAAAAGGGTAGTAAAACATTTTAGCTTTAGCTCAAACCTGTTGACCTTATTTTTATCCCTGTCAGCACCCAGAACCCTGTCAGGGATAACCAATAAATTTAAACCATTACCCCAATTGACTAACATAATCACCTTCAAGGAATCTTAAAATCTTGCTTTTATTTGGCCTATACTATAGATAATCTATTCGCAAAATGTTATTACTAAAGTTTACTTTCCTACTTGCACTTTTATTTTCTGAAAACTACCCTCAAAAGGAAGAACAATTTGGTCAACACGATGATTTAAGGAAAAACATTGAAATTCTTTTGAGTAAAGCAGAGCAAAACCTAAAAACATGCACCGATAGCAGCTTTATATTTGCAAATGAAGCTACAAAACTAAGCAATCAGCTGAATGATACATTACTGCTATTAAGATGTCTTAGGGTTGAGGGTAAAGCAAAAAAAGGACTCTACCAATATAATGATGCTATTCGTATTTATGAAAATGCCGTAATACTTTCAGCGAGTATTAAAGACTCATCATTACTTTGGGGGTTTAAAAATGATATTGGACAAGTTTACTACTCAAAAGAGGATTATGTAAATGCTCTTAAATTCCACGTTGAAGCACTCCAAGTTGCAGAAAAGCATAGCTTAAAAGAGAATATAGCCGAGTCAAACAGAAACATTGCGTTTATCTTAAAAAGCCAACAAAATTTTCGCGAGGCGATAATCTACCTTGAAAAATCATTAAGTGTATGGAGAGATTTAAAAAACAGCTTGAATATTACAAAAACGCTAATCAATATAGCAGGAAACCTAGCAATGATAGGTGAACACGACAAATCTTTAGAGCACCTTTTTCAGGGTGAAAAATATGCTACTGAAATTAAAGACACAAACCTACTCTCCGATATTATGATTTCAATAGCAAACGTTTATAGCTTTAAATCAGAAATTCAAAAATCAGAAGTATTTTACCTAAAAGGTGTTAAACTTAAAAAAGCCTTAAACGATAAAAAAGGGTTAACCACTATCTACAATAATATGAGCGTATTCTATCTAAAAAACTCCAATTTTAAAAAAGGTGAGGAATACGCAAAATTGGCCTTAGAGTATGCAAAGGAAACAAATCTGCAAAATATCCAAATGGCCAGCTATAAGAGTTTATCATTCCTTTACTCAAAACAGAAGAAATTTGAAATTGCTTATACCTTTCAGAATAGATTTATCAAACTAAATGACAGCTTGTTCACAATACAGAAATCTGAACAATTGACAAAAATTAAAGCAAAGTATGAAGCTGAGAAAAAGGAACAGCAGATTAAAATTCTTGAAAGCGAGAATCAGCTCAAAGAGATAGAGATTCGACATAGAAAATTAGAAAGAAATTCATTCGCTGGAGGTGTAGTTATATTTATTTTACTATCTATTTTAATCCTAAGAGCATATAGAGAGAAGAGAAGAATAAATATTCTCTTACATAATAAAAACGCTCTGATTGAGCAACAGAAATTAGACCTTAGCAATAATAACCAAGAGTTGAATAGGGTTAACTCTACAAAGGATAGGCTTTTTTCCATTATTGCTCACGACCTGCGCAGCCCTATGAGTTCAATGGAGGGCCTATCGGGTATTATCAGGCAGCTTATTTCGGCGGGAAAAACAGAGAAACTTGATGCAATAGCATTACACATCGATCAAACAGTAAACAGACTTAATTCATTGCTCGATAATTTATTAAACTGGTCGCTAAGTCAAATAAATGGACTTCACGTAAACGCTGAAGTTATTTACCTTAAGAATGTAGTACTCTACTCGGTTGATATTCAAAAACTGGCCTTGAACGCTAAGAAGATAACACTAAACATTGATATTGATGATGAAATAAAAGTATATGCTGATCAAAATATGCTACGTACAGTAATTAGAAATCTGATAAGCAACTCCATTAAATTTACACCTAGTAATGGGTTTATCACTATCTCTGCATTTCCTGATGAGAAATGCGTGTATGTAAGCGTAAAAGACTCGGGTATTGGGATCGCACCTGAAAAGTTAGCTACTATTTTTGAAATCAACGGAACAAAAATTTCAGCAGGTACCGATGGTGAAAAAGGAACAGGATTGGGTTTAACACTTTGCAGAGATTTCATCACCCTTAATAATGGAGAAATAAGTATGAAAAGTGAAATTGGTAAAAACACTGAAGTTTGCTTTTCTTTACCTATTCTGGAATAAACCTACTGGTTTTTCTTACGATTTATTCTTTAAATTTCAACTTTAGGCACTCTATTAGTTCACTTTAAGTACTAATTTTATTATGAATAGTATTTCCATTTTAATTGTAGAGGATGATATTATTGAAGCCCTAAGGCTCGAAAACAGCTTAGCGGATTTGGGTTTTAAGGTTCTACCTGTAGTCGATAATGTAAGGGATGCACTTGGTTTATTCTACTCAACAAATCCTGATATTGTATTAATTGATATAAACCTAAAAGGCGATAGGGATGGGATTGAATTGGGAAGTCGTATTACTTCTGATCAAAAGTATGAAAAACCAATAATCTACCTTACTTCAATACAGGATTGTCAGATTTTTCAGCGTGCAAAGGCTACAAATCCCCATGCGTATCTCATTAAACCAGTTGACCCTAATTCATTGCAACATACTATAGAACTAGCACTTCAGCAATTCGCAGGTGCTAAATATGGCTTTAGCAATAATAGCCTTGATAATTAGATGAAAGCCATTTAGGACTGATGGAGAGCTTGGTGTCAGGAAAGATGGATCCTCCTGAAGCTTGGAAACATTCTTCTGGATCACTTGGATATTCCTGCTGCATGGATTTGAGATCTTCTCGCATCTCTTTGAGTTTCATCTCATACCAAGCCATCTTAGCTGGAGAAAGGTCGAACTTCTTCT
>Ga0209287_10000220_pt1 | contig 38037 bp, 25 predicted proteins | sample PPLLak3cmMay2015_2_FD_187255 | JGI IMG/M metagenome (GOLD analysis project Ga0209287, IMG submission 187255) | Freshwater sediment microbial communities from Prairie Pothole Lake near Jamestown, North Dakota, USA - PPLs Lake P8 Core (1) Depth... | ecosystem: Environmental > Aquatic > Freshwater... | reverse complement strand
TATTCCTCCATCACGTGAGTATTTATACTCACGTATTTTACACAAAAAAATCCGCATTGCAAGCAATTTCTTTGCGGATTCGTATTTTTTTCTTATTTTTTGTTTCCCAAAACCGCTAAACTGTTACAAATTGGGGACGTATGTAAAAGGGGACGTTGTTGACTATGTTGACAAAGTCCTAGTCACCACAATTTCTAACCAATATCCTTGAAATCGCCGGCGTCGAAACACCCAGTTGACGCGCTGTTTCGGCGGACGTAAGCCCTAATTCTTTCACTAACTCAATTGCCAGCCTGGCTCTTAGTGTTGGGATCTTTCCCCGCCTGCTCCCTCCTCTCAACTCCTCGACCCTAATATTTTGGGATTTGCATTCCTCATGAATTTTCTTTTCCGCTTTGGTCTTTCGTTCATTCACTGAAACCTGTCTTTTAATCCTGTTATCCGCTTCATTTATAACTCTTTCAACAAATTTATCCTGTCCGAGTATCCTTGCATCACTTAAGATCTTTTCTCCCTGTTTTCGCTGTGACAGCACTTGTGACCACCCCCCTAATGTCCTTATAAGTCCGCCGCCCACCAGATCATTCCTTCTGCCCTCTTCAACCCCTGATTTTACAAAATTACGATAATTATTCCGGGCATTACCTTTGCTTTTCCCAAACCATTCCAGAACATATACAGTATCTTGCCATTCTCGTTTTTTATTTCCCATTATAGTATTGTGTCCACTCCATGCGTATCTGTCCAGTTCCGCCACGCCTTTGACAAGTCCCGCTCTCAATGGATTGAGATGTATATATCTCACGAGCTCTTTAAAATAGGAATCTTCATCGCACACAATGGATTTATACCGGTTTTGAAAAAGGTGTCCAAATCGTCTATGCCTGAGATTGTAATTAATGGAGTATCCCGTAAGCAGTCTTCTCATAAAGTTTGATAAACCTCTCGGTCCGTTTTTTAAAAGAATATGGATGTGATTTGACATTATCGACCAGGCATAGATGGGCGTTTTCGTTTCTTTGGCGAGTTCTCCCAATCGCAACACCGTATCTATTTTGTCATGCTTATTCTCAAAGATATCTTTTTTCTCTATCCCGCGGATCATAACATGATGGAGTGTTCCAGGGCTGTCCAATCGCGCTTGTCTTGGCATTATTTCTATCCCCCTTCAATCGCAATTGAATGAAAGATACCATAGCTTTAATTAGTTTGTCAACCTAGTCAACAACGTCCCCTTTCACCTTTCACTACACCATGCGTCTTCAGCAGTAGCGCTTGTAAGCCTGTTGAGTGCGTCATTTTCATAGATCCGGTCATAGGATATTAGAATGAGTTTCAGAATTATCTTTAATTGTTTTGAATATCCAATCCTTTCGGATAAAGGTCTTAAAGATCAACAGGCATGTGCCACTCAAAATAAAAAGCATCATTATAAAAAGCACGGAAACAGTACCATGCCAAAAATATAAAATTGCCTGGCTCAACCAGACCAGGGGAAAGAGTCCCCAGCGGACAAACATCCTGATCGTGTCATGTCTTGAGATATAATCTGCCATGGGCGGAGAGTATTTGTAATACAGGGCAACAAAGGACCTGCCCAGACTATGTTTAAAGAGGAACCTGTCTCGGAATTCCCGGAGGATCATTACATGGCGCGCCTGGTTCGAGCCGTAGGCTGCCGTGGCAATAAAACAGCCTCCTCCGCCTCCGCCACTATCATCAGTATTGCTCGTTCCATCATCCGTATGCGTGTCCGCATCAGTATCTGCGACTGTCGGATCAGTTCCGGCCTGGTATTCTTGAAGGTCGCTCACCCCATCACTGTCATAATCTCCAGAACCATTCCTGGAGATGTTGTCGAAATAAGCAACCTCCCATTCATCAGGCATACCGTCCTTGTCAGTGTCAATATTAGCATAAAGTTGGAAATTGATATTCTCTGTGTTAAATCCAGCAGTAACAGAAATAGGATCTGCATCATCACAGGATAGTGCATTGTTATACCATTCACCGATGTAGTTGAGCGGATTATTAGGTATCCAATACGTCGATGCCAAAATATATACATCTCCTGGAGGCAGACCGGAAATCGCATATGCCCCGGTATAATCGGTATAATCAGAACCTATAGGCGTTTCATCACATGGGTCTGAATAAGCATAGACTATCAGCCCATAAATAGGCGTTGTGCCATCGCTTTCATAGACAGTGCCGGAGATGATGGCGCCTTCATCCAACTGAAAGTTTATACTTGGTGTATTGGTCCCTGAGGTCACTGTGATAGGATCAGCCTGGTTGCAATAAGAGATATTATTATAAAATTCATTTATATAATTTTGGCCACCGTTGTAGACATGGATATAAACGCTTCCTGACGGCAGTCCGGAGATTGTATAACCACCAGTGCCATCTGTATAAGCGGAACCTAATACACTAGAGATATTTCCACAGGGATCCGAAACCGCATATACAGTTATATCTGAAATGAACGTTGTGCCATCGCTTTCATAGACAGTTCCTGAAATAGAGCCTCCTGCATCAAGTTGGAAATTGATATTAGGTGTGTTTTGCCCTTCAATTACTGCAACAGTATCGGCTTCATTACAGCTTATTTTGCCATTATACCATTCACTGGCATAGTTGGTGTTATATCCTTCCGGAGGCCATCCAGGAGGAGAAGGCAGCCACTGATTTGCCTTAATATAAAAATTTCCGGCGGGCAGGCCGTCAATCGTATATGCTCCGGATGTATCTGTATGAGTAGAATAGATATTTGGAAAGAAATATTCAGAATTGCATGGGTTTGAATAGGCAGTCACCTGAATATCACCGATGGGAGTCATGCCATCGCTTTCATAGACGGTGCCTGAGATGGAATTTCCTACAATCAGTCGGAAATTAATATTGCCGGTCGTTACTCCTGGAGTCAGCGTTACAGGATCGGCCTCATCACAATCAGTTTTATTATCATACCATTGGCTGATATAGTCCCGTCCCATATTATCGGATACCTGAATGTAAATATTACCACCAGCAAGGCCTTTAATCATATATTGCCCTTCTACAAAAGTAGTTACTGAACCTAAGATTGTTCCTCCTTCGCATAAATTTGAATAGACAGTTACCATTGCGTTATTTATGGGAGTTATGCCGTCGCTTTCGTAGACGGCGCCTGAGACAATAGCTCCTTCATCCAATAAAAAATTGATATTACCGGTGTTCATGCCGGCAGTTACTGAGAGAGGGTTGGATGAATTGCATTCAAGTTTATTATCATACCATTCACTAATATAGTTGAGCATATTACAGTTGCCGCATACGTAAAGATAAATATTTCCTGTTGGCAGGGAATCGATTGTATATTGTCCAGATGAAGCTGTTACAGTATAATCTAGTGGGTTTTCTCCACAAGGATCACTATAGGCATATACTACTACGTCGGAAATGGGCGTTATACCGTCGCTTTCGTAAACGGCACCAGATATGGTGGCGCCCTTGTCCAATTGAAAATTAATATGGCTAACTTCTGAATCGGCAGTTACAGTTATAGAATCGGCACTATTACAGGAAAGAGCATTGTTATACCATTCGCCTATGAAGTTCTTATTAAGCCAGGGGATAACGTAGGCATGGATGTATACCGGTCCGGGAGACAGGTCATAGAGCGTATACGATCCTGACATGTCGGATATTGCAGATGTCAATAAAGTGCCACATGGTTCAGAATATGCTTCAATTATCACATCGGCAATAGGAGTTGTTCCGTCGCTTTCGTAGACCTTGCCTGAAATTGCACCTGTTTGTGCACTGGCAGTTGATAGATCGAGCAATAGCAAGAATATAAAAAGATTCATACTTAGATGGACTAGATATCTGAATTTATTTCCGCCGCCTGTTCTCATAAAATGTCTCCATGTTTTATTTGTATGTTTTTGAATAGTTATGAACTCCCATCCTATGTGAATAAAGCTCGTCACATCTCAATGTAACAGTTTGCGACAATGTGTATTAGAAATCGGCAAACAAAGACAAAAGACAATGTAAACAGATTTAACGCCTGCACAATTCAAGGAATTAAAGATAAATCAGGTCTCAACGTTATCGCCGAAGGCTGATCGTTAATCTCAATGGCTAAATCTTCCGAAGGAAGCCTTTAAATAAAAACAGATTGTTAGAACTGAAATTACAAACAATAATGGCATAAAGAAAAATATTCCAGCCAAGTGATCAATCCATAGAATCAGATAGCTTGCACCGACAATTGGAAATAGTCCCCAGCGGACAAACATCCTGATCATGTCATGTTGAGCAATATAGTCTGCCATGGGCGGGGAGTATTTGTAATACTGTACAACAAAGACCCTGCCCAGACGGTATTTGAGAAGGAACCTGTCACGGAACTCCCGGAGGATCATTACATGGTGCTCCTGTGCCGAACCATAGGCGGCTGTGGCGATAAAACAACCGCCTCCTCCACCGCTATCGTTATTAGCCGTCCCATCATCAGTGTCAGTATCTGTGTCTGTATCCTGGGCAAAAACCGGTCCGCTCGGATCAATTATAATGCCGTTTGCCAGGCCGTCCTCATCTCCGGGCCCTCCGTCAGTGATGGTCAGAACGACCTTGCTGCCGTCGATACTGATATTTTCCGTATAATCATAAATATCTCCGTCAGCTGAATCATATTTGTACCATCCGGCATCGGAGGGGATAGCTTCAGGGAAATAGAAGGTTATATTAACCTCTTCGCCTGGAGTGAGCCCATCTACTCGATAGCTGAACAACCCGTAGGGCATCTGAATGCCGCCCAATATCCCGTCCGGCAGATCTGCCGTTGATAAGGAAGTAAGTCCGCTTAGTGTCCCGTTATTAATGCTGACACCCGTTGTCTTACCCTGTTCGGCGTCGGAAACGGCCAGGATTCCCTCCTCGCTGTCATTCACTCCGTTTGTATTTGTATCCGTGTCTTGTCCCGCCTCGTACTGGTCGTCTATACCATCAACATCCAGGTCATAGGGATTTTCCATGACAGTAAAGAATGTAAGGGGATCGGACCACACGGAGGACAGGCCTGTGCTGTCTGTTAACTTGACACGTATCCAGTAGTCCTTGTCTGCCAGGAACAGGGTCTCGCTCATGGTAAAAAGCAGGAGGTCGCTTTCTTCAACCAGAATGCCTGTGCCCAACTCCAGAGTTTTATGCAGAATGATTTTGTCCTCAGAGAAACTTACATCTGCGCTTATCTGCCATTCGCTGGAGAATAAGGAATCACCGTCCGGATCACTATAGGTGTCTGCCTTGAAGAGATGGTAACGCAAAGAAACGTCTGTTGTATCTGTATCTTCAGTGAAAACAGGTTTTGAGGGTCTATGGCTTTCAGGGGTGTCTGAGTGCAATATCGGATCAGAACCACAAATAACTTCTTCTCCATCAGTATAGCCGTCCCAGTCGGTGTCTATAAAAGTGGGTTTGGTTTTATGCTCGTATTCAGCCAGGTCAGTCAAACCGTCACCATCAAAATCCCCGGCACCGTCTCGAGACGTCCCCTCGAAATAAGCGATCTCCCAGTCATCAGGAATATTATCGCTATCAGTATCGGCCTTAATCACAGGATTCGTTCCGTTTTGGTATTCCTGGAGATCAGTTACTCCGTCATCATCATAGTCATTGCCATTATTGCCGATAAGAGGATCAAAGTCATATTGGATTTCCCAATCGTCAGGCATCCCATCACCGTCTGTATCAGCATTGCATGGGTTTGTCTCTCCCATATCCAAAATACCATTATGATTGACATCCTCTTCTCCATCAAAAAGTCCATCATCATCAGTGTCCAGGTCATTGCTGTCTGAGCAGTACTTTTTTTCAATGCCGTCGGGTATTAAGTCGCCATCCGTATCATCATCAAAGGACGAGCCGTAAAATACAAAGGCAGCGCCCTCATTTGATTCTTCATTGTCATAATGTGGCGCGCCCACGACGATGTCTGAATATCCATCGCCATTCACATCTCCGGCGCCCGCTATTGAAGAACCGAAGGATGTATTTTCCTGTGCCGGTTCAATTATCCAACCGGGCGTGGTGCCAGGCCCGATTAATGATCCATAATATATGTAAATATGGCTTTTATTATGGTCCCAATTGTAACTATATACTCCGACAATGATATCCAGATATCCATCGGCGTTTACATCTCCTGAGCTCTTGATAATCCAGTCCATTAGCCATGGTGACTCCCAGGAAATAATGACGCTTCCACTTGAAGCTCCTCCTGCATTTAGGCTTTGAGTCATATCCGATGTCGTATTGGCCTCTGATGAATCTGTCCCTAAAGCCCAACCAGGGTTACTTCTCAGACCTACGGTAGAACCATAAAAGGTGTATATACTGTCATCGCGCCAATTTCTCATAATTACATCTGAATATCCATCCTTGTTTGCATCTTCTGCACAAACAATATAATCGTGGGATTCCAACTTCTCCATCCACCCGGGCGTACTGTTTAGTCCGGTGGATGAACCATAGTATACCAAGATGCGGTTTTCCGAAACTTCTCCAATTGTTTGAAAGGGCTTTTCTGTTATTACATCAGAGTAGCCATCTCCGTTTACATCGCCGATCGCTGAGGAATCAAATCCCATATCCGACTCTATTTCCCGATCAGGTGCACTGCTCAAACCGGATGAAGACCCATAATATACGAGCATGCGTCTTTCAAATTTATTATCAACAAGGGAGCCCGTGATAATAATAACATCAGAGTAGCCGTTGTCATTCACATCCCCTGCCATTTCCACATAATAACAAATAAAATGATCTGTCTGGCTAGATTCAACTATCCAGTCTGCCGTGCTGCTAAGGCCTGCCGGTGATCCATAATATAGATAAATGGCTCCTTTATATCCCTCTTCATCAGTGTGGTTAGAAGCACTTATGATGACATCAGAGTACCCATCGCCGTTCACATCCCCTGCTGGGGTCACTGAAGAGCCAAATCGAGCATTTTCTTCTGTACCTTCAGCAGTCCAACCTGCCGCACTACTTAGGCCGGATGCTGATCCGTAATACACAAATACCTTGCCTGAATCATTGTTAAATCCCGGGGCCCCTAGTATAACGTCCGAATAACCATCGCCGTTGACGTCTCCTGCACAAGCAATAGAAGATCCAAATTCAGCATTTTCCAGATTAGATTCTGCCATCCAGAAGGGAGATTCTATCATAGGGCTGCTCATAACAGGATATGCGGCAACAACCAATACAGGATTTGAACCGGCCTCATACTCTTCGATATCCGTCAAGCCATCATCATCAAAATCATCTGTGCCGTCCCTTGATAACTCCCGGAAATAGTTGATCTCCCAATCGTCAGCCATGCCGTCAGTATCGGAATCTGCATTATCAACAGGGTTTGTAACATTATAGTATTCCTGCCGGTCAGACACACCGTCATTGTCATAATCTCCGCTGCCATTTCTTTCGTTATTGCCGAAATGATTAATTTCGAAACCATCCGACATGCCGTCATTATCAGTATCCTTAAGGATCGGATCGGTCCCGTTATTATATTCCTGAAGGTCTGTCAGCCCGTCTTTATCATTGTCGTCTGTGGCGTTCTTGATAAGAGGATTTAATAAATACTGGATTTCCCATCCGTCCGGCATGCCATCTCCATCGGTATCTGCATTGCAAGGATCTGTCTCCCCTGAATCTACAATCCCGCTATGATTGGCATCTTCTTCTCCATCCGGAAGGCCATCATCATCCGAGTCGGCATTGTTTGGGTCGGTGCAGCCTGGTCCTTCTACTGAAGAATATATGCCATCGTTATCATAATCGCAGTCAATTACCTCTGTCTGGATAGCGGCCAGAGTCCCGGAATCAGCGGCAATATAAAGGACACCATCGGCCAGGGCCAATTTCCCTCCTATAGGGTAAGTCCAGACCTGTTCATGGGTGCCCAGATCAATCGCGTATGTGGCTGCACCTGTGCCCACAAACAGATGGCTGTCCGTTATAACCATTGTGCCTTTAAGGCTCTCTCCATTTGGAGGTTCCAACGACCAAAGTTGGGCGCCATCATGCTCGTTCCGAACGCTCAGGATACCAGAGGATATGGCATAAATCTGACCATTCGCGACACTTGGTTGATCGCTGAATTCCGAGTCGATCTCCCATTTGATATTTTTATTGGTAAGGTCAAAATTTATCAATCGACCGTTATTAATGACGATTACATTATTTTCCGAGCCAAGGACCGGGGCCAAATTCAAGGAATAATTAACCTCACTAAAGTTTGGGTCCGTGATGCTAAATTCCTCTTCCCCCGTCTTTCTATTAATGACCGTCAATTCCCCTGAAGACCTGTAGGCATATGCAAAGATAAATTCTTCATTAATTGCAAGATTCACAGCTTGTTTTAAATTAATAAACCATAATTGCTTTCCTGTTAAACCATCAAATCCATAGACCCCGTAACCTCCAACTATAAAAACATTGTTGTCATATATGAACCTGGTATATTGGTCGTCATCATAAGGGCTCTGGAAGATCGGGTTGCCTGTTATGGCATTATAGGCCCTAAGATAGGAATCAGAACCAGACGTTTGTAGATACACAATGCCGTTGTTATAGACAGGCGAACCAACCGAAGCTATGTCACCAAAATCCTTTTCCCAACCGATTTTGCCATCTACAGTACTGACGGCAAACAACTCTTGATTCTCATAATATCCGTGCGTGCTGACAAGCACCATTCCATCTGCCGCTGAAATCCGGTTCAACGGCACAGTGCTAAATGTCTTAACCCATCGTTCATTGAAAGATGGGCCAAGTGTGACCGGCACATAACCCGTATGAAACGGATTACCTTGGTAAGTGGGCCATGAATCGGATGAAGTATATTCATTGTCATTATCGGTGATCGAAATTATATCCTCATCAGAAATGAAATTATCCGCTGATGCATTAATGGTTATAAGTTGCATTCCATCAATTTTATTATCATCAAGGATAGCAAGGTCAAATGATGTCATTGTTTCTCCAGCCGGAATAATAATGATCGAAGGGACAGTGACTTTTAATGAGTCGCTGGAGGAGATATCAACTTGCAAATCATAGTCGAGCCGCGTGTTGATGCTGACGATCCCGGAGTTGGACAGCGCGCCGGTTCCTTCTTCAGCCAAATCCGGGATGCTGATAATTATTTTTTTAGTTGAGTCGATCTGAACATCGATTGCAGCAAGGGATCCGGAATTTTCCGCGATATAAAGGGTTTCTTCACTCAACGCAAGTTTTCCTCCTGCCGCATAAGTCCAGACTTGTTCATGGGTGCCCAGATCAATCGCATATGTGGCGGAATATGTGCTTGCAAAAATATGACTGTCCGTAACAACCAGGGTGCCTTCAAGGATCCCTCCATCTGGAGGCTCCCACGTCCAAAGCTGGGCGCCGTCATGCTCATTTCTAACGGTCAGGGCGCCTGCTGAGATGGCATAAACCTTTCCATTTGCCACACTGGGTTGACCATCAAAGTCCCTAGCAATTTCCCATTTGACATTTTTGGCTATAAGGTCAAAGCTGAACAATCGCCCGCTGTAAACGGCGATCACATCCTTTTGGGAGCCAAGGACCGGAGCAAGCTCTTCGCTTGAACCGCTACAACTTGGACATGGATGAGATATGGTGAATTCTTCAGCACCGGTTTGCCTGTTTATTGCAGTAAGTCTAATCGGCTTAAAGGCAAAGACATAGTCTTCATTAACGGCATGGGTCCACTTATTCTCATCGTCTAACTCGATGGACCACAGCTGCTCCCCTGTCACGCCATCAAAGGTGTAAACCCCGGCGTCCTCACCGCCATTGATATAAACATTGCCATCATAAATTGTCGGGGCGCAGTACTCAGATCGCGTGCTGTGAAGGCTTTGAAAAATCTGCTCACCTGTTGCGGCAGTATAGGCCCTGAGATAGTCATCAGAAGAATTATGGCCTGCCTGGACATAGAGAATGCCATTGTTATACGCAAGCGGATTTACTGAATTATTATAACCCAAATCCTTATTCCATATGATTTGGCCGTCTTCAGCGGTGACTGCGAATAATTGATTATTGTTACCATACCCAGCTTTGCTGACAAAAACCATTCCATCAGCCGCTGTAACCGGATCCAATGAGGTAGAATTTAAAGGCTGGACCCAGCGCTCGCTAAAATTTGAAGTAAGTGTGAGTGGGACATAACCAGTATGCGATGGGTTACCTTGATATGTGGTCCATGAAGCATATGCCATTGAAATTCTGCCGAAAAAAAGAAATGAAAAAACCAGCAAAATCATTTCTGTTAAACCTGGAATGAGTATTCTTGATCTCATCTTTATATCCTTTTTAATAAGAAGAATGCGGTCCGGATGATCCGGAATGAAAATGGAATTTCGTAAATCCATTGTCATTTGAGACTTATTTTTAAGGCCTTTTGACGCGACCCTTGGAATTATGATGAAACTCAGATTTTTTGCCGGCTGTGTTTAAAGAGTTCAAACCGGGAATTGAATATTGTTTCTTTGACCGGCATTATGAAGAAAGCAAAGGAAAGCAAATGTGGCAGCATTACTCCTTTTTTAATTTGAATATATTCCCACTAAGAGCTCAGTGTTGTCAAGTATAATTTTATTTGAATAAGCATAAATTAGCGAGATGATTTGAAGGATGTAGGCGCCACCCATAATACTGAAAATGAACTATTGGATCCCCACAATAAAAGATCTGGAATGTTGTAAAGATTCACCCGCCTTCGCTCTATGAGCTCCTGAGAAGATACCGACGGTTCGAGTGGTTGTTTTTTGAGATTCCGGTTAGCTCAGCAGCCATTTCCAGACAGGAACTACATTGACATTGCCATCAAGGGCGGTTTCATCATCCCATGCTACAATAGTCCCCGAGGTTATGGATAGTTCATTCATGGCGCTTTTGAGGCCCTGCAGTTCCCTGCTGAAAGTCTTTTTGTCCGCCATGTCCCAGCAGGCCTGGATTAATTTCTCTTCGCCGGAAATTTTATTTCTGGCTAAAAAATCGGCTTCATAGCCGTCTTTTGTGGTGATGTATTCAATCTCATAACCGCTCCTGCGCAGATGCATGAATACAATGTTTTCAAGGAGCGGGCCATAGTCCCTGGAGTTGCGGAAGGTCATTGCCTTTAGAAGGCCGGTATCTATTGTATAGATCTTTGCGGGGTTGATCAGCCTCGCCTTTTCCGACCTGGTATGTATGGGGACCTTATAAAATAGAAATGCGTCTGTAACAAAATCAAGATACCCGTATAAGTCATTTTTAGTGCATTTAACAGACATGCTTTTAAGGGTATTGTAAAATCTGTTGATGCTGAATTTTCCGGAAGGCGAATTCATAATATGGCGGACAAGGTGTTTAAGAACCATGACATTGCTGACTTTATGGCGTTCAATCACATCTCTGAACAATACCGAATCAATATAACTCTGCAATATTTCAACCCTCAGGCTGCCTTCCTGTCCCTGCACCTCCGGGAAGCCCCCTGTCTCAAGGTAATCCTTTGCTGCTTTGCGCAGGGTGGAAACTGTTTTTGAGCTGAATTTTTCAGGAGGATCATCAAAAATCCCGTTGCTCTTTAAAAATTCTTTGAAGCTGAAAGGAAATATCTCAACAGCCAGAGAACGGCCGCGCAGGCTTGTAGATATCTCAGTGCTCAGCAATTTTGATGATGACCCCGTGAGACAGAGATGAACATTTTCGGTGTCAAGCAAACGCCTGATAAAGATTTCCCATTGCTCGATGCGCTGGATCTCATCAAAGAAGAAATGACATGTTAGATCCCGATGCTGAGGGTATTTGCTGAAATAGACGTCAAGTATGGTTTGAAAATCATTGACTTTAAAATCAAGCAGCCGATCATCCTCAAAATTAAGGTAAAGGATCTGCTCCTTTGGTATTCCGGCGGAAAGGAGTTCATGTACCTTCTGATAGCAGAAATATGTCTTTCCGGACCGCCTCATGCCGATGACCGCAACCGCCTTTCCCCTTATCTCAGGAAATTTTCTGTCTCTTGAGACAAGTTCCGGCAGTTTCCGATCATGAAAATCATCAATAAATTGGGATATTCGTTCTTTCATGCCAGGGATATTATCTCTAATTTAGAGATAAATCAAGATTAAATTATATCTATTAAAGAGATAATAAAAGGCGCTGGAATGACAGGTCGATTAGATGCAACCTGTTATTTTAAGACAAGGGATTACTTTTTTGAGTGGAAATATTTCAAATAAACGGGAGATATTCGATAGAAAAAATTCGGAACTTTTTTTATTGCTGCCTGTCTATAAACCGTAAATGAGGATATTGACTTATCTGTGGGTCTTATAATAAACATTCGGTACAAATTGAAAACCAAGCAACAGAGGAGAGAGATATATGGCAATTGATGTGAAACAGATCAGCGAGAAGGTCGAGAGGGAGAGCGCGGTCATAGGCCTTATCAGGTCCGAGATACATAAGGTTATCGTGGGGCAGGAGGATCTGATAGACGGGCTCATACTTGCCCTACTGTGCAACAACCATGTGCTGATAGAGGGCGTGCCGGGACTGGCAAAGACCCTGTCCGTAACAACACTTGCGAAGATGCTGCAGGCGACCTTCAAGAGGATCCAGTTCACGCCTGATCTCCTGCCGGCCGATGTGGTCGGCACCCTCATATACAATCCCAAGACGGGCGAGTTCACAACCAAGAAAGGCCCGATATTCGCCAACATTATACTGGCTGACGAGATCAACCGGGCCCCTGCCAAGGTGCAGAGCGCCCTGCTAGAGGCCATGCAGGAGAGGCAGGTGACCATTGGCGACATGAGCTATCCCCTGGACGACCCATTCATGGTTATGGCCACACAGAACCCCATCGAACAGGAAGGAACCTATCCGCTGCCCGAGGCGCAGGTAGACAGGTTCATGTTCAAGATCCGCGTCTCATACCCCGACAAGGGACAGGAGCACGAGATTCTTAAGAGGATGGCGCGGAGCAATCCTGAACTGGGCGTAAACCCGATACTCTCCCCGGGGGACATCGCCCGCTTGAGGGCCCTTGCGGATGAGATATACATGGATGAAAAGATAGAGGAATACATCGTAAACATCGTGGAGGCATCCAGAAACCCGGAGACCTTCAACATGAACATAGGCCAGTATATCCGCTACGGGGCATCACCCAGGGCATCCATCTTCCTTGCCATGGCAGCGAAGGCCCATGCCCTTGTTGACGGCAGGGGCTATGTCACGCCCCAGGATGTGAAGAGCGTTGCCATGAATGTCTTAAGGCACAGGATCATCCTGACCTATGAGGCAGAGGCTGAGGAAAAGACCTCAGAGGACATTATTAAAGAGATACTTCAGAATGTTGATGTGCCATGATACCAAGGGAACTTGCTAAAAAGATAAGATACATACAGATCTACACGAGCAAGGCGGTCAATGACACCCTGGCCGGGGAGTACGAGAGCGTCTTCAAGGGCAGGGGCATGGAGTTCGAAGAGGTTCGCGGATACCAGGTCGGCGATGATGTCAGGAACATTGACTGGAATGTTACCGCCAGGACCGGCGAGCCCTATGTGAAGATCTTCAAGGAGGAGAGGGAACTGACCGTCCTATTTCTTGTTGACCTTTCCGCGTCCGGCTCCTTCGGGAGCGTCAACCGCACCAAGAATGAGATTGCGGCGGAGATCTGCGCCCTCCTAGCCTTCTCAGCCATAAAGAACAACGACAAGGTGGGACTGCTGCTCTTCACAGACCACGTGGAGATGTTCATACCCCCTGCAAAGGGGACAACACATGTGCTGAGGATCATAAGGGAGCTGCTGAACTTCAAGCCCGGGCGGTCCGGTACGGACATAGGTGAGGGGATTGATTATATAGGCAGGGTAACGAACAAGAGGAGCGTATTATTCCTTGTATCGGATTTTATCGGCGATGGATATGAAAATAAGATCAGGGCCCTGGCAAAGAGGCATGACCTGATAGCAGTTTCCATTGCAGACCCGAGGGAGACCGCCATGCCCGACTGCGGGCTTGTCCAGCTTGAGGACGCCGAGACTGGTGAGATGCTCCTGATAGACACGGGGAGCGCGGCCTTCAGAAGACAATTTGAGATGCTGGGCTCTCAGAGGCTTGATAAGCAGAAGAAACTCTTCCGCTCCATGGATGTGGACCACATAGAGGTCACTACAGGGAGGGATTATCTGCATGACCTTATAAAATTCTTCAAGGCAAGGGAGAGAAGAAGCGCGGCATAATAAAGTAGAGGCGCAAGGCACAAGGCGCAGGGCGCAAGGTTGTAAGACTTATAATAACATTCAAACAAATGATGATTGCAAAAATAGAGTATAATAATTTGAATAAAAAAATATTGCCTGTATGGGCACTGCTCTTGTCTGTCCTGTTTTCCTGTCTTCTACTCGTGACATCCTGCTCAAAGATAGAGAAGCAGGGGACATCATCGGAAAAAGCACAGGACGCCGTTATTCATGAGACCTATGAGAACGGGCCTGCATCACTCACCCTTGATGCAGACAAAAGGTCGATGACCATTGCCGAGCGCCTCAACCTGAGCATCAGCATGGTTGTGGATGAGGACTATGAGGTGACGATGCCGGAACTGGCGGGCAGACTGGAGCAGTTCGGCATTGTTGACTGGCACACGACCGAGCCTGAGCTTGTGGACAACGTGAAAAAGAGGATAACACGCTCATACGTCCTTGAGCCTTTTCTGTCCGGAGATTACAAGATCCCTCCAATGGAGGCGAGGTTTTACAAGAAGGCCGGGGGCGAGGCAAACGGCCACAGCATCTCCACCTCCGAGATAACCATAAAGGTGAATTCCATCCTGCCTGCGGACATGAAGGACATGAAGCTGAATGACATCAAGCCTCCTGTCCCTTATCCCACGGATTACAGGAAATGGCTTCTGATAGGTGGAGGCCTCCTGCTTTTTGCCGCGGCAGGCGTCATGGCATGGATATATTTAAAACGGCGCAGGAAGATGGTTGACGCTCAGGCTGTGATGCTCCCGGCCCACGAAATCGCCTACAGGGAACTGGACGAGCTTGCGGCCGAGAACCTGATAGAACGCGGCCAGATAAAGCTCTATTATCAGCGTCTATCAGGGATACTGCGCAGGTACATTGAAAACCGTTTCGGGCTCAGGGCGCCCGAACAGACAACAGAGGAATTCCTTGCCGGCCTGGACATGGACAAGGGCTTTCCGGACAGCTACCGGCCCCTTTTGAGGACATTTCTGAGGCACTGCGACCTCGTGAAATTCGCTGAATTCAGGCCGGGCCTGGATGAAAGCCTGCGGGCCTTTGAGAGCTGCAGGGATTTTATCCGCGGGACAGAGGAAAAGGAGGTTCCTGCCGATGCGGTTTGAGTCTCCCTGGGCATTTCTGCTCCTGATACTTTTACCTCTCCTTATATGGATGAGATCTTTCAGGCCCGGCAGGACGGCCATCCGCTTTTCAACAATCGCCATCGCTGCAAGGGCCGGACGATCGGTAAGACAGAGATTCCTGTGGGCGCCCGATTTCCTGAGGCTTGCCGCCCTTGCCCTTTTTATTATAGCCCTGGCAAGGCCCCAGTCAGGGCTTGAGCAGGTAAGGGAGATCAACAGGGGGATCGCCATCGAGATGGTCCTTGACCGTTCAGGCAGCATGGGCGCAGAACTGGAATACAGGGGCGGGCTCATGACAAGGCTTGATGCGGTAAAAAAGGTCTTTGAGGAATTTGTGATGGGGAGCAGCGAGGGGCTTGAAGGAAGGCCCAACGACCTGATAGGCATGATCATATTCGCGCGCTACCCTGACACCATATGCCCTCTAACCCTTGCCCATGGGGCTCTACCGGAGTTTCTGAAGGGCGTCCACCTGGTCCAGGACGAGAATGAGGACGGGACCGCTATCGGGGATGCCCTTGCCCTGGCAGCGGCGCGTCTTGAGACAGCGGAAAAATCCCTCAAAAATCAGGAGGGCGCATCAAGGGCCTACAAGATAAAGAGCAAGGTGATAGTGCTCCTGTCGGACGGGGAAAACAACTACGGCAAGAGGACGCCTCTTGAGGCAGCCGAACTGGCCGCAAAGTGGGGCATAAAGATCTATTCGATTGCCATCGTGGGGGGAGAGACGGTGACATCCATACAGACCCCCTTTGGAGTTTACAAGGTCCCATCCATGCAGACCGTCGATACAAGCGCCCTTAAGGCCATAGCGGAGAAGACCGGGGGCTTTTATCGTGAGGCAGATGATGTCGCTTCCCTCAGGGAGATCTATAAAGAGATCGACAGCATGGAAAAAAGCGAGATCGAGTCTGTCCGGTTTATCGACTACAGGGAGCTGTTCCACTGGTTCGCCCTGGCAGGGCTCATTCTTATAATGCTTGAGACAATACTCAAGGCCACTCTATTCAGGAAGGCGCCATGAACGGGATAAGGCTTCAGCACATTGAGATGTTAAACCTCCTGTGGGTTGTTCCGGTCATCTGGGCACTGTTTTTCCTGGGATGGAAAAAGAGGGCCAGGGCGCTCAGGGTGTTTATTGATGCCGGGCTCCTGGATAGGATGCAGACCTCCACTGGCAACGGCAGACGATACATCAAGGCAGCGCTGATCCTCGTCTCGGCGGTGTTTATCATCTTCTCTCTCACACGGCCCGCATGGAACGAAAAACCCGAGACCATTGAAAGGAAGGGAAGGGACGTGGTCTTTCTGCTGGATGTCTCGAGGAGCATGCTTGCAGAGGACCTCGTGCCGAACAGGCTTGAAAAGGCAAAACTGGCTATAGAGGACTGCGTTGACCGCCTCCAGGGAGATAGGGTAGCGCTGGTCGCTTTTGCCGGGACTGCCGTGGTCAAGTGCCCCCTTACCCTTGACTATGGTTTTTTCAGGCTGATGCTCGATGACATATCAACGGAAGGCATAAGCCGCGGCGGGACTATGATAGGTGATGCCATCCGAAAGGTCATGACGGACGTCTTTGACGACCAGGCCCGGCAGTACAGGGATGTAATACTTATAACCGACGGAGAGGACCATGACAGCTTTCCTGTCGAGGCGGCGCAGAAGGCGGGTGAAAAAGGGATCAGGATAATCGCTATAGGTCTGGGGGATGAAAGCGAAGGCAAAAGGATACCTGTCACCGACGAGCAGGGGGAAAAGACATTTCTGAAATATCAGGGACAGGAGATATGGTCAAAACTCGACGCCGATACATTAAGAGAGATGGTAAATGCGACACCCGGCGGGAAATATTTTAACGTGGCTACAAGTGCCATTGACCTGGGGGATGTTTACACGCAATTGATAGCGAGCGCGGACAAGAAGGAGCTTGCGTCGGAGACAATCAGGCGCTACGAGGAGAAATACCAGATATTCCTTGCCGTGGGCCTTATGCTTTTGTGCATTGAGATGATGATTCAGGAAAGAAAGAGGGGGAACGGTATTGCGTAAGAAGATTATTTGTTCTGCGGTTGCCAGTCTTGTCATATTCACTTTTCCCTTTCATGGATACGGGAAGACCTTGGCAGGTCTTGTGAAGGAAGGCAACAGTGCCTACAATGCAGAAGAATATGACAAGGCGGTCACTGCCTATGACGAGGCATTAAAGGAGTCGCCTGACTCTCCCTATGCCTTTTTCAACAAGGGCGCTGCGCTTTATAAAAAGGGGGATTACGCAGGGGCTGCAGAGGCCTTTGAAAAGGCTGCCCTTAACAGCAGGGACCGGCAGTTTGAGGCAAAGAGCAGGTTCAATCTTGGAAACACCGCCTATAAAGAGGCTGAAGCCCGGAAGGAAAATGACCTCCAGAAGGCATTGGAAGGATGTTCAAAGAGCGTAAGCCATTACCGGGAGGCGCTTAGGCTTGACCCAGGCCTGAAAGAGGCGGCTGAAAACATGGAGATGGTCCGCGTTGTGATGAAGAATATCCTGGAAGAGATCCAGAGGCAGAAGGAGGCCGGTCAGAAGGACCGGGAAAAGAAGGAGCAGGCAGAGGAAAAATTAAAGGAGATCATCAGGGAGCAGGAAAATGCCCTTGAAAAGAACATGAAGCTCGAAAAGGAGCAGGCAGGAAAGGGCGGTTCCAGTGACATGGACAAGAAGATCGGGGAGCTGGCCGACGAGCAGAAGGCCATAAGAGATAAGACAGAGGCCCTGTCAAAGGAATGGCCGAAGGATGAAGGACAGAATAATGCATCGGATGAGGTCTCTGCCTCAAAGCACCTGGAGAATGCCGCAAAGGAACAGGACGCCGCCTATGGAAACCTGGGGCAGAAAAACACCAAAGAGGCTGCAAAAAATCAGGAGGAGGCAATAAAAGAATTGAATGAGGCCCTTGATTCCCAGGAGAAAGGCAGCAATAATGACGGGGCAGGGCAGGATAAAAAGGACCGGCAGGACAAACAGCAGGGGCAGCAAGAACAGTCTTCTTCCGATGAAGATAAAAAGGCCGGAAGCGATCAGGCGCAGGCGGCCCGGGCCAATCTGTCCGATGACGCACAGGATATATTGAATGATGAAAAGGAAAATAGGTCACAGAGAAAGGCCATTATGTTAAGAGGTTATAAAGGAGTGGACAAGGACTGGTGATGATAAAGAGGCTTTGCATATTTTTCGCTGCGGTCATGCTTGTTTCGTGTAATTCCGCCATTGCGGCCGAACTGAGCGCAAAGGCAGCGGCTGAAAAGACCGAGGTGTCGGTCGGTGAGCCTTTTATCTTTCAGATACAGGTGTCAGGCTCGGAGGACCCCCAGCAGCCCGACACATCCGCTATAAAGGATTTCAATGTCGTCTTCCAGGGCGGGCAGCAGAACAGCAGCAGTTCCATAACCATCGTCAACGGCCAGGTGACCAGGGATGTAAGGGAGGGATATTATTTCTCCTATCAGCTCACCCCCGCCCGTTCAGGCCGCCTCACTATTCCGTCCATCAGGGTTATTGCGGGAGGCAGTTCAGCCGAGACGGAACCGATCCAGATAAGTGTGGGTGAGCCGACCGAGACGGAGGATTTCAAGCTGAGGCTTTTCCTGTCGAATACCCGGTGTTATGTCGGCGAGCCTGTTATAATGACGGTAACATGGTATATCGGCAGCGATGTAAGGGATTTCAGTTTTACCCTTCCTCTTCTGTCTGATGCATCCTTTAAGTTTGCCGACACCGTGGCCGCGGGCCAGCAGGCCGGAAACGTATTCCGGATCCCCATCGGAAACAGCGAAGTTATCGGGGTGAAGGGCAGAGGCACACTGGAAGGCAGGGAATTTACCACGATAACCTTTAAAAAGGTCCTGATCCCGGTCCGGCCTGGGAATATAACCATAGCACCTGCAACGGTATCATGCAGCGTCCTGACTGGATATCAAAGACAACGGGATACATTTAATGACCGTTTTTTCGATGACTTCTTCAATGACAATTTCTTCAGCAGCGCAAGGACAGGGGTCTACAAGACCGTTGTTGTGCCTTCAAATTCACTGACGCTGAACGTTCTGGATCTGCCCGAAAACGGGCGGCCGGCCGATTTCGTCGGGCACATCGGCAAATATGCGATAAGTTGCGACGCGGCCCCTGTCGAGGTCTCCGTGGGAGATCCCATCACCCTGACGCTTACCCTGAGCGGCCCTGAATACCTGGAGAACGTCGAGCTGCCCGCCCTTGAAAAACAGCCGGCCCTTACAGGGGATTTCAAGATTCCGGCAGAGAGCGCAAGGGGGGAGATATCAGGAAAGGCCAAGGTCTTTACCCAGACCATAAGGCCGCTAAGGGCGGATGTCAAAGAAATACCCGCGATTGAGCTTCCCTATTTTGATACCGATTCCCGGACCTACCGGATAGCAAGGACAGAGCCCATACCCCTTGTTGTAAGGGAGACCAAGATGCTTACCGCCCTGGATGCAGAGGGAGATGCCGGCGATGTGAAGGCTGTAAGCGGGGTCGAGTCGCTCAACAAAGGGATAGCCTCAAACTATGAGGATGCGTCCGTCATGGAAAATCAGGCCGTTGATTCCATTTCATCCTTGAGATCGCCCCGGATGAAGGTCATGGTCTTCGGGCCTCCCCTGATTTATGTCCTGCTTCTGGCCGGCGCACATTTTTATCGCCGCAGGAACGCCGATTCGCGAAAGGTCAGATCCCGCAGGGCATACGGAAGGTTCTCTTCATCCCTGAATGGGGCCGGGCATGCATCTTCAATGAGCGACGGCTGCGCCATGGTCCTGGACGCGTTGCGCAGTTACTTGGGCGATAAGCTCCATATGGCCGGAAACGCCCTGACCTTTAATGACGTAAAGGACAGGTTATCCGCAGGGGGGCTTGATCAGACTGCAATTAACGAACTTGAGGCCCTTTTCAGAAGGTGCGAGGAAGGCAGATATGCAGGAAAGGCGGGGACAGGGGATGTATCCTTTTTAATCGAAAAGGCGCTGATGGTTGGGAAGGAGATTGAGAAAAGGGTCAGATAAAAGAAAGGCGCATGGCACAGGGCACAGGGTAATAGAAGGATATGAAATCCTGAATTTGAAATCTTCTGTCTTGCCTTATGCCATGCGCCTTGAGCCTTGCGCCTGAAAATACTCATGAAGTGTTCAAATATGAAAAAAATTGTTCACATGTTAAGACATATACACATAATTGTTATAATAGTCATGGCGCTATTACAGGTTGCCGGCCTTAAAAGCGTTTATTCCGCGACCATTGACAAGGCGCAGGTATCCGCCCTTTATGACGAGGCAAAGGACCTGTTTAAAAAGGCTGACGAGGCGTCCGTGAGGTATCCCCAGGAGGCCCAGTCTCTATACGCCAAGGCGGCCATGCGCTATGAGCGCATTATCAGGGACGGCGGCATCTATAACGGAAAGATATTTTACAACCTTGGCAATGTGTATTTCCGAATGAATGACCTGGGCCGCGCCATACTCAACTATCGCAGGGCCGAATTATATCTGCCCGATGACACAAACCTGAAACAGAACCTTGGCTATGCCAGGGAAAAACGCAGGGATCAGATTGAAGAGAAGCAGGAGACAAAGATATTAAAGACCCTGTTCTTCTGGCACTATGACCTTTCGAAGAAGGTCCGGCTTATCGCCTTCATTGTATCATTCATGCTCACGTGGGGTTTTGCCTGTGCGAGGGTCTTCATAAAAAGATCATTCCTCGGGTGGTGCATCGCCGTCGGGGCAGCCCTTTCGCTCCTGTTTGCCGGGTCGATCGCAGCGGACGAGATATCCCGTGATAAAAATCTACCCGGTGTCATCATAAGCAGCGAGGTAACCGCCAGGCAGGGCAACAGCGAGACCTATGAGCACAGCTTCAAGGACCCCCTTCACGCCGGGACGGAATTCATCCTTCTTGAAGAGAGGGGCGAGTGGCTCAATATCGAGCTCGCCGATGCCCGGGCGTGCTGGGTTCCTGCAAAGGATGTGGAGATGGTAAGGTAGGAGAGTGTTAAATATAACCCATTGTAGGTATATCATCAGGAAATTCGGGTTAAATATTCAACAACCTCTCCCAGCGGAGAAACCAGTACATCCGTTTTTATCGGGTATGATTCGTTGACAGGCGCTATTATCCTAACCTCATTCAATTCCAGATCATTGACAACATTCCAAAAACCCTTTGATATCCCCGCCGAAGGGAATGCCTTGCATTCCAGGCCTATACGCCTGTTACCTTTTTCGATGATCAAGTCAATTTCAGATCCGGATGATGACCGGTAGAAACTGGCGCGCCAATCAGGAAGCAATGCGAGTATGTTTTCTATTACAAAGCCTTCCCATGATGCGCCGTAAACAGGGTGACCCAGGAGGTCATTCTGACTTCCAATCCCAAGGATTGCGTGAAGAAGCCCGCTGTCCCTGACATATATCTTGGGTGACTTCACAAGCCTCTTTTTAAGGTTCACCTCATAGGGGGGCAGCACTCTCAGGATGAATGTCTGAGAAAGAAGGTCAATGTAAGAATTAACGGTATGGTGGCTTACCCCAAGGGAGTCTCCAAGTTTCGACCTGTTAAGGATTTGACCATGCAGGTGGACGCACATCTGCCATAACCTTTCAAGTGTCTTTACCGGGGTGCGAAAACCCAGGTTCGGAACATCTCTTTCAAGAAAAGTCCTTATAAAATCAATACGCCACTCAAGACTCTCTTTTTCGTCCTTATTCAGATAACTCCTGGGAAAGCCGCCCTTAAGCCAAAGATTTCTTAAAATATCAATATTGTTTCCTTCTGTGACCTCTTTATAAAGAAGCGGGGTAAGCTCAAGATATGATATTCTGCCGGCAAGGCTCTCTGAACTCTGCCTGATAAGATCAGGGGATGCAGATCCGAGCATTATAAATTGACCATTCCTTTGATTTTCATCAATAACGCCTCTTAAGACTGTAAAAAGCTCAGGCGATCTCTGGATCTCATCCAGGCAGATCAATTTACCGGCGTTAACATGGAAAAAGGCCTCAGGGTCTTGCAGCTTATTGATATCAGAAGGTCTTTCAAGGTCCAGATAAACAGTGTTAGGCATCCCTCTTATAACCTCCCTGGCAAGCGTCGACTTGCCGCATTGCCGGGGACCAAGTATGGCTACGGCAGGGATGTTCTTGAGTTTCCCGTTTATTTTATCTGTTAAAGCCCTATTGATATAACTTTGCATATTGGAAGTCTACCTTCCAATTTGTAAAGTTGCAGGCTTTTTTTAACAAAAAATTGCCTTCCATCTGACCGCCTAACGCTCCATCCATGAATCTCCGATTTATGGATGGATGCTGCTGATGGTCATTGATGCGCTGAAGAAACAGAAATTGAAGACCCGATTTCGAAGTAAGTATGTCTTTCTGAATCCGGAGAATAACCCAATAGAGATAGAGACCCTTCGCAAGAATGCATGGTCTAAGGTATTGAAGAATGCAGGAATAGAATACAGGCCTATTCTTCAGAAAAGACATCCCTTCGCCACCATGATGATTTCAGCAGGTGAGAATTTGGGCTGGGTGCAAAAGATGATGGGGCATGCATCATTGAAGATGATAACGGAAAAGTATTTCTCCTACATCCCGAACATGACGCATCATGATGGGAGCAAGTTCCTAGAGGAGTACAGGAAGAAGGTTGAGAAGGGGGTGGTTGTTGGGGGGTGATTAAAATGAGCCAAGGGCAGACTCATTCCTTTGGATATTTGGACCTTTATAATTTCACTTTCACTCATTAGGCTTTGGGCAACAGCCGGTGAAAATGTTCCTCGCTATTCGTTATGCAAATTTACGCTATTGCTTCTCGAATACTGCTTCTCCTTCCATTAATCCAGTAATCTTGTAGCGCATTGTCTTGCCATTTTTCGAGACAATCAACTTAACTAAGCCGGTCTGTTTCCCATTTACCATTCGTGTGGCAAGCCATTCATCCGGACTAATCAATGTCTCCACTTCCATAACTCCTTCAGTACCACCTTGACGAAATTTAGCTATCCCTCCCTGTCGTGGCCAAACTATCACTTCATTAATAACTGACTGGTCAGGCAAAATTATATTTGTCGTTACCTCGACTTGATCGTCTTCAATCTCTCGAAAAACGTCAGTCCATCCCAACGGAGCAGCACTAATAAATTTTGATTGTTTGAGGTTGAGCTTCCATGTGCCGGTAAACGGACTTTGTGCGATGGCAACTGTGGCTATGGCCAGCACGGAGATTACCAATGCAGAAACGGTAATGGGTTGTCTTTTCATAAGTCATCTCCTTTCATTAGTATTACCTAAGTTGAAATTTTAATTTTCAGAAAGATTCGATCCATGGTCGTGGACAATCAGCCACTTCCCTCCTATCTTCTGGACAACAGCCGTGTGCCTTATATGATCTATGGTTTGCACTTTTGTCGTGGGATCGGTATAAACAACATTATTATACGAAGTAATAACAGCCACATCGTCCTTAATCATGGTGACTTGTGGATGGTGAAGAGAAATTGCAAAAGTTCCTTTTGGTATTTCAGTCAGAAACTTCCAGCCGTTTTCAACCTCTTCTGAACCTTGGATCAGGAATGGATTATCCTGAGGAGGCACAAAGCATGATGTCTTTGGAGACTTCCAGTACAATGAGCACATCAATTCATAATCATTGGTATTGTGGGCCTTAACAAAATTTGTTTCCACCTGAAGAACTTCCTCCTCTGTTGTGGCTGCATTTGAAAATGTGGTGGTATAAAGGCAAAGCGCCACCGTAATAGAAATCAGTAATCCATATATCGTTTTTGTCCTCATTGTGGTATTTCCCTTTAAATATCATTGCCTATTACAATTTCAAAACATTGTATTGCTATTGGCAGACTTTTCAGGAACAGTCTGAAAAATACACCAGTGTTCAACTATCTTTCCTTTCTCCACCCTGTAAATCTCTACTATCGCCTGTCCGGGATCGTCCGGTGAGCTTTTTGAGTGCACATGAAGTACAACCAGATCGTCTTCTGCAATGACACGTTTTATGCTCACATTCATTTGTGGGTTGCTGAATAATTTAGTGAGAAACTCAACAGCAGGTTCTTTCCCGTTAGGGAGACTGGGATCATGTTGGATATATGTATCCCCTACATATTTATCAAATGCCTCTTTCACCTTTCCCTTTACAAACGCCAGGGTGTAAAAATCCGTCGCCAGTTTCTTATTTGCAGCCGTCGTGTTTGACTGGCCAAAGCTTATAGCGGGAATCATGACAAGACTTAATACAAGGGAAATATGCAATCCGAATAAAGTCATTTTTCTCATTATGTTCCTCCTGCCTTAATTGATGGATGAATTATTTAGCATTAAACCATTATTCTTGATGCATGACTGGTAGAAAAAGGCACTGTCTTTCCAGAGGCGCTCCTGGGTTTCAAAATTGACATATATTAAGCCCATCCGCCTTGTAAAACCGGAAGTCCATTCAAAATTATCAAAACAAGACCATACATAATAACCTTTTAGATTTACCCCTGCCTGAATTGCACGATTTGCGGCTGTTATATGTCGTATAAAAAAGTCCTGACGTAGTTTGTCATGCACCTTCTTATCAATAAGCCTGTCATCCTCGTTTCCGAAGCCTGCCCCGTTTTCCGTGATGTAAATAACCGGATGATCGTACTCACTATCGATACGAGTTAATATATCATATAGGCCCTCCGGATAGACCTCTCCATTAAAAGCAGGCTGCTTGTCAGGATTGGGTAAGTTCTCGACACCGGCGCGCTTTGAATCGGGGTTGGCCTTCACCCTTACCGGGCCATAGTAATTGACACCAAGGAAATCCCCACGATTCTGGATCATCAGGTCCATATCACCTGCTTGTATCCCTAAATCAGCATGGGCGTTGTAAAGATTTAGTATATCTTCAGGATATGCCCCCCGGAGCAAAGGATCAAGGAACCACCTATTAAGCAGACCGTCTTGTATTTTGGCCGCAACCTTATCAGTCTCTGAATCTGTTTTTGGATATACGGGACAAAGAACAAGGGTTATGCCGATATTACCTTTAAGGTTGAGACTGCGATAGGCTTTAACCGCCTTGGCATGTGCTAGCATCTGGTGATGAGTTTCAATCGCCCTTTGGGCTATAATATCTATGGGGTAGGAAAAAGGATCTTCGGGAAGCACAAGACTTGGATTAATTATTTTCTCAATCATGGGCGTGAATAACATCCGGTCAATTATCGGTTCATTAAATGTAATCCATATCTTAACGCGATCACCAAAGGCCTTGAATGCGGTTTCTGCATAATTAACAAACCAATCGACTGATTCACGATTCTTCCATCCTTCGCGATCCGCTAATGCTTGTGGAAAATCCCAGTGATACAGTGTAACAGCCGGTTCAATACCGGCAGCAAGGAGCTCGTTAATCAGATTGTTGTAATAGTCGATCCCCTTTTGATTAACCTCTCCTGTGCCGGATGGCAGGATACGGGGCCAGGATATAGAGAAACGGTAACTCTTAACACCCATCTTTTTAAGATTAGCAATATCTTCCTTGTAGCGATGGTACTCGTCAATAGTCACGTTGGCGGTTTCGCCGTTAGCAACATTATACTTGTTTGTGTATGTATCCCAGATTGAGACTCCTTTGCCGTCTTCCTGGTAGGCACCCTCCACCTGATAGGCAGCAGTTGCCACACCCCAGAAAAAATCTTCAGGGAAGGTTATATCTTGCACCTTAGTTTCCTTTTTATTTGAGCAACCAAAGGCAAAAAAAATCAGAATAAAACAGACTATTAGTAAGAGATGGGTTTTCATAAGATAATTTCCTCCTTATAAAAGATGCTTCCCTATGTTTGAGATTATATATTTTCCTAGAGCTGCCATATAAGTCCCGTCTTATAATCCCTTAAAAGTGTCATATAGAGGTTGAAGAGGATGAACAGTGTCAGCGAGAGGGTTTGCAACGGTCATTGAAAATATTTTTATATTGTTGTTTTGCGGGAGAGTAAACTTTTTTGCCCCTTTGGGCACGTCGATTTCGTATTTATACAAATAACAATATTTGTAAGGTTCATTTTTCGACGGGTAGCCCCAGTGGGTATGTGAGGCAAACCATGCAATGGCATCCTTCTTTACATACGGGGGATTGATTGCCTTAACCGTGGTCATGTCCTGGGAGAGTTCCCGATTGTAAAATTGACCGATATATCCATCCCAGGCTTGAATGGAAAGACTCAATGGTGAATCGTCTATCTTGAAAGTGCCTTCAGTATCCTTTTCAGCCGATGCCAGGAAAAATAATTTAGCGTAATCCCCTGAAGGTATGTCTATTGATTGGCCGTCGCAAAAAACAGCATTGCTCTCCTCATCGGATACCCCACCCATCTTGAACACTATATCCTCACTGACGATCTCATCTGGAATCTGCTCTGCCGGCATGGTCCTTATTGCAGGGGGCCATGACCCTGAGGTATCAATATTGTAAGATCCATCGATCCGGTTTTCATCATTGCTTATTACATCCTGATTATAGGGCAATGAGACGGTCAATTGGGAGGTTGTCGCGGGTGCTGCATTATATGGATTTAACTTAACAGCAAAGCTTCTTATGGAATAAGGTGTAAGATTAGTTGTTATAGTGTCTCCCGCATAGGAGGTGCCGCCGATTTTCTGTTCCTGGCCATTCACCTCGTAGGCATCCATAATCTTTCCTGGAAAAGTTATTTTTACATCCCCGGCATCCCTGCCCGTAAGTTCGTTGATCCTTACAATGTAATAGTCTCCCTGTTCCATCTTTTTAAAGGCCATAAGGCCGACTTGGGGCGTGCTTATTTCCAGGAAGGAAACCTCTTTGCCTAAAGACCCTTTATGCTTTGGCGCTCCAAAAGCCAATAACGGCTGGTTAAAATACTTTGCCTGCCAGAAGGATTGCCCTTTCCGCCAATCACCTGAATGACCGTACACTGCATAATTAACTTCGTGCAAGCCCCAATCCTGAGTTCCCTGATAGGCAAAATCAATAAAAGCCTCATTTACTTCAGGAGTATATAGTAAAGTCAGCCTGAGGGTGTTATCATCCGGCTTATCGCTGCCGTACTTACAGTCTTCAAGAATGGAGACGCCATAATCACCTGATCTGTCAGTGAGGTCAAACCATTCCCTGGATGGGACTTCATACTTGAGTTCACTATTGTTAACTCGTTCAATAGTTCCAACTCCCAGATTATAAGTGGCATGATCATTTCCTACCGTCATTGGAAAGGTTGCTTTAAGGCTTACGCCCTTAGAACGCCAATTGATAAGGTTGTTTATCTCAAGCCGTTTGCCGGCATCCCCTGTGGAAAGTCTCAGGACCTGAGTTATCTTGGAATCTTTCCCTTCACGGGTGATTTTAATTGCAACACGTACAGGCCCTTTTTCAATGACAGAGATAGTTGCATTTTGATTAAGAACGGTGATTGGCGGCTGCTGTCGATCCTTCCAATCCATATTCCATGCTGGAAAGAGCTCAGGTTGTTCATGCAGAAATTGCAGGTTTGCAGGCCCGGACAGAATTTCTCTTGAGGCGGTTTTGTCATAGATGCTAAGAATATCTCCATTGCTACCGATTTTCACCCGGTAGAATTCGTTTTCCAGGGATTGTTCATCAACTTTCAAGGTTGATTTAGCGTTTGAGCTTTCTGCAACATCCTGAACATGAAAAACAGAGATGCCCATGGACGGCGCCTTTGCCTGAAAAATAAATTTCACCTTATTATCGCTCCGTTCTATTATCTGGGATGGGACTTCCTTCCCTGATCCATCCAACACTCTTATATTCCGGAGAGGTTCTGTATATGTAAGCTCAGCTGTTGCTACATCATCCCTGTCATGTGAAACCGGATTATATACGATTATAGCCCTGCCGTTTCCCTGGGTATCCATCCTGGATGTAATTGCCCCAATCGAATGCCTCAACACCTCCGCAAATCCATTGGCAGCTACAAACTCATCATTCCACGCGTATTCATAGGCCTTAGGTATGCTCGTGCCGGGCAAAATATCATGCATCTGGCTTCCGAGAACCAACTCCCAAGAATCCCTCAATTTTTTAGAAGGATATGACGCACTCCCCAGAAAATCCGCGAAGGTTGCTGCCTGTTCAGCTGTTTGTGCAAGCAGCTCATTTTTCCTATTAATACGCTTCATGAATGCCTGCGATGTCAAGGAACCGGAGCTGGGCTCAGTCAATAAAAGATCGCCTGAATATGTAGGCATCTTTTCTCTAATCCGGGGTGTTATATCTTTGTACATCTGGTCTGAGGAGGTCAAGAGCACCTTGAATTTAGAATCCGCATTGTCCAGACTTACAATCGCATGTTTAACATCATTGGGCCTGGGCGCCCCTCCCTGATCTCCAACACCATAATAGCGATAGTCGAATGAAAAGCCGTATTTTTCCAAATTATCGCTTATTCGCTTATCCCATGTTTCATCCAGATCAAGCCTTTTGGAAACCCCGCCGGTATAATCAGTTGCGTTTAATGCGGCAATGACTCCCTTTCCATCCGGTCCATTCCAGACACCCACATTGAAGGGAATGCCAGATGCTGAGCCCCAGGTGAGTTTCTGTGTTGAAAATCCAAGGAGTCCGCAATGGTTTAGTATAGTGGGCAAGCTCGCAATAAAGCCAAAGCAGTCCGGAAGCATATAGTCACTGCTTGTAGTCCCGAATTCATCTTTGAAAAATCCGTTGCCATAGAGCACCTGCCTAATAATCGATTCTGCTCCTGAACAATTAACCTCTCCTTCATCGACTGAAGATCCTGACACATGCCATCTTCCTTGCCGTATATATTGGATTACCCTTTGATATAAATCCGGATAATATTCCTTCATCATTTTATATCGCCGGGAGCCTGTAAAATTGAACACGTATTCCGGGTATTTTTCGAAAAGGGCAAAGTTCTCAGTCATTGTATTTTTGATATACTCTTCTATGGTTGTCGGATAATCCCAATTCCATTCGGTATCCAGATGGGCATAGCCGACGGTATAAAGGAGACGATCGGCTTCGATATTGTAAGATTGGCTATTTCCCGATGATTCTGCAAATAGTAAAGAGGTATAAAAAAGGCAGGCAAGACATAAGATGAATATTTTTCTCATGTTGACCTCGCTATATTTTGCTTAGAGGTTATATCAGTCACACTCAAAATCGCCATTGTCCAGTGGGAATTATGATACGTACATGAAAATATGAATCAATAAATTTATGCAGTTTTCTCTTTTTATATCTTCATATATGTCCTGTATTATCGCACTAGTATAACAGAGCACTTCTATAGATTAGTCCGCATCACCCGCAGGAAGATTACGTCGGTAGAGCCAACTGCCGTGACGGACAATTGCCAGGTATCGCCGGCATTCAACTTAAAGCTGGTCGATGTCGTCTTCTCACCTTTATGATATGTATCGATGGTGTAGCTGCCGTCTCTCAGAGCTTTCAACTCGACCTCAACGTCAACGACTGGGTCCTCGGCAGCGGGATCGGCCTTCAATGCCGCCTCTGGAGAGTAGAGGATGCCTACCATCGCGTTCGCGCCCAAGTGCAACTGACTGATTTTCATGCCGGCTGCGGACGTTGTTAGCAGAGCGGCACCGGTCCCCGGCACACCGCTATGGATCACGTCTTCGTTGGCTTCGACCATAGACGCAAATTCGCGATACGCTTGTCCCGCTTCGTTGAACTCACCATTTTGACCAATGAGGCTCCCATAATCGTAAGAGGAGTATCCTTGTGCTCCGCGCTCGATAATGTTCACCGTGTAAAGCTGGAACAACGCCGAGGTCGCCGGGGCAAAGGTAATGCCCAGACCTATTTCAGAGGATATGAAGATCGGGAGCTCGTAGGGGAAGTTGTAATGCTGGTCAAGGTTAGCCCAGATCTTAGGCCCCAGCTCTGGTCCGTAAAACATGCTGCTGGCTACATCGATGTTGCCTTCTCCATAAGTGGTCACATCCACGCCTTCAAGATCGATCCAGTGGGGGTCTCCTGCAGTGGCGCAGTCGGCGAAGAAGTTGAATGAGGTGAGCTTGTATGGGTCGCCCTGATGAAATGCGGTGGTGAAGTTCTGCCACCAATACTTTACGATGTCCAGCTTGAAGGAAAGCCAGTCGGATTTTCCAGTCTTGAGTTTCCATTCTTCGAAGATTTTGGCCGTTACGGGGTTGAAGTCGCTCCATAAGTCTTGGGGTCCCTCTAAGCTCTGTGGCGTGTAATAACCAAAACCAGCCTCATTGTCAATCTGCACTCCAATAACGGTGTTCGAGTCGCGATAGTGCTCGCCCAACCGCGTCAGCATCCGGAGGATCCGGGTGAGCATCTCCGGATGACCGTAGGCTGGCGTAATCTCCCATCGTCCGGGCAGCGTGGCCAGTTTAGCCATGCTGTCGTAGACCACGCCGTTTTCATCCTTCAACCACTGCATGGTATAGTCCTTGCCATCTCGGCTGTCCAGCTTGTAGCCCCAGAAATCGTGAAGCTCGACCGGATGATCACTTTGGCAGTGCAAAAACAGAACCCACCAGATCTTCACACCGTTCTTGGCGGCCAGCTCCACAATCTTATCAGTGTAGCTAAAATCGAACTTCCCGTCAGTGGGTTCGATGTCACTCCAGTGGATCATGAAAAACGACGTGTTGGCCCCGAGCCGCCTGTAATTTGCAAATACCTGATCGAAGTCTGTGCCGGGTCTCATCCGGGTGTCCCAGAAACCGGTTTCGATTCCACGGACGTAGAACGGCTTGGCACCGTCTGTATCATCGCGAACCATGAGGGCCAGCTTCTTATTGGAAAGGCGGACGAGCGCAGTCGGCGCTCCGGCATCCGCCCAATCGCTTTCATTGACAATCACCGCCGGCTGAGGCTGGAAAGTGGGATCATATAGGTCGGCTGGTTCAATCGCAGTTGATTTTTTAGAAGTTAGAGAAACCTGTTGGCAAGCGCAAACCACCAATAGACATGGAATTAATAGTCCAATCGTTTTCATAGGAATAGTCCTTTCGGCGAAAGGAAAAAGTTGAGGTAATTATATGAAATATAGGATTTTTAAACAATACAAAGAAATTTTGAAATCTACATATAGTGGCTGTGAGGGAAAAGGTATTTTCGGTACCATTCTTGCCATAGCCCTCTTCATAATTATCAGCGTGATAGATATAGACTACAACCTCAAATGGAAAGTAAATACGGTTGTATCAATCGCACACAAAATCACCGTTGTCCAGTTGATGACAGATATCCGGCCAGCCATACTTGTCCCAGTAGTCGACAAGACCAATATCTTTAACGAATTTTTTGAATCGGCGAGTTTGTCGAACTTCGTGCATTACTGGAAACCATGCGAAAAATATTCCTGAAGATTCCATCCTAATACCCTTTTCCATAGCCTGCATAGCAAATTCAGGATCGCCGAAATAAGCTGCCCATAATGAGAGAGTTTCTAAACTACTAGCATTAAGATTATTATTATTAGTATATAGCTGCCGTAGTTTGATGAGCCCTTCTTTCGGCAAATCAAGGTACTCTTTTGCTAATATATCTATTGGATCTGATGACACTATCTTTTCATGTGATAGCAAATTACCGGCACCAATACGGCTCAATGTTATAGCTTCATCATGCCAGGAATTATCACCAAACGTAATCTTACATCGTTGATACTCATTTTCAGCGCCCTGATAATCACCAAAGTAGATTAAGTTGAACATATAATGTCCAGGATACCCCTTACCGAGAGGATCATTTCGTCGCATTTGATTTATTAGTTCACGAGCTCTTTTAAAATTTCCTACCGCATTATAAAATGCAATGACATAATCGTCATCGCTGGACAATGATTCATTTAATAGTTTGAGAGCCTTGCGATAATAGGATTCAGCATCAACCCACTTGCCAGTCGAGTGTTTCAACCAACCCAATTTGATAAATCCGCTTCCTAGATTAGGTTCTAAGCTAATAGCTCTCTCTACTGCTTTCATAACAGAATCTCTTTCTTCAACAATGTGATTAGCTGGCCCAAAAATCATGCGTTGGATATGAGCCATAGCCTTTAAATCCCAAGCGAGAGCAAATTTAGGATCAAGTGTGATTGCTTTATTAATTGACTCTAAAGCTCGATCATTACTCGTGAGGTTATCGAGATCTTGTCCAAGAGCAATTATATAAAGCTCATATGCTTCCACATTCTCGGTGCCACCCAACTTTTTAAGAGATTTGCCAATTCCGAGTGTCATTTTAAGCTCATCGGCAACAGCAATTGCTATGTCTTCCTGAACTGCAAAGATATCCTTGAGGTTACGGTCATAGGTTTTCGACCAGAGATGGAAACCATCCTTGCCACGGAGTAACTGAGCAGTGATTCTCAATTCATTACCTGCCTTTCTAACGCTCCCCTCCAGTATGTTCTCAACACCCAACACACTGGCAATCTCCTGAGTCGTCTTGCTGGAACCTTTAAAGGAGAAGGACGATGTTCTTCCAATGACGCTTAGGTTGGGTATTTGTGCTAGAGTATTGATCACTTCTTCAGATAAGCCATCAACAAAATATTCTTGATCCTTTTCTGGTGAGAGATCTGTAAACGGAAGCACCGCAATGGTTTTTTGTGTTTTTACTACTTCACTTATGACAGGGGCTTCCTTTGTCTCAATTGTGTGTTGGTTAAGATAATATTTGTCAAACAATAGATATGCCACAGCCACGACTAGAAGCCCCGTAATAATATAATTGAGCCTCTTTCCAGTCAGGTGTGTAATACTTTTGGAAACAGGCACTTCTTTTGTGCGTTTGAGGCCTTTCGGCGTGACTTCATAGATCCAAGAAAAGATGAGAACAAGCGGGAAAAGAATAATGAGAAAGGCCGCCACCAAGGTTATTGACCACTCAGGTAAATGCAGTATCGGGAAGATGATGTCTACAGGATGGATTATCAGCCATGCTGCAACCGCATAGGCTATACCAACTTTAACGACGTTGCGTCTACTGAGTTCCTTCCAGAAGGACATGCCTGCCTCCCTGAAAAAGGATAATAGATTGGAAAAAGGTGAGGTAATGATACAGAAAAACTCATTTTTAAGCAATATATAGATTTTGGTCGAAATCTACATATTGTATATGGGAGGAAAAACCTCAAGACGTTATAATGCTTGCCATAACATGATATCTGAAACTGTTTGTAAAATGTTCAGGTCTGGTGGCACAGTTCTGTATCCATAAAAAGAGGATGGATTTAATATGGTTATTATGACGATATTAGAGCATTCCATTCGTCCTTGATCTCATTATATACACTCGCATGTCGTCCCGGGATAAAAGTCAAAGTCTTCGGGTATAGTTATAATACCGGTTTGGCTCATATTCCAGAGTTCAGAACCATAATCTTCGCTTTCACCTGTCAAATAGCAATTATCGCCCCAAACATTTATTGATCCAATATATCCCAGCCCTGACTGGTTTGCCTCAGCAAAGACTGTGGGTTCAGATGTGCCGTCATAAATCAAAATACGAGATTGTACGTCCTCGGGTAAAGCATACATATTTGAATTTTCGTCATCAATAATGAGAAGTTTCCCATCATAAGGATATATTGATTTAGATCTAAACATGCTTTTTGCAATGGCAGATTTCTTTACCGGAGTATTGGCTCCATCGTAGTCCCAAAGGTTGTATGTTGTTGATATCGGTAACGAGGTTGCGTCTTGAGTTACAGCTACAAAATAAAAATGATCATTCAAGAGAGCATAGTCTATAGGACCAAATGGGTCCATTGACAGGTTTTCACTGGTTACTGGAGCCAGGCTGTTGTTATCATATTCCCAGAGATAGGTGCCAATATCTGCTGATCCGATATCTCCGCCTGCCAGGCACAGGAGTTTTTCTTTGAACACAACTAACGGCCTGATATAGGAGCTATCTGTCCCTGACAGTTCGACTGCCATTACAGGCTCATTATCACCATCTATCATCCAGAGTTGCAAGGGGGAATTATTACTGGAGAAATACAACTTATCATTAAATTCAATAAGGTTTCCATATATAAAGGAATTAGATATATCATCGGACGCTAATAAAAGCGTGTCAGTATCTTTATCGTAACACCATAGTTTATTATCGGCTATGAAGTATAGCTTATCATTGTAGATAATATATTCATCATTAGAATGATAATAGATACTGCTGTCTATCAACTCTGTTTCATCAACAAGAACCGGTGGATTTACTCCATCGTAAGAATATAACTTGCTGTTATAAATATAATAAAGAATGTTATTATATGCCATCAGGTTGTAGATGCTTTCATCATAAGACACGGTCATTACTGTGGTTATTTCGTTTCCATCATATTTGTATAGGCCATCTCTATCGATAAAAAGATATATCACATCATTGATATCGATAATTTTAGCAGAGGCATCTTCGAATGAAATTGGATATATGTCTGTTAATGCTCCGGCATTGTCCAGTTCAAAGATTGTCCTCTGTGATTCATTTCTGCATCCTGCAGTTGCTACAAAAATAAGTTTATTTTTCAAGGCCATGAAACCGTAGGGTGATCCGGCATTTTTATGACAGGATATTTCATCCTTACACGATTCAATCCCTTCAGTATAGTTGCATGGATCATCTTCTATATCGATACCATTGTTATTTTCACTATCACCGTCTCCACCCCCTGTTGCCAAAAGCGCGACAAGACCACCGGCAATCAATAGAGTAAGGAATACATACCGCACAGTATCAGTTAAGAATCTCCTGTTTCTCATGATAGATGCACCTCGATAATAGTGTTATTTATTTTAGTTTTTTGTAATCCGGGTAATATTATACACTTTTATGAAAGTGAAGGGTTCACAAATTGTTACTCAGTGAATATTTCTCAAGGTTTCTTATTGTCTGCTATTGACCAAACCAGTGCGATCGATTTCACATCTGAGTCTCCTTGCCGTTTCCATAGATTCATCGAAAAATGAGCGAGCGTTCAAAAGGCTATCACCATGCTGCCGATGGTCTATGATGCACTGAAGAAACAGGAGTTGAAGACCCGACTTCGAAGTAAGTATGTCTTTCTGAATCCAGAGAACAAACCCATAGAGATAGAGACCCTCCGGAAGAACGCATGGGCCAAGGGATTGAAGAATGCAGGCATAGAATACAGGCCCATCTACAGACTATGCTATGCCTACTTTAAAGACATTGCGTCTACTGAGTTCCTTCCAGAAGGACATTAAGACCTCCCAAGCAATACTTTAGAAGATAAGAGGTTAAGAAGTTGAGATGATCAGATGAAAATCATTTAACTCATCAATCGCATACAAAATCGCCATTATCCAGTTGATGACACATATCAGGCCAGCCGAACTGGTTCCAGTAGTCAACGAGACCGATCTCTCTGACGAATTTCTTAAATTGGGGCGTCCGTCGTACTTCCCTCCATGACGGAAACCATAGAAAATGTGCACTTGAACGATCTAGTCTGAGAGCTTTCTCCATTGCATCCATTGCGAACTCAGGGTCACCGAAATAAGCTGCCCACAGTGAAATTGCAACCATATTAAAAATACTTATATTGGTCTTATCAGAATATATTCGGCGTAGTTCCTTGAGGCCGTCTTGCGGAGCTTTGAGGTGCTCCTTTGCTATATCAAACACTTGGTCTGAATATACAATCGCATCGCTTGATATTATATCTCCAGCGTCAAGGTAAAAGAAAATCATAGTGACATCACCCCACATCCATTGATCACCAAATAATGGCCTTCCTTGTTTATATTCTTTTTCGGCTTGTTCTTTATCACCAAGGAACCAGAAATTTCCTAAATAGAATCCTCGAACTTCCATATTAAGGGGGTCATTCCGTAGTATTTCCTCAAGGACTTCCTGGGACCTTTTAAAGTATCCCACATTACAATATTGTACACCAAGTTGTGATTCTGATCCCGACAAGGGTTTAGTTGTTAATTCAAGGGCCTTACGAAAGTCAGATTCTGCTTCAATAAATTTGCCTCTTACCGCTTTTATATGCCCCAGTGAGTAGTATCCTTCCGCTAAAGCAGGTTCTAGTTCGATGGCGTTCTGTGCTGTTTGTAATGCAGTATCCTGCTCAGAACTGGCACGATTGGCAGGACCAAAAATTGAAAGATAAAATTGAATATAAGATTTCCTTGCCCATGCGAGTGCAAATCCGGGATCAAGAGTAATTGTAGCATCAATTGAATCTAAAGCGCGTTTGACCGTGGTGTATAAATCTCCTCCTCCCATATTCCTATTCCATAATCCTTGAGCAACCAAATATTGCTCATAGGCTTCCACGTTATCAGTACCACCTAATTGTTTTAGGGATTTGCCGACTCCTAGTGTTGCTTTAAGCTCAGTGGCAACGGCGGTTGCGATGTCCTCCTGTACCGCGAATATATCCTTTAGTTCTTTGTCATAAGTATCGGACCAGAGGTGAGATTCATCTGCAGCATTGATTAACTGAGCCGTGATGCGTAGTTCCTTTCCAGCTTTTCTAACGCTACCTTCAAGAATATATTCAACATTAAGTGCTTTTGCTATCTCCTGAGCCGTCTTATCGGAATCCTTGAATGTGAAGCACGATGTTCTTGCAATAACGCGCAGGTCTGGTATCTGATTGATAGTATTGATCAACTCTTCAGACAAACCATCCACAAAGGATTCTTGTTCCTTATCGGAAGACATATTTTTAAACGGTAACACTGCAATAGACTTCTTAACCTTTGCAGCAGGTGCAGCTGTGGTCACAGCAGGTACTGGAGTCGTTACAACAGGTGTCTGTGTCGTCCCAGCGCCACGCCCAATAAAATATTTATCAAACAGAAGAAATGCTACAGCCACGACAAGCAGCCCTATGATTATGTAGTTAAGTTTTCTTCCTGTCAGTTGAGTGGTGCTTTTTGAGACTGGAACTTCTTTTGTCTTTTTTAGGCCTTTTGGCGTTACTTCATAGACCCATGAGAAAATAAGGACAAGCGGAAAGAGAATGATTAGGATCGCGGTAACTAATGTTATTGACCACTCAGGTAAATGCAGTATCGGGAAGATGATATCAACAGGGTGGATGATTAGCCATGCTGCTACAGCATAGGCTATGCCTACTTTAACGACATTGCGTCTACTGAGTTCCTTCCAGAAGGACATTGAGACCTCCCTGAAAAGATTAAAGGAATGGGAAAAAGGTGAGGTAATGATACAGAAAAACTCATTTTTAAGCAATATATAGATTTTGGTCGAAATCTACATATTGTATACGGGCGGAATTGGCTAAAACTTCACATTCTTGCCATCCTTTATAGTATTGAAAACCTATACATCGATATAGGTTTGATTCGCTAATCAAAACAAACTATTCTCACCTTGTCCATCATATTTCCGGACATCTTATTTACAATCTTTCCGCCATTAGCCTTCTCGAATATGGCTGATAAATTATTGGTTTATTATAGGGCTGAAGCCTTTCCCCTCCACGGCCGCTATCCACTGCATC
>Ga0209287_10000219_pt1 | contig 38184 bp, 29 predicted proteins | sample PPLLak3cmMay2015_2_FD_187255 | JGI IMG/M metagenome (GOLD analysis project Ga0209287, IMG submission 187255) | Freshwater sediment microbial communities from Prairie Pothole Lake near Jamestown, North Dakota, USA - PPLs Lake P8 Core (1) Depth... | ecosystem: Environmental > Aquatic > Freshwater... | reverse complement strand
CTTGGGGCTGAGGTAGTGTGGACGAGGCTTTTATCGCTCATGCTTGGCGCGACGGTTTACACATTTTCGATAATACTGGCAATGTTTCTTGCAGGGCTTGGGATCGGCAGCGGCATTGGCGCGTTTTTTGCGCGCAAGGCTGTCAGGCCTCGGGTCGCGCTGGGTGTCTGCCAGTTATTGATTGCCGGGACTGCTGCATGGGCAGCGTTTGTAATAGCCAGATTTATCCCCTATTGGCCGATTAATGTCGTTGACACAACTACAAAGTTCGGGCCCTGGTACATATTTCTGTTCGATCTTCTTTGGGCCGGCTGCGCGGTGATGCCGGCAGCCGTCCTCTGGGGAGCGAGCTTTCCGCTGGCACTGGCTTCCGCGGCCTCACAAAATCAGGATTCCGGGCGGCTGGTGGGGGGCGTTTATGCGGCCAATACAGTAGGGGCTATAGCCGGCTCGCTTGCCTTCAGTATGCTAATCATTCCCCAGTTCGGCACGCAATGGACCCAGCGGATTTTAATTATTTTCGCAGCAATATCTGCACTGGTGGCCTTTGCGCCGTTTTTTGTATCCCGGCAAAAAACAAAGAAAAAGGATGCAAAGGCTGCTTGGGAACTGACTCTTTCGGGCAGGAAATCGGCTGGAGCTCTTCTTTCTTTGGCAATAGTTTTATTGCTGGCAACTTTTGTGGCCCCTGTGCCATGGGTATCCGTCGCCTTCGGCCGTTTCTCTTCACTCTGGATGGAGAAGTGCGTGCCCGGTATTGTGCAGGAGAAAGATGTGCCCCTGGAGGCAAAAGAAGATTCCGCATTGAGATATTGCGTTTATGTGGGAGAGGGGATGAATGTCTCTGTCGCAGTTACAAAATTGGATGCAGACCAGGTCTTTTTTCATGGAGCGGGCAAGATGCAAGCTTCAAGCACCCCCGAGGATATGCGGCTTCAGCGGATGCTGGGACATCTGTCTGTACTGACGCAAACGAACCCGGATTACGTGAAAGATGTGCTGGTGGTAGCATGCGGAGCAGGCGTGACGGCAGGATCTTTTGTGCCTTATCCGAACGTCGAACGGATAACAATCTGCGATATTGAGCCGCTGGTTCCGAAGGTCGTGACGCCGATGTTCGGAAAGGTGAATTATCATATTGTCGACAACATTGCAAAAGAGAATCCCCATATGGTTGAAGGGAAGGAGGTCAGGGTAGTGTATGATGACGGGCGTCATTATATACGCACGCTCCCGAAAGGAAAGAAATTCGATGTAATCACCTCCGATCCCATCGATCCCTGGGTTAAGGGGTGCGCCGCGCTGAATACGGTGGAGTATTACCAGATGTGCAGATCGCATCTGAACCCTGGGGGAGTAATGAGCCTGTGGATACCGCTTTATGAGAGCGACAATGAGACAGTCAAGAGTGTAATTTCGACCTTTTTCCAGGTGTTTCCCAACGGGATGGTATTCAGCAATGACATAAACGGACAGGGCTTTGATGCAGTCCTGCTGGGCCAGGTTGAGCCGACCAGGATTGATCTGGACAAGCTGCATGAGAGACTTAACAGCCCGGATTACGCGCAGGTGAGAGAATCGCTTATGGAAGTAGGTTTTGGTGCAGATGTAAAAGGTATAACATGGAGACCGAACATATGGGGGGACGCTGAGATTGCTCTCCTGGCAACATATGCAGGCCGCGCATCGGATATGAAGGAGTGGATGGAGGACGCGCAGATCAATACGGATAGTAATTTACGTCTACAATATCTTGCAGGCATGTCGGTGAACTCGTTTATAGGAACAAAAATCTTAAAAGGCATTTTAGGATACTACAACTTCCCTGAGGATATATTCAGCGGATCAACAGAACAGGTTCTGAAATTGAAATCAGCGCTCCGGCCGGATAACAAGGTGCCATGAGGGATGCCTCTGAATCTGCTTTTTTGAAAAGTCCATTACCACAAGTCGGCAGAATTTGAATCAAGGGCCTGTCATCATGAATAACCGGCCTAAGAGACGGCGCCGACTTCTGCTTGAATGAAATGTCACTAAAATATGCAAAGATACTCACATAAAAAGGTTCTGTTAAGCAGAATGTGGATGATATGTGAATGTGATATTTCTTATTGATATGACTATAATTATATGCTAAATCAATCTTGTCCAAAACAATGATGCAATTGCTCATGAGAGCAAATAAAAATGCTCTATTCGCTATATATATGAATAGAGAACCTGGAACTGTCATTCCCGCGAAAGCGGGAATCCAGAGTTTGCAGTTGAGAAAAAACCACTGGATGCCCGCCTTCGCGGGCATGACGAGATATTAATCTTTTTCCTTAAAGACTTCATATAATAGTTTAAAATTGTTTTGGACAGTAATGATGCTAAATAAAAAATGAAGTTCCTATTGCTGAAAACCATCTTATCATTTGATTCTAAAATTGTTAAGTCATTTAAATTTAATTGTATTCACTATATCTGTAGAATTTTAATGGCAACCAGAGGAGAAAGCCCATGTTTTTTATCTCGACTTCTATCCTCCAACGATTATTTGCCTTTACTTCAAAAAAGGGCATAAATACCGATGACCTTTTGAAAAAGGCCAATGTCGATAACTCATTAATTTCAAACACCGAAAATAAACTGCCCCTGGAAAATTACTACTCTATAATGGATAATGCAATAGAGATGACAGGGGATAACTATTTCGGCCTGCATATGGGTGAAAGCGCTGATCCGGGAGATTTGTCCGTACTTGGCTATATTATGACAAGCTGCCGGACACTGGGTGAGGCACTTGAAAAGGTCGGCAAGTATTTCGGGATAATAGGATCTGTTCTCAATATCTACCTGAAAGTAGAAGGGGATGATGCAAAACTTATATACGATATGAGGAAGCATTTTCCCAATGACTGCATAAAACATTGTGTTGATACCGGCCTTTCAAATTATTATGCCATCATAAGAAATATCACAAGCGGGCCTGTCGAGATCAAGGAAGTATGGGTCAAGGCTGAACAGCCTAACGACATGAGCGAGTATAACAGGGTTTTTGACTGTCCTGTTTTGTTTAATAAACCAGTCGCAGCACTGGTATTTCCATCAAAGGCCCTCGACATACCCCTTAGACATCCTAATCCTGCCCTGCTTGCACTTCTTGAACACCATGCAAACAGCTTTCTGAGCAAGATCGATGAAAAGGACTATTTTTCCAGGAAAATAAGCCTCTTTCTCTTTGAACAGATCCAGGGGAATAATCCGACTATTGATGATGTTGCCAAGGATCTGGGTATGAGCGTTAGGGTGCTCCAGAAGAAGCTGAAAGAGGAAGGGGTGACTTTCAGTGAGATCGCTACAAATGTGCGAAAGGAACTTGCCAAGAGTTATCTTGCTGAAAAACGCTACACCATAGATGACATCACCTATCTGCTGGGCTTTTCCGAGCCGAGTGTTTTTCGCAGGGCATTCAAGATGTGGACCGGAATGACCCCGGGTCAGTACCGGTCCACTTCAGAACCTACCTTTAAAGCCCAGGCCTTAAAGCATTGATAAAGGCGCTTAAGGTTATATTTCAACTCCTCTCGATCCCGACAATACTGGTTTTGCCGGATTTGCGGTCTTGTCTTCATTTTGATCACCGGCAGATTTGCCTGTCAATTGGTCTCTGATGGCGCGCATCTGTTGGGTGCCGTCGATCCTGTATATCCTATCAATCGGGTAGGACTGCTTCATATGGGCTCCGTTGAAAAAGATTACATCATCCAAGCCTGCCCTGATCATGTCTCCTGTGGAAGACAGCTTTATCCTTGTGCGAAACGGCAATTCAGGAGCCGGTATCTTCAGCACCAGCAGGTAATAATCACCCGGGCCTTTTTCCAGTATTAATGACTGATTGTCTATCTCCTCCCAGTCGGTAATGCCGTATTTATATATGGAAGTTATCTGCTGCAGTTGCATGTCCAGGGAATATTTTTCCGGAATCTGTATGGTTCCGGCTGCGCAGGCGGCTATCACCAGAATAGAAATAACAACAATTAATATCTTAGTTAAGTTCTTCATGGCAACACCTCATAGTAAAAGGCTTATGAAAATTATTTACCTCTGAACATACTATAACCACGGGGAATTGTGTGTCAATTATGAAGTTAAGAATTTTTCGGATTTATTTTATTCAGAGTTGAGGATGTGATTTTTTAGCCTATATCGATGTCGTGAAGGACCTTATGGCTCATAGTTATGCCTGCCCTTTGTCCGGCCGGGCGGGACTCCATGGCAAACGATGTAACAGGGATTGAGAAATGGAGGCCGCCTGTTGGAGAAGCAGCTGCTTGATATCAGAGCTGAAAATCCTCTCTGTTTTCAGTTCCGGGAGGGAGGAGAATGCATTCGGTTTCCTCGGTAAAGGCCCAGAAAAGGGCCTGCGCCTCTGTCTTGTCCTTGAAAAACATGTCAATTTTAGTGAATTTGGTTTTATGGTAATAGGACGAAATGGCCAGAAGGGGATAATAGGCATACCATTTAAGCATGTAGCCTGCTTTTTTTAAAAAGGTCTCAGAACCTTCAGCCTGGGATCGAACATTAATTATTGTTCCCCCGTTAAGGAACAGCTGGTAATTGCCGGGCATATCATCCAGTTCAAGGGCAATCAATTCAAATTTCTTGCCTTTTTTATTGTCAGCCTCCTTACTGTCGCTTTTTTTATTATCAGCCTTTTTTTTTGCCTCAGCGTCATCCGTGCTTACTTCTTTCACCTCAGGTCCGTCAATATCGATATTATTTCTCAGCGATGACAGCTGTACGCTTTTGCTCTCCAGGAAAAAAGGCTTAACAGGGAGGGGCTGACCCATAAACCGAATGTTATCAAATGTCCATTCTCTGATTGAAATCCCCCTTGCCATCAGCATCATTTTGCCTTCGGCCAGGTCAATAAGGAAATAGGACCTTGGTTTTTCCGCAAGGGAAAGCATTTCAGTAAGAAAACTGTTCCTTTCCACAATGCCCGCGTTCACACCGGAAACAGGCTGCAGGATAAGGAACATCAAAAAGAAGACTGTGGAATATAATCTTGTCATATCTAATAAATGAATATTTTCGTCCCCACTGATGAGGCCTTGTTGACGACCTCAAGGTCTTCATCACCAAGCCTCACACATCCGTGGGTTGCATTTCTGCCGAGCAGCCTTGTGTAAAGGGTGCCGTGGAGGAAATACCCGTTGCCGAAGCCCATGGCATATTCACCGAGGACATCCTCTTCCACCCTGTCTCCGACCTGTTTGGGGATATCCTCACCCTCCTCGATAAATGCCCAGTCAGGCTTCAGCCATGTGGGGTCTTTAAGTTTATATTTAATGGAAAACTCCCCCCTGGGAGTATCAAAGGTCCAGGTCCTGTTTTTTCCTCCTGGTTCCGTGAGCACATTGCCGTTTCCCGTGGATATTACGGCCTGCCTTAGAGTCTCATTATCCTTATTAAGATAGAGCCTGTTTTTAGCCGTATCGACTATAAGGTACACACCCTTAGGGGCAAGCTTTTTTATCTTCTGAAGGAGCTTTTCATTCTTTTTTTCTAGCTCCTTGAGTTCCTTCTCCTCCAGGGTGGCTGTGCTTGCATTGCTCTTTAACCATGCTGCCTTTTCCCTGGCCAGTATGTAGTACCCCATGCCCTCGGCAGACAGAAATACAATGAGGGCGGCGCCTGCAATTATTAAAAAAGCCAGGAATATCTTATTGTTAAATATTGCCTTCATTGCCGTTCTCTTTTATGGAAGAGAGGAGATCATGAGTGCCGTTGATTGCTCCGACAATTGTGACCGGAGTGCCGACATTTGCGATCTCGTAAATTCTGTCCATATCGTCATTCTCTAATGATATGCATCCCTTGGTCATGCCGTCTGATCCGCCGCCATGGATTTCAAGAAGAGAACCTATGCCCCTTCCGGAAGGGATCTGACCTTTCTTTTTAGCCTGACTGAATCTTATTTTATCTTCGTTATTGGGATAGTCAAACAGAAGCGCCTTGTAGTATTTGCTGCCTGGATTCTTTTTGACTATATAATACCTGCCCTCAGGCGTACCTCCATCCCCGGAGTATAACTTGTCCTTAAGGCCGTTGCGGCCAAGGCCGATATCGTAGGTTTTCATCAGCTTGCCTTTTTTATAAACCATCAGGGTCTGGTCGATCTTGCTCACGATAAAAACAGTGATGCCCTTTTGCTTTGATTCCTGTATTGTGGCCTCGGCAATTTTCCGCCATTTTGCGAGCTGCTGCTTGTCCATATATCGGCTCAGAATCGAATTGGCGATCCCAAGGGACTCCAGTGAATATGTGTTAACCCTGTTGAGTTTTTGCTCGGCAGCGTCATAATCACCTTTTTTATTTGAAAGATCCGCCTCTTTTAGCAGTATCTCAGCCTTGCTCAGGCTTTTCCTAACGAGCCTGCCTTCATTTATCATGGAAGTCGAGTTTCTGATGGAGGCAATCCTGTAATTAAGAGAAGCGACCCGCTGCTCGATACCCTCGTATCTTTGATCCTTCATCTTTTTGACTTCCCTGAACACTATATTGCCATTTACCAGAACCGACCTGAGCTGTTCCCTGGCAAGGTCAAAATTTCTAAGGTATTTGAACCTCTCATTCTCCTTGTAATATATCTGTATAGCATCCCTGTAATCAGCCGTGTAGCCCCTGAATCTCTCAGGTGCGTACTTTAATACTTCATCTTTAATAAGGCTACGCTGCTGAATTTCCAAAAACCGAATCTCCGGAGGCGACGGGGGTGCACTGCATCCGATTAACATCAAAAAGAGGGTCAGAATAAAAAACAGTGTATAATTCCGCATTAAGTCCAGCTGCTCTAACTTTCCTGAATTTTGTGTTTATTAGCCTATGCCAGAATAACATGCTGCCTGCCACAGGGGTTGTCGGCAAGGCGGGCTGGCTTCAGCGCAATTCTGTTTGACACCCCGCCGCTTGCGGAGGGGGAGCTTCATTTTCTGTCCGGTTGGTTGCCTGCTGTAGCTGAACAGACAGGGCTGATGACCTATGTCACTTCCATAATCTATTATTCTGGATTATGCAACGGATTATGAATATAAAAATGGGTACGGCCGTGAAAAGATGTTTGGAATTCTCACGATCGTACCCTTATCTTTTACTCAATTATTGCTTAATTATTTCTTTTTCTTATCAATAGCTGCCTGAACCTGGCTGGAAACTGAGGCCGCGTTTTCTTTAATAAGATTGGCGCTGTCTTTAGCCTCGGTATACTTTTCCTGATCTAGTGATGCCTGGATTCCGGCGAGAGACTCCTCATAGCCTGTAAGATCTGCGTTGAGCATCTCTATCTCGGCCTTTGTCTCTTTGCCTTTCGGCGCCTGAGCTAAAAGGGCCTTTGCAGCTTCAATAGCGGCAACAGCCTCAGCCTGGGCGGCGATAGCGGCCTGCTTTGCTTCCTCTTTCCTCTGAGCGGCAACAGCTATAACATTGTCAGAGGAGGTCTTAACGGCAGCCAGCATCTCTTTTGCCTTGTCGAAGTTGCCGAACCACTTTTCATCCTGGACCTTCACTTCTTCAAGGGCTGCGTTCAGATCGCTGTTTACCTGTGCAAGTTCATCCGCTGCATAGGTCTGGACGTCGGCGGTCGTGGCTGCCTCAATCTGGGCCTTGGCATTTGTCATTTCCTGCTCGGGTGCTTTGGCACATCCGGTTACAAGAAAGGCGCTAAGAATTCCGATAATTACTAATTTAAATAAATTTTTCATAATACATTCTCCTTTTTAATAATGTTAATAATATATTTAACTGATTCGGCCTTTTCCCGGTTTGGGATTTCGGCTTCATATATAAAAAGAGAACCCCATAATTAAGATTCTCTTTTTAATGCTTTTTTCTGTCAAATCTGTGCCGCCAATATTTACATCTTTATATATCACAGAGTTTCGAATAATCAATACCCTGTTGTAACCTGATATCATGCTCTCAGTGATTCATCAAGCAGTGCAATCTCCAAAACATAATATTTATCAGCACTGTCTTCAAAACATGCATTGATAAGCCTCTGTTATCCACGATATTAACTTTGATAAAAGAGAACCTACATCCGCTTCCGTAAAAACAGGTAAAAAATAATATGTCGATTATTTATTGTTCCTGGAGTGGTTCTGGTCTGTTAAAGCGATGGTCAGTGAATCACTAAAGATCGTCGCTGTCTCCTTATCAAACACAACATCATATCTTCAGATCTTCCAAGCAGATTTTCCGGATGCTTCACGTTCCTTTCTTGCTGTTCCTGGTGGTTGTTCAAACAGAAACGCCTGAATAGCAACAAATAATGTTATTGAATAATAACGAGTTCATCACTCGTTTTAAATCGAGCGAATGCTACTACTATTTTTTAATATGTCAACAAATTTTTTTCATAATTTGATTATCCAGTTATATTAAGGTGTTATGCCATGTTTCAAAGATATGGATATATGAAAAGCATTTCTGTCCGCCTCAGGACCCCTTATGCCGGGTCATTGTTTAAAAGCTATTTCATGTTTAAAAGCGCCTCTGGTGCCGGGCCAATCGAACAGCGGTTTCATCAGCATCCCAACGGGATATTGCTCGCCTTTATTTTCCATTGACATAAAGTCATATTTCCTCTATATGCTATTTGTTTATATGAATTTTATTATAAAAAATCGAGCACTTAAGATAAAGGAGGCTTTTAATAATGCCAGTAGGAACTTATGAAGATTATGCGAAAAGACTTAGTAAAATGAAACCTAATGTCTATATTAACGGGAAGAAAGTGGACAGGTCGGGAGACTGGATCAACGGAGGAATGTATGTCATGAAGCAGACATATGATTATGCCCAAGATCCCGAGTATCAGGATGTATGTACTGCGACATCTCACCTAACCGGTGAAAAAATCAACCGCTTCACACATGTGCATCGGTCCAAGGAAGACCTGCTTAATAAACAGATGATGACAAGGCTGCTTTGCCACCGCGTGGGCGGATGCACCCAGCGTTGCATGGGTACGGATGCGCTTAATGCCATAGATGTTGTGACTTATGATATAGACCAGGCCTGCGGCACAAATTATCACGAGCGATTCAACAAATATCTAGCATACTCACAGAAATATGACCTTGTCGCGAACTGCGCCCAGACAGACGTTAAGGGCTCCCGCAACCCCAAGTATAAGAGGGCACATATGCAGCCGGACCCTGACCAGTTTGTGCATGTAGTCAAGACAAATGTGGACGGCATCGGCATTGATGGGAAGCCCTGCAAGGGGATCATTGTACGCGGCGCAAAGATCTGTAACTCCAATGCCCCGTACGTTGATGAAATAATCGTCAATCCCACCAAGCTGATGGGACCAGGCGATGAGGCCTATGCGGTATCATTCGCGCTTCCTGCTGACTGGGATGGCATCAAACTGATGGCACTTCCGGGCAGGCACCACAAGAGAACGCACCTGCAGGCACCTTTTGCCGATGTCGGCGACGTGGAATCTTTGACAATCTTTGATGATGTCTTTGTACCCGAAGAAAGGGTATTCATGAACGGCCTGGACCATCCTGATGTCCTTCAGTACGCCGGTTACCTGGCTCTTATGTTTGCACATTATCACAGGCATTCCTATACTGGCTGTAAGACCGCTGTTTCAGAGGTTATTGCAGCCCAGGCAGCCCTGGTTGCCGATGTGAATGATATCGCCAAGGAGCACCATGTCCGCGAAAAGCTTTGTGACATCATAAGTACTGCCGAGCTTGTATTCGCGGCCGGTCAGGCCTCTGCATACCGCGCAATCCAGTTCCCCAACGGTTCATGGGTCCCGGACGAGGTTCTTACCAATGCCGGACGCAGGCTTGCAGGCCAGAAAATTTACCATGAGTATGAGACCCTGGCGGACCTGACAGGCGGCGTCTGCGCGTCACTTCCGACCGAGGAATGTTTCTTCGCTCCCGAAACCGCCGAACTCTGCAATAAATATATCGTCAGAAACCCGGCTTACACACCTGAAGAGACCCACAGGGTCATGCGCATGATGGAGAACAAGCTGTGCGATCCCTTTGAGGCGGCGCAGGCTGTCGCGGGGGTGCATGGAGGAGGCTCTCCGCTCATGGAGACTATCACCATGATGAGCCGTTATGACCTTGAGCCGCTTAAGAATATAGCGAAGTTCCTGGCCGGCTTTAAAGACGTCAAGCTTCCCCGTTATGAGCGCGCGACCGCTACTCCGAGGGCCATGCTTGATAAATTCAAGAAGACTCTTGTTGAGAAGAAAACCTGCTGACAGTCAATTCGGCATGTCGCCTGATCCGCAATTTTAGAGCGGATACTGAATGCAATATATAAAGCCATATCCTCCGGATGTGGCTTTTTTATATTTTACAACCTGTCGATAATAAAAATATAAGCAGGATCCGGGAAAAAAGGATAAAAATGAGTTTGACAGATAAATACAGTATTTACACATTCAATGCCGACCTAGCCATAATAGGAAGCGGAGGAGGTCTGGCCGCGGCCGTGGCAGCCGCTGAAAAGGGCATTAAGAATATTGCGGTTATTGAAAGGCAGGGCCTGTCGGGAGGGAACACGCGGCTTGCCGGTGATATCTTTGCCTGTGAGAGTCCGGTGCAGGAAAGGGCAGGCATAAAGGCCGGCCGGGATGAATATTTCAGGATTGCCATGCGCTGGGCGCACTGGAGCAGAGTTGACCCGAGGATTGTCCGGGCCTATATCAACAAAACAGGCGATACCATTCGATGGCTGGAGGAAAAGGGCGTTGAGTTCCAGGAGATAGTGCCCTATCGGGGCGTTACCACCCATAATGCGGTCGGCAGCAACAAACAGATCTTTAAGGTCCTTTCAAGGAAATGTGAAGAATCTGGCGTAAAGATACTGCTGGGGACAACCGCTAAAAAAATCCTTCGTGCTGAAAGCGGAGAGATAAATGGAGTGGCTGTAACGAACAGGGACAATGAGGAGCTCAGGGTTATGGCCAGGAGCATAATCATCGCCACCGGCAGTTTCCCCGGCAATGTCGGGCTGCTCAGGAAGTATTGTCCGGAGTACTACGACGGGATGCAACTGGGCAAATGGCCTTATCATACCGGCGATGGCCTGATCATGGCCGATGAAATAGGGGCAGGGATAGCGGACTCTATTCCGATGTTCCATATCGGACCTGTCCTTGAAGGCGGCTACTGGAGCAGGCTGGCCTTTCTTCCCTATCAACCCTATATGGTCTGGGTGAATAAGAAAGGGAAACGGTTTATTGATGAGTCATGGAGCACCCACTGGGAGAGCGGCAACGCCGTCATCCTTCAGCCGGAAAAGACATGCTATATACTTTTTGATGAAAAGATAAAACAGGACCTTGAACTAAATGTCCCCGGATTTAACATGGAGATCAAAAAACTGGAAGGTGAGGGGGAGGCAGCGATCGCTGAGGACTGGTGCGGTATTGCCCGCTGGACAGGGGCGGACCCTGATGTCCTTATAAATTCCATTGCCGAATATAACTCCGAATGCAGAAAGGGTCGCGATGAGGTCTTTGCCAAGGGCAGGGAGTACCTGACACCGCTGCAAAAATCACCTTTCTACGCGGTCAGGGCAATCGCCCATTGCGGCGAGACCATGGGAGGGATCAAGGTCAATGAACGGATGGAGGTGCTGGACATATCAGGGAAGCTTATCCCCGGCCTTTTCGCGGCCGGCGTCATTACAGACGGCTGGATGCCGCAGACCTACTGCACGGAGATGTTCGGGAGTGCATGCAGCTATGCGATAAACTCAGGGCGTATTGCCGGAGAAAATGCGGCTGAATTCCTTATGAAAAAGTGATCTATCGACAAAGGCCCGATCGTTATCGGTATGCGTGATTTCTTGAAGTGATCGGATCAAAGACTCCGATCACTGTGCGCATGCCGCCGGGCAATCATTAATCCAAAACTTTCCTGATTTTCTCCTTTCTGAAAGGGGTTGTCCCAGCCCTGATGACTGTCATTATTAAAGGGTCCCAGGGCTATGCATATTTAATCTTTTTAATGACCCACCTGTCTGACAGACGAGGGTTCTTCGGCGCCGATATAGATATTATCGTAATTTGCACGAATCAATTTTTCCAATGGTTCAGTTAGAGACTCAATATTTTTTTCAAGGACCTTGAAAAAATTCATATCAGCCTGATTTACATGTTCGAATATTTTTATTATTAAATTAACGCCTTCTTGCGTAATCTTCATGGAATTATGCCTTCTATCGTTCGGGTTCTGACAACGGGTCACAAGTTTTTTTGATACCAGTGTTTTTAATACGTCAGAAGTCATCATTATGTCTAGTTTTGCATGCCTGGCAATTTGCTTTTGGTTAATATCCAAATTTTGTTTGGATAAATAAATCAAACTCATCAGGATAGTAAACTGAGTGAATGTGGTACCGAATTTTTTCAGGGTATTTTTCATGTTTCGATACCATATGTTTGAAGCCTGCCATAATAAAAATCCCGGAAATTCCTCAGGCTCTTTCAATTCCTTTATAAATGTATCTATATTGTCCCTTTTTGTTAACATCTTTATCTTCCTCAATTTATATCAAAAGCTGATTTTTTCTTATTCATGCCATTTTCAGATGGATATGAAATAAAAACAAAAAACATTATTACAATTAATAAGCACACTTGTTATATTATGCCATAATGCTTTAAATGGAGATTCTTGTCAAATGGAAAAGATGCACATTTTTGACTTATCAGGAAAGACTGCGCTTCGTAAAGGCGGCGGCTCCAGTCTGGGCAGTGATTTTGTGAGGCCGTGGCGGAGTTCGGGGCGGATATTGCCTTAGCCGTCCGTATGGAGGAAAAATTAAATTAACCTCTATGGGGTCAATTGCGCGAAGATTGCTTGGTTCATTTGAATTCGGATAAGAATCACACCTGGTATCAGGACGAATAGGGCATCATTTTTAGATGATTTTACGCTATCAGCAGGTGATTAGCCATTTTAGCCATACCTGTCCCCGGCCTTTCCACATAAGGAGACAAAATCAAAAAATATGACTTCGCGTCAATTTTTGCTTGACAAAGGTTTTTTGTAAAAATATTATAATATAAGATATAATCTCACAATATGAGATAATAATTAATTCATTATCACATGAGGCTCAAGCAAAAATCCTATGTCTGACAAAAACACTGCCATAGAAAAAGCCCTGAATATTTTGATGGCATTCATCCCGGATAACCAGGAGATGGGAACCCTTGAGATAAGTAAGAAACTGGGGTTGAACAATGCAACCGCATCCAGGATATTATTAACGCTCGCGAAAAGAAGATTTCTTCAACAGGATACTAAAACCAAGACATTCAAACTCGGACAGTCAGCCCTGCTGCTAGGGCGCACAGTGATTGATTCCCTGAACAACCAGTTTGTTCAGATAGCAAAACCGCATATGGACCGGCTTAGATCAACCGTGAACACATCGATTGTCCTGGAGCAGATGATTAAGGATAAGAGCATTGTTATGGCTGTTTCTGAAGGCCAGCAAAGGATTCGTCTTGCCGGAAATGTAGGAGAAAATATCCCTATTCATGCCGCCGTAGGCGCCAAGGCCATGCTTGCATTTTCTGATCCTGAAATCACCGAAAAAATCATCAGCCATATTGATGTCTTCGAGAGGTTTACTCCCAATACAATTACGTCTAAAGAAAAGCTCTTGCAAAATCTGAGTGAGGCAAAACGCAACGGGTACTCGCTCGACGATGAAGAGACCGACATAGGGATCAAGGCAATCGGCATGCCGATTTTTGATCACAAAAATATCCCGATTGCAGGTATTGCGGTTGTATTTCCTGCTCACAGGATTGGTAAAATTATAGACCAGGAGATTTTATCTGAAATTCAAAATACGGCCGACAGGATTTCCGCCGAACTCTTGATGAACAGCCAGTAAGATCTCAGCTCTTTTGCCTATAATTTCGCGAAGGTCTTTAAGTGTAATTCAAGGGGCGGAGTTGTATTTAAGGCTCTATTAATATGCTGGTAATAGATACAGGCTTTGTTTGATAAGCAGAAAGCTAATCAGACATTGTCAGATGAAAAGCAATTTGTTTAACAAATAAATGGAGGATAACAAAATGGGAAAGATTAAACTTGTCGATTTGAGCCATCCTTTCGGGGACAAGTGTCCCCTCTGGCCGTATTTTGCCGACGTCAAGATTGAGCGTATGCATTATCATGCCAAATCAGGGGTTCTCAGCCAGGTTGTCACTACGACGATGCACTGCACCACGCACGCGGATTCACCGGCGCATGTTGTTGAGGGCCTGGAATACACCCACGAAATACCGCTTGAAAAATATTACGGAACAGGGGTCGTCGTAGACATCCCCAAGAAACAATGGGAACTCATTACCGCAAAGGATCTGGAAAACGCGAGACCCAGGATTGAAAAGGGCGATATCGTCATCATCCACACGGGATGGAACAAATACTGGGGTGACAGCCAGAAGTACTTTTTGTATTCTCCAGGCCTAGGCCGGGAAGCAGGAGAATGGCTTGTTGAAAAGGGAGTTAAATCGGTAGGCGTTGATCAGCAGGCCCTGGATCACCCGCTTCACACGGCTATCGGACCTCATGGGCCGGGCCCGCTTCGCCCGGATATCTTTGACGAATATAAAAGGATGTTCGGCAAGTCTGTGGTGGAGGCCTTCCCGGAGTGGGAGCCGTGCCATAATCTCCTGATGAAGAACGGCATTGTAGGCTGGGAGAACGTGGGCGGCGATATTGCTATGGTTGTAGGCAAGAGGGTGACCCTGTCCGGATTCCCCATAAGATGGTACATGGGAGACGGTTCGATAGTCAGACTGGTGGCTTTTATTGATGAGGATGAAATAAACAAGGTGCCTCCAAGAGTCTATAAATACGGCACCACGTAAGGAGGTGTAAAGTATGTCAAAGGTGATTATTACGGCGGCGCTGACAGGGTCCATTCATACACCCTCAATGTCCCCCTATCTCCCCTTCAAACCTGATCACATAATCGATGAGGCGGTGCGGTGCCATCAGGCGGGCGCTGCCGTTGTGCATATCCATGGAAGGGATCCTGAAACGGGCAGACAGTCCGCCAATACGGCCATTTTCAGAGAATACATGTCCGGCATAAAGGCGAGGTGCAATGTGGTGATTACACCCACTACGGGGGGAAGTCCCACCATGACCCCTGAGGAACGGCTGGCCGTCGTCAGCGCCCTTAAGCCGGAGATGGCCACCTTCAACGGCGGATCTCTCAATTTCGCGCTCTATCCAGTCGTTGAAAAGGTGAAAGAGTTCAAATTTGAATGGGAGAAGGAATTTCTGGAGGGAACGGAGAGTTTTATCTTCCCGAATCATTTCAAGTCGCTGCACCATTACGCCAGGACAATGAAGGAGCATGGAACGAGGCCTGAGATAGAGATATATGATGTCGGCCAGATAAATAACATTGCGCAGCTGATAAGGGAGGGATACCTGGATAAACCCATATACCTTCAGTTCGTAATGGGCATACTGGGCGGCATACCTGCAACAGCGGAAAACCTTCTTTACATGATCCGGCAGGCAAAGGACCTTATAGGGGATTTCAGGTGGTCCGTGTGCGCAGCAGGGAGATTTCAGTTTCCGATGGGGATTTTGAACGTCCTTGAAGGGGGGTTCTGGAGGGTGGGGCTTGAAGACAATCTCTATCTGGAGAAGGGTGTTCTGGCTAAAAGCAGCGCTGAGCAGGTCGAAAAGGCGGTCCGGATTATCAGAGAGTTTGGTTATGAGCCGGCTACGGAGAGTGATGCCAGGGAGATCCTTAAACTAAAGGGTATCGACAAGGTTAATTATTGAAGGAGGAATGACAATGAAAAAAGGCGATGAACTTTTGAAAGAGATATTCGGGGTTTCAGGAAAGGTGGCGCTGATCACCGGAGCGACAGGAGGCTTCGGTCATACTGCTGCCACGGCACTGGCAATGCTTGGAGTGAAGGTCATGGCCACCGGAAGGGACGAGGGCAAGCTGAAATCCATTGTGGATGCAATATCCAGAGAGGGAGGCGAAGCTGCCTGGTCAGCCGGATCACCAATAGAGCTTGAAGACGTCAAAAAGGTTGTTAAGGATACGGTCGAGAGGTTCGGGAAGATAGACATCCTGATCACGGCAGCAGGTGCGAACAAACCCAATCCTATCATTGATCAGCCTGTGGAAGAATGGGATATGATCATGGACGCAAATGTAAAGGGGACATGGCTGTTCTGCAGGGAGGCCGGAAGGGTTATGATAGATCAGGGAAAGGGCGGAAAGGTGATTCTCCTGGGGTCTGCCCGCGGCGAGCTGGGCATGGCCAATTATACGGCATACAGCCCTTCCAAGGGCGCGGTGCATCTCCTTGCAAAATCCCTCGGATGTGAATGGGGCAAATACGGCATCAACGTAAATGCAATCGCCCCTACTGTTTTCAGGACAGCACTTACTCAATGGATGTTTGATGACGACGCATTCTATAAAAATTTCTTAAGAAGGATTCCAATAGGCCGGCTGGGAGAACCTGAGGACTTTATCGGCACAGTAGTATTTCTATCTTCAAAGGCCTCCGACTTTTTGACCGGCGCAGTAATCTGTGCGGATGGTGGTTATACTGCCGGATAAATGTAAGATGGCACAAGGCTCAGGGCGCAAGGCGCAAGGAAAGACAAGCACTATATGCCTTTACCTCATGCCCTGTGCCCTGCGCCTTGGGCCACAAATTACTACCACCCAAAGGAATTGACGGGGCGCTGACTGCCGCTTTTCCCGGTGGAAATAGGAGGTTCAACATATGTCCGAAATTCACAACATTACCGTACTCGGCGCCGGAATGATGGGGCCGGGAATAGCCCAGCTCTTCGCGGTCAGGGGATACAGCACGACAGTATGGGGGCTTGAGAACGAGCTGCCCAGGGTGGCTGAGACGATCCGTTCAAATCTGCGGATGATGGCAGGCTATGGGATCGGCAAGGAGGAGGAAATAGAACCGGCAATTGGGCGCGTCAGGACAACACACGGCCTTGAGGATGCAGTTTCCAATGCTGACTTTGTGGTAGAGGCCATTGTTGAGAACCTGGAGATCAAACAGAATTTTTTCAGCAAAATGGACAGCCTCTGCGATGAAAAGGCAATCCTTGCTACCAACACCTCTGTAATCAGCCCGACTGAGATTGCACTCAAATCAAAACACCGCGAGAGGATAGTGGGAACCCATTTCTGGAATCCTCCGCACCTGATCCCGCTGGTGGAGGTCGTCAAGGCGAGGGATACATCGGATGAGACCATGGACGCGACCATGGCCCTCATGGCTGATATAGGCAAAAGGCCTGTCAGGGTAAAAAAGGACGTCCCCGGATTCCTGGCCAACCGGCTTCAGCATGCCCTCTGGAGGGAGGCCATTTCAATCGTCGAGAACGGCATAGCCGACCCTGCGGAGGTGGATGAGGCCGTGAAAAACAGCTTCGGCCTGAGGCTGCCGGTCCTTGGCCCTATGGAAAACGCCGACCTGGTCGGCCTTGATCTGACCCTTGCTATTCATAAATATGTGCTCAAGCATATCGAGGACTCCCATGTTCCTTCTCCGGCATTGAAAGACAAGGTTGAAAGGGGTGATCTGGGAGTCAAGACAGGCAAAGGTTTTCAGGAGTGGTCCAATGAAGGCGCTGAAGCGCTGAGGAAGGGACTTGCGACTCATCTTATGAAATGGATGAAGGACCATGGAAAATAATATCAAGTAAGGAGAAATGCAATGAGCGAACTAAAAAATGTTTTCAGCCCTTTCACATTCGGAAATGTGACGGTAAAAAACAGGATAGAATTTTCACCCGCAATCCCGTGCCTTGCAAGCCCGGATGGTTTTGTTACAAGAGAACTTATAGAATTTTTTCAGTCTCTGGCAAGAGGGGGAGCTGGAATAGTCACAATAGGAGATACGGCAATTGATTTTGAATATGCCAAGGACCACGATGCGCAGCTTAACCTTGGAGATGACAGGGTAATACCGGGTTTAAGTCCCTTAGCGGAGGCGGTTCACAGGTATGGCGCAAAACTTTCCATCGAGCTCAATCATGGAGGCCGTTTTGCAGCGCCCGGGCTTCTGGAAGGCAGAAATCCCATCGGCCCTTCACCTATCCCATCTGCTGCGGAGGAGATGTTCGCAGGTCTTGAGGGCAGGAGAAAGGTCCAGGTGACAGAGATGAACCAGGACATGATTGATACTGCCATAGAACATTATGCCATGGCGGCCTACCGATGCATGATGGCCGGTTTTGAGATGGTAATGATTCACAACGCGCACGGCCACCTGCTTTCACAGTTTCTGTCACCCTACTCAAACAGGAGGACCGACTCATACGGCGGGAGTCTCGAAAACAGGGCCAAGTTCGCCATTGAGGTATACAACGCCATCAGGAGAAAGGTTGGAAACAGGCTGGCATTAGAGATGAGGGTGAGCGCTACAGAGCATGTTAAGGGCGGCATGGAACTCAATGATACAATTGAGTTTATTAAAATGGTTGAGGACAAGGTTGATCTTGTTCACGTCTCAGTAGGGCTGTTGACTGATCCCATGACAATTCCCCATATGATTCAGCCTACCTATCTCCCCCATGGTTATAACATCCATTTTGCTGAAGCCATAAAAAAGGCCATTAAAAAGCCTGTTGTTGCAGTGGGCTCTATCGATATTGAAATGGCCGACAGGATTATAGCGGAAGGAAAGTGCGACATAGTGGCGATGGCACGTAATCTGATCGCCGATACCGATTATGTGAATAAACACAGGAGGGGAGAGGCAGACAGGGTCCGCCCCTGCGTGCGCTGCAACACATGCACCCATACGGTTGCGCACTTTTATCCCATTAGATGCGCGGTAAACCCTGTAATCGGCAGAGAGGTTGAATTCAGAAATATTCCCGATTCAAAAATAAAAAAGAAGGTTGTAATCGTGGGAGGCGGCCCTGCAGGGATGGAGGCCGCGCAGGTGGCGGCATCCAGGGGGCATGACGTAACCCTGTTCGAAAAGGGGAAGGAGCTGGGCGGGGCGTTGATCCTGGCTGCGGCCCCCCCTTTCAAGGCTGACATGAAAAGATATCTGGACTGGATGATAAAGACAACCCTGAATACTCCGGGGATTAAAATCAAATTTTCCACAGAGGCCACAGTAGAGACAATTAAGGCAGAGAAGCCCGATGTCCTAATTATTTCGGCGGGGGCTGTTCCCATCGATGTAAATATTCCCGGCGTTGACGGATCAAATGTCGTATCTGCCGGAGATGTTGATATGGGAAGGGCAACTGTCGGAAACAATGTTGTGGTTGCAGGCGGAGGCTTAACCGGGTGTGAAACAGCGCTTCACCTCGCACAGCAGGGCAGGAAGGTAACCGTGATAGATATGGTAGGGCAGATGGAACTGGCTGCCGATGCACCCATACTGAACAAACTCGGCCTGATGGGCCTATTGATGAAGCACGGTGTTATTCTGAAAACCGAGGTTAAACTGGAGGAGATCAACAGCAAGGGTGTCATTGTCATAGACAAGCAATGGAAGAGACATGAGATACCGGCAGATACGGTCGTTCTGTCCCTGGGCTACAGGGCAAAGACAGAGACTTCCGGGGAACTGGCCGGGCTGGCCCGGGACGTGTATGTCATCGGCGACTGCAGAAAAGCCCGGAATCTGAGGTATGCAATACAGGATGCCTTTAACGTGGCGGTTGAGATTTGAACAATAAATTTCCGAATCTGTTTTCACCATTGAAAGTAGGTTCCCATACCTACAAAAACAGAATTATCGCCGCACCGATTTACTGCGGGACATTCGGTACAATCCCATTCTTATCTGAGGTGTTCTTTCAGGCATTCGATGGAAGGTCCAAAGGCGGCTGCGCCCAGGTCACAGTCGGGGAAACCCCGGTGGACTTTGAATATGCAAACCGCGAGCCTTTCGAGCCTATTGATTATACAAATTTTGATAGCCCCTCCTTCAGTGCGTTAAAAAGGGCGGCAGACATTATCAGGACAAACGGCGCTTTTGCGCTGATAGAGCTGTCCCACTGCGGAGAATCCAAGCTGTTTATCCCCGGACTTAAGAATCCTATCGGTCCCATGGGATATATGAGAAACGACGGTGTTGAAGTAATTGGGATGGATAGAGCAATGATGCAATCTGTCTGCAATAAATTTATCACCTGCGCAAAGTATATGAAAAGGGCAGGCTTCGACGGCGTAATGATCCATGCGGGCCATGGCTGGCTGCTCCATCAGTTTTTATCAGCCAGGACCAATTCAAGGACAGACGGATATGGAGGCACCCTGGAAAACAGGGCGAAGTTTCCTGTCCAGGTCATTTCAGGCGTAAGAGAGACGATGGGTAAAGACTTCATCATTGAAGTCCGCGTGAGCGGAGACGAGCGCACTGAAAACGGTATGAGAATAGAAGAGACGGCGGAATTCTGTAACATGATTCAGGAGATGGCCGATATCATCCATGTCTCTGTAGGCGTCTACCGGGACCCTATATTGAGCGGAGAATTTTCTTCGTTGTTTGCGCCCCATGGATTGAACGCCGGGTTATCTGAAGTTGTAAAGAAGGCGGTGTCGATTCCTGTGACCGTCGTAGGCGGAATCAATTCCCCTGAGCTGGCGGAGCAGCTCATAGCGGAAGGTAAATGCGATTTTGTTGCCCTGGCCAGACAGCTGACCGCTGATCCGGACTTTGCTAATAAAGCTGAATCCGGCAACGAGGATGATATTGCTCCCTGTCTGAGGTGTTATAAATGTTTTCCGGGGCCGCTGGAAGACAATATAGATGATCTCAGCTCTTTATTCGGATGTTCAGTGAATCCCGAGGCATTTTATTTTGATCACGGCGTTCTTGACCACAAACCAGAAGGCGAGAGGAGAGTCCTGGTTATCGGCGGAGGTGTCGCAGGGATGGAAGCTGCCGTTACAGCGGCTGATCGCGGGCACAGGGTCACTCTTGCCGAAAAGTCGGATTCCCTGGGCGGGCTGCTGAAATTTGCGGATACTGACGGCTATAAGAGAGACCTGGCGGCATTCAAGGATGTGCTGGTGCGTCGGGTTATGAAACGTGGGATCAACGTCCTGCTGGGAAAAGAGGTTACACCCGAGGACATCAGCGCTTTCATGGCCGATGCTGTAATCCTCGCCATAGGGTCAGAGCCTGTCGTGCCGCCTGTTGTCGGGATAGAGAAAGCAATAAAGGCCCTGGATGTTTACAAAGACATTAGCAGAATAGGCCAAAGGGTCATAATGGTGGGCGGCGGTCTGGTGGGCTGCGAGGTCGGTCTTCATCTGGCAAAAAACGGGAGGGGTGTGACCGTAGTTGAGATGCTGGACAGGGTTGCGCAGGATTCCTACAAGATGCACCGCATAGGCCTTATTGATGAGATGGACAGGATGCTGACCTGCAGAACCGGATTAAAATGCATATCAGTTAAGGATGGCGGCATCACAGTAGCCGACAGGGAAAACAGGGAGGAATTCATTTCTGCCGATACAGTCATATATGCAGTTGGTATGCGGGCAAAGAAGGTAGAGGCGGAAAAATTGCGCTCAGCTATAAAGGATATCCCCGTGTTTGAGATCGGTGATTGTGTGAATGCGGCCAAGGTTTATGAAGCAGTGCGGCAGGGATTTATAGCGGCAATGTCGATTTTATAAAAGGAGCGATTTATGATTGGATTAAAAGAAGAAATTCTGGGAAAGATTATTAAACGCGCGGCAGAGGTTTTTAATAAAAAACCTGAAGAATTAAACGAGGCAACTAGGTTTGTGGAGGATCTTCAAGCGAAATCCGTGAATATTGTCCAGATCACCACGGTGATGGAGGTCGAGTATGATGTGGAGATCCCCTACATGGAATTCAGAAGAAAGAAAACACTTGGAGAAGCGGCAGAGTATATAAAAACCCTGGTTGAGGGATAGCTGTCATTTCTATTAGAACTATAGCGGACGACAAAATAATCCAATTACTGGATAAAATAGTCTCTATTGACCTCTGGATCCTGCGATCAAGTCGCAGGATGACTTTCCAGGTAATCTATTATTATGTCATTCTGCGGCTTGACCGCAGAATCCAGGAACAATTTTGCTTTCATGTAAGATAACATTTGTAGATAGAATATAAGTTTATTTAAGAGATTCGTAATAATATTTGGGAGGTTAATAATGTCCAAAGCAGAAATATTCAGAAAAAAAGAAACTATCAAAGGGGTAGAAATGGAGACCCTTTACCGCAAAGCCAGGGTGCCTGTTGACCCGGAGGAGGGCCTGGACCTGTCAAAACTGGGCGGGATAGCAGCAACAGCACATGGATTCTGTGCCAAGTTCAATCAGCGCACCTACAGGACGGAGGACGGGTTCATCTGCGAACAGGATGTGCCTGTGAAACTGAGGGACGGCACAACTATCTATACGGACATCTATCGTCCGGAAGGGCAGACAGGGATTCCATGCCTGGTATCCTGGAGCGCCTATGGAAAGCGTCCCGGAGAGGGCATGTCGGAGTGGCAGGTGATGGGGGTTCCGCCTGGAACCATTTCAAGGATGTCCAAATTCGAATCGCCTGACCCTGGATACTGGTGTCATCATGGTTATGCGGTAGCCAACGTCGACCCGAGAGGCGTGGGCCATTCGGAGGGCGATATAAGCCTTTTCGGGACCCAGGATGCACAGGACGGGTATGACTTTATTGAATGGCTCGCCGCACAGGACTGGTGCAGCGGGAAGATAGGGATGAGCGGGAATTCCTTTGTCGCCATGACACAGCTGAGGATAGCAGCGCAGCAGCCGCCTCACCTGACATGCATTGCGCCGTGGGAGGCCACGGCTGATATCTACAGGGAATCCATTTTTGAAGGCGGCATTCCTGCCCTGGGCTTTAATGAGTTTATTGTCGGATCACTGACAGGCCCGAACCTGGTCGATGACCTTGTTGCAATGGGCAGACAATATCCATTAATGAACAAATACTGGGAAGACAAGATCCCTGACTATTCAAAAATCAGGATCCCTGTATATGCATGCGCCTCATGGAGCCATTTCCATCTGCACGGCTCGTTTGCATCATTCAGGAAGATCAGGTCCACGAGAAAATGGCTCAGGGCCCACAGGGAACAGGAATGGCCTGATTTATATAACCCAAACAATATTGAAGATCTGAAACACTTCTTTGACCGGTACCTGAAAGAGATTCACAACGGCTGGGAATTGACGCCGAGATACCGCATTGAGGTGATGGATGCCTTTGACTGTGATTTTCAGACAAACCGCCCGGAAAAGGAATTCCCACTGGCAAGGACCATATACAAGAGATTATATGTGGATGCAGGGAATAAAGCCCTTTCAAATGATCCTGTTTCTAAGGAATCAAAGATCTCCTACGACAGCACAACAGAAGAGGCCAACTTCGATTTCACCTTTTCTGAGGATACGGAGATAACCGGCTATATGTATCTGAGGCTATGGGTTGAGGCGGAAGATCATGATGAAATGGATCTGTTTATAAACATACAGAAGCTTGATAAGGACGGCAACTGGCTGCCTACCTACATCCTTGGCGAGCCGCATCCGGGGACATGGGGAAAGATGAGGGTATCCCGCCGCGCCCTGGATGAAAAGCTCTCAACGGATTTTGAACCTGTTCAGTCACATCTGAAGGAAGATAAACTTTCAATAGGCCAGGTCGTTCCTGTTGATATCGCAATTGTACCCATAAGCAGGATCTGGCATAAGGGCCAGCAGCTGAGGGTGCAGGTTGCAGGGCGTTATATCCGTGAAGGCTGGTTTGAGCCTTTTCACTGGGACACGGACAATAAGGGAAAACATATCATTCATTCAGGTGGTAAATATGATTCGTTTCTGCAAATCCCGGTCATACCTCCAAAGTATGTGGCAGGAGATTATGTGTATCGATAGAAAGATATATGAACGTATAGTTATGTTTTTTGCTTAACCGGTATAAGATATTTTACCTCTAAGATTGAGGCGCAAGGCACATGGCGCAAGGCGCAAGGAAAATCAGACATGATCCGTCTTGTTAAAAATGATTAACAGGTGAGGAATAGATGATTAATAAATTATTAGATGAACTCAGTTCCAGGGCGAAGGCAAACCCTAAAAGGATTGCATTCCCGGAAGCAAATGATGAAAAAATAATACGAGCCGCTCGGCAGTCTCTGGATATGGGTGTAGCTTTTCCGGTCCTTGTAGGAGATCGTAATGCCATATCCGCTCTGGCGGCAGACGCAGGCGTATCCCTTGAGGGCATGGAGATAATGGATAATACGGACCAGGTAAAACTCGAATATTTCATAGGGGAGTACCTGAAGAAGAAAACCGATCTGCCGGCATCTGCCCTCAAGCGCAAATCAAGGGACCCCATGTATTTTGCCCTCATCCTGGAGGATGTCGGCGAGGTTGACGGAGTTGTTGCCGGACTGAATCACACAACCGGTGAGGTAATACTGGCAGCGCAGATGATAATCGGCATTAAGGAAGGCATCTCAACCATATCCAGCGTCGGCATCTGGTCGATCCCCGGATTTGACGGCTCTGAAGGGGAATTTCTGGCCCATGCAGACTGTGCCGTCAATCCCGATCCGACAAGCGAAGAGCTGGCTGATATTGCCATTTCCTCGGCAGACACTATAGGCAGTCTTATGGGATGGGAGCCCCGTGTGGCCATGCTGTCCTTTTCTACAAAGGGCAGCATGTCGCACACCCGTGTGGACAAGGTGCTGCAAGCCCTTGAAATCGCCCGCAAGCGCAGACCTGATCTGCTGATTGATGGCGAATTTCAACTGGATTCAGCCATATCGCCGGCTGTTGCCGCAAAAAAAGTAAAAGAAACCAGCGCTGTTGCAGGCAGGGCCAATATCCTTATCTTCCCTGATCTCGATGCCGGAAACATCGGGGTAAAGCTTGTCCAGAATTTTGCCAGGGCATCGTCATGCGGACCGCTTCTTCAGGGCTTCAGGAAGCCTGTGAGCGACCTGTCCCGCAGTGCGCCCCTTGAGGACATCGTAGCAGTCGTGGCCATGGTAGTGATTTGTGCACAAAAAGCAGGGTAAGCTTACAGCGGTCAGCAATCAGCAGTCAGCTGTTTTCAAAATAGAAGATTTATAATCAGAGAAATAAATAATGAGCAAAAAGTATCGTGTCTTTGCGATCAATCCCGGTTCAACTTCAACAAAGATAGCGCTGTTTGAAGGTGACAGTAATATATTCTCCGCAAATGTCTCACATGATGCCGCCAAACTTAAGGAGTTCAAGGATATCAGCGACCAGCTGCCCTATCGCAAAGAGACCATCCTGAGTGAGCTGGCGAAAAATGAAATTAATCTTAAGGGAATCGACGCCTTTGTGGGAAGAGGTGGAGGACTTGTCGGTGTGGAAGGTGGGACCTATGCCGTCAATGAAACAATGCTGGATCACGCAGTTATGGGATTTACCGTGAAGCATCCGGCCAATCTCGGGAGTCAGCTTGCCCATGACTTCGCGATGACCTATGGCGGAATGGCATTTGTGGTTAATCCTCCTGATGTAGATGAATTCCGGCCCCTCGCCAGGTTAACAGGATTTGCAGATATCTTTCGCGAAAGCAGAGGGCATCCGTTGAATCAGAAGGAGACGGGTATTCGCTATGCAGCGGAAATCGGCCGCAGATATGAGGACTTGAATCTTGTGATATCTCATATTGGAGGAGGTGTAACCGTTACTGCACATGAAAAGGGCAAGATGGTGGATTCAAATGATGTCATCAACGGCGACGGACCCATGGCGCCTACTCGTGCAGGAGCGCTGCCTGCCGTTGCGCTTATCAAACTCTGTTTTTCAGGTAAATATACAGAGAGAGAATTATATGACCGCGTAACCAAGAACGGCGGACTTGTTGATCATCTGGGCCTATCCGATGTCCAGAAAATCATTAAACACATCAGTGAAGGCGACACCCGCGCAAAGCTGGTTTACGACGCCATGATCTATCAGATAGGTAAATATATCGGGGCCTATGCGGCTGTACTGAAGGGGAAGGTTGACGCCATTCTGCTCAGCGGAGGGATAGTCAATGACCCCTACCTCGCAGAGGGGATAACCGATATGGTGAAATTCATTGCCCCCGTCAGGGTTTATCCAGGTGAATTTGAGATGGAGGCCCTGGCCAGCGGCGCCATCAGGGTTCTGGAAGGCAGTGAGACGCCGAAGACATATACCGGCATACCTGTATGGACCGGTTTTAAAGTCGGGTAAAATGATATTCGGCATTGGTGCAGATATCCTGGATATGCGACGGATAAGAAATATGTATTCAGATCCGGATGATCCATTTTTTAAGATCTCCTTCAGTGAAAGAGAGAGGGGTGAGGCATCAGGACATAGGGACCCTGTCAGTTATTTCAGCACCCGCTTCGCAGGCAAGGAGGCCGTACTAAAGTGCATCGGTATAGATGAAAGCATAAGACTGAGAGAGATAGAGATACTAGGATCTGAGACTGTACGACCGAGCGTGGCGCTTACGGGTAGGGTAAAGGCAATAGCAGAGGGAAAGGGTATAAAAGATGTGATTATTTCCCTGTCATATAACCGTGACTACGCAGTTGCCTTAGCAATTGCCGAGGACCGACAGGTTGATGTCCTTTAACCACTGTGTATAATTCCCCCCGGCTTTCTTTGAGTCGTCATTCCGGTGAAAGCCGGAATCCATAAACTAAAACTGGATGCCGGATCGGGTCCGGCACTCGGAAGAGGATTAGTAACTTTAAATGATATTTCAGCTGCCAACGGCATTACATCAATGGCCGGAGAGGAGGTAAAATGGATGGCAGAAGCTAATTATCCCAATTATCGGTGGTATGTGTTTATTACACTCATAGTTGCCACTTTTGTGCAGGGAATGGCCTTGATCGGACCAACCCCACTGGTTGGATTGATTGCTGAGACGCTGCATGCCGATCTTGGATCCGCCACTGCGTCTGCGATGCTGCCGTTTACGCTGATGGTTGCGATCGGCGGACTTATCTGCGGGATGACTATTGATAGGTTGGGCCTTGCAAAGACATACTTTATATTTTGCTCCATGGAGACAGTTGCTGCTTTGTTTATGCCTATGCTTGGCGATTCAACTGCCGGGTTGATCGTTCTCCGGGGCCTGCAAGGCCTTGGCTGCGGGCCGATTATCGCATCCGGCCCCAGACTTGCCGCTGAGTGGTTCCCGCCCAATCAAAGATCTATGGTTCAGGGTGTTCAAGGTGCATCACTTTCTCTGGGTATCATTCTTGGCTTGACCACAGGTCCTGTCATTGCGGCCTCGTATGGCTGGATTGCATCCCTCACAACACTTGGCGGTTCCATGATCATCGTTGTGATATTAAGCATTATTTTCCTTTTCGGGCCAAAATCGCCAGGCTCTATGCGAGATCAGGCAACAAAGGCGGATGTGGCCAAAGACTTTAAAATGGTATTCAGGCTCCCGGTCTTCTGGATGACATTTGTCTCCACATTCGCGCTTTGTTGGGTGATGCAGGGATATCAGGACCTTACTCCTGGGCACATTGCTGTTTCCCCGCCTGCCGGCCTGGGTCTCGGGACTATAGTTTCGGGACGAATGATGGGTCTGCTCGTATTTGCATATGTGCTGGGTTCGCTCGTTTCTCCGATTGTGGCGGAGAAAATCTTCCGAGGTAAATATGGCAGGGCGGTCACCTTCAGCTTCCTGCTGACCGCTATCTTCAGCGTCTCTGTTATGTGGCCTGTGGTAACATCAAGGATGTCGACACTGTCGATATGTTTGGTCCTGACCGGGTTCTTTATGGGTATGCCGAATGCGATCAACATGTCGTTCATTGCAAATAACTACCCTGAGCATATCACCGGCAGCGTTGGCGGATTCACAATGGGGCTGGGCATATTCGGTGGCGCCATAGGTGTTGCGGCAGGATCGACGGCCCTTCATATAACAGGGATGTATGACGTTTCCATAATCATCGTTGTAGTGGTGGCTGTAATCGGAGCCATTGCAGGTTTCGGAATCAATCCGCCAAGGATTTTTACACAAAACGGGGATACTGACGGGGCGTCAGTCAGTAAGTAAATTTGAAACCATCGTTATCGAAAACGGGCTTTATCTGTATGGTGAAAATCTCCATAATTTATTCATGGTGTGATATAGATAAATAAAAAATTATAGATTGACAAGACTATAGGTTATAATTATATTCAGCACACGTATTATTTTTAGAGATCATCTCCGCATTTAATTGAAGTCCAATTTTATTTTGGTCCACACCATGAGTAAATGATTTTTCCCGGGGTGGTCCGTAGATAGTGCCAACGTTATTAAAGCGGATTGAGGGATTTAAGGCTTTTGGCAATATGGATTTATAATGTGTTTTTCCATATTCATAAGTTGAAAGCGGCAGTGATTTAATGGTACTATACTTTTACTGCAAATCTTGATATTATTAAAGCTGGTGGCAATTTTTTACCGAATTTATTCCAGCATAATATAATTTTAAAAAAGAAGTTCGAAAGCTGAATGTACACTTGAGATAATTCTGGTTAGATTTATCATTAACGTCTATTATTGGGGGGATGGGCCGGATGCATAGTGTTCGGCCTTTTGGCAAAAACTTTTTTATTGGGGCTGGTCTTGTAGTCGTTTACATAACATGCTTTTCGCAATGTGAATCGGTTTTAGTTTTACAAGTGCCGTGCTCCGATAACACGAAAGGAGGAAGGATAGTGAAAGAAGCAATCAGATTTTTAACGTTTAAGTGCATTTTCGGTAAAAGGCTTATGGCGTGCCTCGGGGCGGTGTTTGCAATTGCTCTATTTGCCGGTCAGGCCCAGGCCTTTCAGTTCAAAACCACGAACCCGGATCTCAAGGTCAGTTTTGACAACACATTTACATACAGCGCAATGTACAGGTTAGGCGATCAAGACCCCACGCTTATTTCTGGTCCACGTGATCCGAAAATTGCCAATAAAGACGATGGCGATCGAAATTTTGACAAGGGCATTACAATGAACCGAATTGATCTATACTCGGAGTTTGACCTCAACTATAAGAAATTTGGTGTTCGGTTCAGCGGTGCGGCTTATTATGACACTGTCTATAATAAGATAAACGACAATGATTCTCCATACACTGTAAATAATGATATAACAAAGGTGCCTTACAATGAGTTCAGCGACACCACAGTGAAACTGCATGGGAAAAATGCAGAGTTGATGGATGCATTTACCTTCGGCAGCCTTTATCTGGGTGATGCGCAATTGACCTATAAGGCAGGACAATATGGGTTATGGTGGGGAACATCTTTTTTCTTCGGCGACAACGGTATCGCAGGGGGCATGGGGCCGGTTAACATAGCCAAGGCCGCAACATTGCCTAATATGATGATGAAAGATCTCCTCCTTCCTGTCCCACAGGCGTCAGCAAACCTGCAGGTGACCAATGCCCTTTCCTTTGGGGCCTATTACCAATTCAAATGGAAACCCAATCGTTTTTTTGGAGTAGGCAGCTATTTTTCCCCTGTAGATCTTTTTGATAATGACGGGGGCGGTGACCGGATTATTACCGGACCGGGCATGCAGTTTACCAGGGATAAAAGCAAAGATATCGAGGCTGATAACGCTGGTCAGTTCGGGTTACAAATGCAGTATCAGGCTCCATTCGGCGTTGATTTTGGCACTTATTATTTACGTTATCATGACAAGATGCCACAGGTTTACACCAGCTTTTCCGACTTTCCACCGCAATTTGGGCCGCCGCCTTTTGACAAGATGTGGTTAGTCTATCCTGAGAATATCCAGGTATATGGTATCAGCGCTAATGCCAGCATAGACATATGGACCATGGCGGCAGAGGTTTCCTATCGCACAAATATGCCCTTTGTATCAAATGATGACATGCAGACGCTTATGCCTGGCCAGACGGCGGATAATGATGAGAATCCAATGTACGCAGTTGGAAAGTCATTGCATGTAAACCTTACTTTTTTTAATCCGGGTCTGCCTTCCACATTTTTTTCTGATACTGCAGATCTGATCTTTGAAATAGGCTATAACAAGCGCATGAGCATTGATAAGAGAGAGGATTTACTAAAGCCCGGCACAAAGGAATATGGCCTTAAGACAAAGATTATCTATGAACCGAAATGGTACCAATTTCTGCCGGCATTTGATCTGACAATGCCTATGAGCATTGAGTATGCCCCGGAAGGCCGGTCTTCGGTTCAGAGTACCGGTATTCATAAAGGCGGGTTGTGGAACATCGGGATTGGTGGGACCTATGATAATATATGGACCACCTATATTACCTATGTGAACTACTACGGGGACGCAGATTACCAGGCGCACGCTGATAGGGACTACATAGGGTTTACCATACGCAGGGCCTTTTAATATCACAGAGAGGAGGAATATAAATGAATAAATCAATGAATATAGTACTCAGCGCCGCTCTGTGCCTGTTGCTGGCCGGCGTTGGAATTGCAAATGCAAAAGTAACGGCCCAGGAGGCCGAACAACTCAAAAGCACCCTGACGCCCTTCGGGGCTGAAAAGGCGGGAAATGCGGACGGCACAATCCCTGCGTGGGATGGCGGATATACCACCAAGGACCCGAACTTTGTAAACGGCGGCCGCAGATCTGACCCCTTTGCAAGCGATAAGGTCCAGTTCTCTATTACGTCAAAGAACATGGATAAATACGCGGATAAGCTCAACGAGGGTCAAAAGGCCCTGCTTAAGAAATATCCGGATACATATCGCATTGATGTCTATCAGACCCGCCGGACTGCAGCTGCGCCCCAGTGGGTATATGACAACACATCTGCAAACGCCACCCGCGCCTACCTGGAAGATGTGAATATTAAAGGCGCCTATGGCGGCATCCCCTTTCCTGTTGCCAAAAGCGGGTTGGAGGTAATGTGGAACCACCTGCTGCGTTGGCGCCCTTCTGCCTGGCACTTTAAAACCGATGCGCTGCTGGGTACAACAACCGGAAAGCTTGTCGTTCTTAATGAGGTTGAGGCAGAGCAGATGATGCCCTACTATATCCAGGACAGCAATCTTGAGGCGTATGAGAAAAATTATGACGGCGAATTCTGGCTGATCCGTCTTATCACCAATGGCCCACCCATAAAGGCCGGCGAGGGCATCGTGGGAAGGGAAAACCTGGTTGGTGCAGATACCAAATCCTGGGTTTATATGACAGCTCAACGAAGGGTGCGTCAGCTTCCCAATTCATGCTGTGATACTCCTACCCCGGCCCTTTCAGGATTGACGACCTTTGATGAAACAGAGGTGTTTAACGGTTCAGGATCTCTTGAAAGGTTTAACTGGAAGATCGTCGGCAAAAAAGAGATGTATATTCCCTATAACTGCAACAAGGCTCTTCAGCCTAAGGATATGTACCAGGTCGTTCTCAACAGGCACACGAACCCGGATTATATCCGTTGGGAGCTTCACAGGGTATATGTTGTCGAAGCAACCCTTAAGGAAGGCAAACGTCACCAGTGCGTAAGGCAGGTCTATTATGTTGATGAAGACACCTGGCAAGCCGTGCTTAGCGACAGATATGACGCCAACGGCACGCTCTGGCGTTCAGGGTTTTCACTCCCGATGGTGATGCCGGATGTTCCCGGAACAGTAGGGTTTAACTGGGGGATGTATGATCTGATTTCAGGCACCTGGGCAGCCAGCAACCTTTATAACAGGTATGATGAACAGATGAAGATTATGCCTCCCTATAAGGACATGGTTTTCACTGCAGGCGCGCTTTCAGGTGAAGGCGTCCGTTAATTATTCTATATAAACATGTTCGGGAGCATGGTCTGTTTTTCATGCTCCCGATTATGTTTTAAGTAAATAATCCGTTGATATTTTCTTTGTGTCTTAAATCAAATTTTCTCCCTTTTCAGGGAGTTCCTTTATACTTTATCCCCTTTTCAGGGTAATCTGCCTTAAATTTCCTCCCCTTTTAGTTGCTATGTATAAAGGGGAGTGTCCAGGTGGGGTCTCGTTACCTATATTTAAAAGCTTCCCCTTTATCCCCCGAAAAGGGTGATAAAATAGGGCTAGGCCCTAAAAAGAGGAGAAGGTATAGCATCAGGAAAGAATGTTTGGTACCGGTTCGTCCGGGTCAGGAGTTATAAATGAGAAGAATCTTTTTATTATTAATAGGAATTTTTATCGCCGGATGTCTGGTGTTGCCGGCCGTCGTCTCTGGGGCTGCTTTTGTCGATCCTCTGGATCGTCCGGCGGTGAAGGTCAAGAATCCGGCTCGTGCGGTTCTTCTTGACGTTACCCTTGCTGGCAGTCGTATTGTAGCGGTTGGAGAGCGCGGTGTTATCATTTACTCGGATGATTCCGGAACCACATGGAAACAGGCCAATGTGCCCACAAGTGTTACAGTCACAGCGGTCTGCTTTCCCAGCCCTAAAAACGGCTGGGCTGTAGGACATGCAGGCATAGTGCTGCAGAGCACGGATTCAGGGGAAACCTGGGCACGCAAGATGGATGGCGTGACTGCTTCAAAGATTATATTTGATGCCGCCAAGGCCAATGCAGGCATGAAAGGCCCTGATGACGAGGCTTCACAGTTGCAGTTGAGCAATGCACAGCTTTTTGTGGATGACGGCCCTGACAAGCCTTTTCTGGATCTTTATTTTAAAAATGATCAGGAAGGATTTATCATCGGCGCCTATGGCCTTATCTTCCGCACACAGGACGGCGGAAACACATGGCAACCCTGGCTGGATCATACTGAAAACGATGGCGGGCTTAATCTTTATTGCATATGCGCCGGCGGCAGTTCCTATTATATCACCGGGGAACAGGGGCTGTTTCTTGTTTCGACGGATGACGGCAATTTTTTTAAGAAGGTTGCAACCCCCTATATCGGGACATTTTTTGACGCGGTAACAGCAGCTACGGGAGATATCCTGCTGGTTGGGCTCCTTGGCAACGCCTACTGGTCTTCAGATCAGGGAGTTACATTCAACAAAACTGAAGTCCCCAATGAAGTTTCATTTTCATCAGCCATACGCCTTGAGGACGGGACAATGGTTTTTTCAAACCAGGCCGGAGTTATCATGGCAAGCTATGACAACGGCAGATCGATAAAGGTGCTTGATGTTCCTCGTCTTGGCCCCCTGTCATCAATTATTCAAATCAATAAGGATACCCTAATGTCAGTAGGCTATGGCGGCGCTATTCCAGTAAAGCTGCCGGCAAAAGGTTCCCAGGAGAAGGGAGGGCAGAAATGAAACACGAAATGAATGTCGAGGTTTTTCCTGTAATAAAGGACCCTAAGGATTTTGATGAGCGCTCAGGAATGTGGGCGGAAAGGGTAGTATTCAATAACCGCACTATTATAATTATCCTGTGCATACTCATGACAATCGCGTGCGGATATTTCATCAGCAACCTCAAGCTTAACGCCAATTTTGAAAAGACAATACCGACCGGCCATCCTTACATTGTCAATTATCTGAAGCATAAGGCCGATCTGGGCGGTCTTGGAAATACCGTTCGCATCTGCGTGGAGAATACCGCCGGCACTATCTATGATGTTGAATATCTCGATGTCCTGCAGAAGGTAAACGATGAAGCATTTCTGTTGCCGGGAGTGGACCGGATGAACGTGAGGTCTCTGTGGACACCTGGAACACGCTGGACAGGGATAACAGAGCAGGGTTTTGAAGGCGGCTCTGTCATCTCAAGCGAATATGATAAATCCCCTGAAAGCGTGGAGCAGATCCGGAGGAACATAGAACGCTCCGGAACCATCGGCCAGATAGTCGCACTTAATCATAAATCGAGTATGGTAAATGTCCCTTTATTATCCACTGACGCTGAAGGCAATCCCATAGACTACGGTGATTTTTCTAAAAGGCTTGAGGTCATCAGGGACAAATATCAGACAGACACCATAAAGATCCATATCACCGGTTTCGCCAAGGTCATGGGCGATCTGATCGACGGTGTGCGTCAGATCATGTTCTTCTTCATTATTGCAGTGATTATTTCAACTGGGGTTCTATACTGGTACACGCGCTGCCCGAGAAGCACATTTGTAGTGGTTTTGTGTTCTGTAGTGGCAGTGGTCTGGCAGCTTGGGATATCTGTTGCACTGGGCTATGAGCTGGACCCGTATTCGGTTCTGGTGCCGTTTCTTATTTTCGCTATTGCAATGAGCCATGGCTCACAGAAGATGAACGGCATACTCCAGGATGTAGGGCGCGGGACATGTAAGCTTGTTGCCGCCCGCTATACATTTCGCCGGCTCTTCCTCGCAGGCGTGACTGCCCTGATATGCGATACCTTCGGATTTGCCGTGCTTATGCTTATCGATATAGGAGCCATCAGGGAGCTTGCAATCATCGCTGCCCTGGGTGTGGCGGTCGTTATTTTTACAAACCTTATCCTTGTGCCCGTCCTGCTGAGCTACTTCGGTGTAAGCCGGAAGGCGGCGATCAGGAGCCTCATTGATGAAGAGGCAGGAAGGACCAGGCAGAAAAGGCACCCGTTATATGAATTCCTGGACAAGTTCGCGGAGCGGAAATATGCCACAATAGCCGTTGTTGTCTCGATACCTCTGCTGATAATAGGCCTGTGGATGAGACAGGATCTGAGAATAGGCGACCTTGATCCGGGCGCCCCGGAATTGCGGACTGATTCGAGGTATAACAAGGACAATGCCTTTATTGTTGCAAACTACGGCGCCAGTTCCGATGTGCTTGCTGTAATGGTGGCGACTACTCCGGATTATCTGTTTACAAGCACCGAAGCGATTATGAAGACTGACGCCCTTGAGTGGGAGCTTCGCCAGCTCGAAGGCGTTGAATCAACAAATTCACTGGCGCTTATGGACAGGCAGGTCTGTCCCGGGATAACAGAAGGCAGCCCGAAATGGTATGATATTATTAACAACCAGTCCATGATGAATTTCATAGCCAACAACGCCGGAATGGGGATGTATAACGAGAGCCGCGACCTGATCCCGCTGTATGTCTATCTTAAGGATCATAAGGCCGATACTCTCACGAGTGTTGTAGAGCTTGTAGAGGAATTTGGCAGGGACAACAATACTGAAAATGTCCAGTTTCTCCTGGCAGCAGGATCATCCGGTATCGATGCGGCCACCAACATCGTGGTTGAAAAGGCCAATCGCATAATACTTTTCATGGTTTATGCAGTTGTCATTGCAATGTGTTATGTCACATTCCGGAGCTGGAGGGCGGTTATCTGCGCAATTCTTCCCCTTATGCTTACATCTGTTCTGGCAGAGGGGGTAATGGCGCAGCTCGGGATCGGTGTAAAGGTGTCAACCCTGCCTGTAATTGCATTGGGTGTTGGTATAGGGGTTGATTACGCCCTTTATATACTGAATGTGGTCCTGGGGCATTTCAGGGCCGGGCACACCCTCGCCGAGTCCTTTTACCGGGCCGATCTTTTCACCGGAAAGGTGGTTATGCTGGTAGGCATTACCCTGTCGGTGTCGGTCGCGACCTGGGCATTCTCTCCCATCAAGTTTCAGGCGGATATGGGAATAATGCTGGCCTTCATGTTTATGGTAAACATGATAGGAGCGCTGATACTCCATCCCGCCCTCGCTCATTTCCTCTACCCTAAAGGGACCACAAAGATATAGATATTGATATTGATAAGATTAAAAGCCCGGTCGATGACCGGGCTTTTTGTTTAAGTGCAGGGCTTAAAGCAGAAGTTGAGAAGATAAGAAGGTGAGAAGTTGAGAAGGACTCAGCCACCTAACTTCTTAACCTCTTAACCTCCTATCTTCTTCTTTCATGCCCTTGTCAGGCTGCGGTATTTGATCCTGTGGGGGCGGATTGACTCTTCTCCCAGCCTGGCCTTTTTGTCCTCCTCATATTCCGTGAAATTGCCGTCAAACCAGCAGACGTCGCTCTCTCCTTCAAAGGCCAGGATGTGCGTTGCTATCCTGTCAAGGAACCACCTGTCATGGCTGATCACAACAGCACAGCCGCCGAAGTTTTCCAGGGCCTCTTCAAGGGCGCGCAGGGTGTTTACATCAAGGTCATTGGTCGGTTCATCCAGGAGTATTACATTTGCCCCTCCCTTCAGCATCCTGGCAAGATGGACACGGTTTCTTTCGCCTCCTGAAAGCATTCCGACCTTTTTCTGCTGGTCTGTAAAATTGAATCTGGATACATATGCACGCGAATTCACCTGCCTGTCACCCAGGTCAATAATATCATTTCCATCTGAAATAGCTTCCCATATCGTTTTTTCAGGATTAAGGGTCTCCCTGCTTTGATCCACATAGGCCAGCCTGACTGTCTCGCCCAGCCTGATTATACCGGAAGTGGGATCTTCCTGTCCTGTGATCATGCGGCACAGGGTTGTTTTGCCCGCACCGTTGGGACCGATGACCCCTATTATGGCGCCCGGTGGGACCAGAAAGGAGAGGTCCTTGATCAGGAGCCGTTCATCGTAAGCCTTGCTCAGGTTTTTGGCCTCTATAACTAGATCGCCCAGGCGTGGACCGGGCGGGATATATATCTCAAGGTCACGCTCCCTTGTCTGGGTGTCCTGGTTTACAAGGGTTTCATAGGCGCTGATCCTGGCCTTTGCCTTGGCGTGCCGGCCCTTGGGCGACATCCTGATCCATTCAAGCTCGCGCTCAAGCGTCTTCTGCCTTTTGCTCTCTGCTTTTTCCTCGTTAGCCAGCCTGTTTTTTTTCTGCTCAAGCCAGGATGAGTAATTTCCCTTCCACGGGATGCCTTCGCCACGGTCAAGCTCCAGTATCCACTCCGCTACATTGTCAAGGAAATAACGGTCATGAGTGACCGCGATGACCGTGCCTTCATAACGCTGGAGGTGCTGTTCAAGCCACCCCACGGATTCTGCGTCGAGGTGATTGGTGGGCTCATCAAGGAGGAGGATATCGGGCTTCTTCAGGAGAAGCCTGCAAAGGGCCACTCGCCTCCTCTCCCCGCCTGAAAGTATATTGACCGCGGTATCGCCCTGAGGACATCGAAGGGCATCCATGGCCATCTCAAGACGCGAGTCCAGGTCCCAGGCGTTAAGTGCGTCGATCTTTTCCTGCACCTCACCCTGCCTTTCAATGAGCCTGCTCATCTCGTCATCCGACATGGGCTCCGCAAACCGTTCGTTGATGCTGTTGAATTCCTTAAGCAGGTTGACGGTCTCCTGGACTCCCTCCTCAACCACCTCGCGTACAGTCTTTGTGTTATCGAGATGTGGCTCCTGCTCCAGCATCCCTACGGTATAGCCCGGGGACAGAATGGCCTGCCCGTTGAATTCCGTGTCAACGCCCGCAAAGATCCTCAGCAGGGTGCTTTTGCCTGAACCATTCAGACCCAGAATGCCTATTTTGGCGCCGTAGAAAAAGGATATGGAGATGTCCTTTAGAACGGGCTTTTTATCATAAAACTTATTAAGTCTTATCATGGAATAAATTACTTTGTTTGCTTCCTGACTCATGGATTAAAATGATCCTCCCGATAAAATATTGAATAGCCAGCCTGTTAATAACGGAAATTAAAGCGTAAATTTTGTGAACGAATTATCAGCATGGATTATAGTATATACTATAGTCGCGGTCTAATGTTTTTTACCGGCCTGCAAGATAAAAATTCAATATATATTTTAAATTATTAATAATATGTATTCTAGTTGACAAATAAAGTACCGTATCATAATTATAAAACAAATTATCCCGAATAGAAAAGGAGGTTACGATTAATGGCAAAATCCAAGACGTCCACGCCGGTCTGGCTGCGCCGGCTTTCACAGGCCGTGTTCCTGGTGATATTTTTCTATCTGTTTTATGCGCTTGCATATCACCCTGAGAACAGGACTGTCGGTCCGACAGGAATGTTCTTCAATCTTGATCCGCTTATAATGCTTACCGTATGGCTGGGTGGCCACGCGGTTGCATCGGCGCTGCTTTTATCCCTTATCACCCTGGTTGTGACGCTTATATTCGGGAGGTGGTTCTGCGGGTGGGTGTGCCCCTTGGGGACGCTGAACAACCTGTTTACTTCCTGGAGGGGGTCCAAGAGGAAGGACAAGATAAAAGAGGCAAGCTACACCCCGATGCAGAAGGCAAAGT
>Ga0209287_10000218_pt1 | contig 38211 bp, 35 predicted proteins | sample PPLLak3cmMay2015_2_FD_187255 | JGI IMG/M metagenome (GOLD analysis project Ga0209287, IMG submission 187255) | Freshwater sediment microbial communities from Prairie Pothole Lake near Jamestown, North Dakota, USA - PPLs Lake P8 Core (1) Depth... | ecosystem: Environmental > Aquatic > Freshwater... | reverse complement strand
CGTAACATCTTTCAGGTTATTACCGCGCGCACCATTGAGGGTAAGGTACTTCCCGTTGAATTCCCGCCTGGTCTTCGGAATTTCGATCCGCCGGCGATGGGACAGGTATGCTCCGGTGAGTGATTTACGGCTGCGCCGGACCTGTGTCGGTGTTCCGGCCACGACCACCTGTCCGCCCTGGTTTCCCGCACCCGGGCCGAGATCCACGACATAATCGGCGGCTTCGATGGTTTCGCGATCATGCTCGACCACGATAACGGAATTGCCGAGGTCGCGAAGTCCCACCAGAGTCGCCAGAAGTTTCCTGTTATCCCGCTGATGCAGGCCGATCGAGGGTTCATCAAGAATATACATGACTCCGACCAGCCGGGAACCGATTTGTGTCGCGAGCCGGATACGCTGCGATTCGCCGCCCGACAGAGTGCTCGCGCCGCGATTCAGAGTCAGATAGCCGAGTCCGACGTTTTCCATGAAAGTCAGGCGTTCCCGAATCTCTTTCAATATCTGGCGGGCAATCAGTTCCTGTTTCTTGGTGAGTTTGATATTGTCGAAATATTTCAGGGCGTCTTTTACCGATTTCTCGGTAACGGAATCGATGGTTTCACGGTCAATGATAACCGATAACGCTTCCGGTTTCAGACGTGCTCCCTTGCAGTCGGGGCAGGGGGAGATCGACATGAAGTTTTCGATCCACTGGCGGATACCGGAGGAATCGGTCTGGCGATAGCGACGTTCCAGGTGCGGAATCACTCCTTCGAAACGATCATGATACACGCCGGATCCCCGTCCGTTGGAGTGTTCGTATTCAAATTCCATTTTCTCTTTTCCGGAGCCGTGAAGGAGGACATCTTGAATTTCTTTCGGCAATTTATCGAACGGCGTGGTCAGTTTGAAGTCGTAATGCCGGGCGACGCCGCGAATCATGAAACGGTACCAGTTGGCCATTTCGGCCCCCCAGGGACGAATCGCCCCCTGGTTGATCGACTTGGTGCGATCCGGTATTACGAGGTCGGGATCGATTTCCATTTTCTGTCCCAATCCGCTGCAGGTGGGACAGGCTCCGAATGGCGAGTTAAACGAAAACATCCGGGGAGAAAGCTCTTCATAACTGATATTGCAATGCAAACAGGCCGACTGCTCGGAAAAGAGCAGGTCTTTGCCGTCGATGTTTATCAAGACGATCCCTCCGGATGTACGCAAGGCGGTCTCGATGGAATCGGCCAGTCGGCGGGACGAGCGTTTTTTGACCGTCAGGCGGTCGACGACCGCTTCGATAATATGCTTTTTATTCTTGTCGAGTATGATTTCGGTTTCGGATTCGATGACTTCGCCGTTGATTCTCAGGCGTATGAATCCCTCCTTGCGGGCGGTGTCGATAACCTCGCGGTGTTCCCCCTTGCGTCCTCTCACCAGAGGAGAAAGGACCATCATTTTGGTTTCTTCCTCGAACGACAGCACCGAATCGACAATCTGCTCAACCGTCTGCCGCGTAATCGGCCTTCCGCAGCTGACACAGTGCTGGACACCCACTCGTGCAAATAATAACCGGAGGTAATCATAAATTTCAGTAACCGTTCCAACCGTCGAGCGGGGGTTTTTGGCGGCCCCCTTTTGTTCGATGGAGATGGCCGGAGAGAGCCCGTCGATGAAATCGACATCCGGCTTTTCCATCAATCCCAGGAACTGGCGGGCGTAGGCAGAAAGAGACTCCACGTAACGCCGTTGTCCTTCGGCGTAAATGGTATCGAAAGCCAGGGAAGATTTCCCGGAGCCGGATAATCCGGTGAATACAATCAACTTATTGCGCGGGAGCTGGATTTCAATATCCTTCAGGTTGTGTTCCCGTGCTCCTTTGACATGTATGAATTTGGCTTCGGTCATCTCCTCATCCTCATCGCAGGGGTAACCCCCAATATAAGCTCTTTGCTAAATGCCGACATCACTTTTTTGGGTTTTTGAGATCAGATTTCGGAAATTATCGCGGCATAAGCCTGTTGCACTTTCTTCCTTTGGCTATTAATATGACATAATGCAAAACCGCAAAAAGAGTTCCCGGACAAGCAAGACTGGAAAGATGCTTCTGTTCAACGAGGACTGCCTGGCCGGGATGGAGAAGCATCTCAAAGCCGGGTCGGTAGATGTCGTCGTAACATCGCCTCCTTACAATATTGGAGTGAAATACGGCAGTTTCGACGATAAAATTCCCCGGAAGGATTACCTCGCCTGGATTGGGAAATGGGGTTTGATAGTCAAGCGCACCATGAATGAAGATGGCTCGCTCTTTCTGAATATCGGTTCAAAACCGAGCGACCCTGAAATCCCCTTCCAGGTCCTGGCGGAAATGAAAAAGCATTTCGTATTGCAGAATGTAATCCATTGGATCAAGTCGATTTACATAGAAAGTTCCAGCTATGGCGAGAAAACCGATATCAATGTCGGGCATTTTAAGCCGGTCAACAGCGACCGATTCCTGAACGACACCCATGAATACATATTCCATTTAACTAAACGGGGGGATGTCAAGCTGGATCGGCTGGCCATAGGGGTTCCTTATAAAGACAAAACCAATATTGAACGTTGGAAATCCGGAGGAAGAAACCTCCGCTGCCGGGGTAATTGCTGGTTCATTCCCTATAAAACCATTCAAAACCGCGAGACCGATCGTCCTCATCCGGCCTCGTTTCCTCCGGAACTGGCCGAGATGTGCATTCGCCTTCATGGCCTGAAAGAAAACCTGCTCGTCCTCGATCCCTTTATGGGAATCGGCAATTCGGCAGCTGCCTGCCGGAAGCTGAAATGCGGGTTCGTAGGTTTCGAGGTGGATACGTATTATTTTGGAACCTCCTGCGAGGCGTCACGAAAGCCTAAAAAGGCAGTAAGTACTTGACAAATCGTTAGAAGCTTTTAACTTGTCTGAACTATGGATAAACGCAAGGAATATTTCGACTCTTTCGCCGATGAATGGGATAAAATGTTCACTGCCGAGGATCTTGAAGTCCTCGCATTCCTGATTGAGTCTTTTAATATCAAAAAGGGTTTCAAAGTAGCCGATCTGGGTTGCGGAACGGGTGTGATGTTCGATTTGCTTCGCCGGAAAGTCGGCGATGACGGATTGGTAGTCGGGGTCGATTTTTCCACGAATATGCTGCACAAGGCCAAATTGAATTTCCCATTTTCAAATATTATCGCGATTGACGGAGATGTCGAAACGCTCCCTTTGCGCAGCGACCATTTCGACTTGGCCATTTCATTTGCCGCTTTTGCTCATTTTCCGCACCAGGAAATAGTTATTAAGGAAGCCTCCCGTATCCTGAAATCGGGCGGGACATTCAATATTATTCACCTGATGAGCCGCAGGGAACTTGAGGACTATCATCACAAGTCCGGGGGTCCGGTTACGCACGACAATGTCCCGACCCTCAAGAAGATGCGGGAATTATTTAAGTGTTGTAATTTTAAGGATGTCAAAGTTACCGATCATCCCGGTTTGTATCTTGCGATCGGCACCAAAGCCTGATTCATGCAATTAACTCCGCGTAAAATCACCTATACCGCCCTGTTCCTGGCACTGGCAATCGTTTTACCAATCGGCTTTCACCAGTTCGGAATAGCCGGACGGTTGTTTCTCCCGATGCACATCCCGGCCCTGCTGGCCGGATTCATCGCCGGGTGGATTCCGGGCTTGATTGTCGGGTTGCTGGCTCCCTTTATTTCGCACCTGTTGACCGCGATGCCTCCGGCTTATGCCGTGCCGTTGATGACGCTGGAGCTTCCCATGTATGCCGTCGCGGCGGCGGTTACCTATCGCCATTACCATCTGAACATATATATCTCGCTGGTAATTGCCATGATCGCCGGAAGGATGGCCTTTGCTGCGGCATTATTGTTATTGGGCCTGTTTATGCAGCTTCCTTACGGAGCGGCCGAACTATTCGCTGCCGGAGGCGCTTTTGCTGCCGGATTACCGGGGATGGCGCTGCAAATTGTCATTATTCCTCCGCTGGTTGCCGGTGTCAAAAAACTGGCCCTGGCTTAACCGGATCGCGCTGAATTTCCGCATGTTTTCAGGGTATTGTTTGATTGCAAAAGGGCATAAAAATTCCTATTTTTAGAGGTTACGGAAACGAAATATAGAAAATAAGGACTGAATAGACTATGCCAATGGAACGGGAGAAAATAGTCAGTATAATGCTCGAAGAGGAGATGAAAAACTCCTACCTCGATTATTCCATGTCGGTTATCACGAATCGGGCGCTGCCGGATGTCCGGGACGGCCTGAAACCCTCCAACCGACGAATTTTAGTAGCAATGAACGACCTTCGTCTGGCTCCCGGAAAACCGCACCGTAAATGCGCCAAGATCGCCGGGGATACTTCGGGTAATTACCATCCTCATGGTGAACAGGTGGTTTACCCGACCCTGGTCCGCATGGCACAACCTTTCAACATGCGCTATCCTTTGATCGACGGGCAGGGGAATTTCGGGTCCATCGACGGCGATGGCGCCGCGGCGATGCGTTACACCGAGGCGCGGCTGACTCCGATCGCCATGGAAATGCTGCTCGACATGGAAAAAGATACCGTCGCCATGATGCCGAATTACGATGAAACCCGCAGTGAGCCGCGAGTTCTTCCGGGGAAATTCCCGAATTTAATCTGCAACGGGACATCCGGTATCGCTGTCGGGATGGCATCGAATATACCACCGCACAACTTGGCCGAAATAATCGACGGCCTGGCGGAATTGATTGACAACCCGGAAATCACCAATGATGAATTGATGGAATTTATTCCCGGTCCCGATTTCCCCACCGGCGGTATCATCAACGGTCGGGCGGGGATTCGTGAAGCCTATCGGACCGGGCGGGGACGGTTGACGGTTCGGGCCCGGGCCATGGTGGAAAAGCAGAAAAACGGCAAGGACCTGATTGTCATATCCGAAATTCCATTCCAGGTCAATAAATCGAATTTGCTGGAACGTATTGCCGAACTTGCCCGCGATAAGCATCTCGAGGGAATCAGCGATCTCCGCGACGAATCGGACCGAGACGGCATGCGAATCGTGGTGGAACTGAAACGGGATGCTCAGCCCGATATCATCCTGAATCAGCTATACAAGCATACCCAGATGCAATCGACCTTTTCGATAATGATGCTGACCCTGGTCGGCGGAGTGCCGAAAGTTCTTACACTCAGGGAAATGCTGGATGAATTTGTCAAACACCGCCATGAAGTGGTGGTCAGGCGAACCAAGTACGACCTGAATAAAGCGGAAGAGAAGGCGCATATCCTCGAAGGGTACAAAATCGCCCTCGATAATATCGATGCCGTAATCGAACTCATTAAAAAGTCAAAAGATACCGATACGGCCCGCCAGGGCTTGATGATTAAATTCAAGCTTTCGGAAAGACAGTCCAATGCCATTCTGGAAATGCGGCTGGCCCGCTTGACCGGACTGGAACGCCAGAAGATCGAAGATGAATATGTCGCGACTATAAAACTAATTGAAGAACTGAAAGGTATCCTGGAATCGCGGCCCCGTCGCATGGCCATCATTAAGGAAGAACTGCTCGAACTTAAGAAGAAATATGCCGATGCCCGCAGGACCATGATCCAGGATGAGGAAGAGGAATTCACGGTCGAGGATCTCATTGCCGAAGAGGATATGGTTATCACCATTTCTCACGCCGGCTATGCCAAGCGGCTTTCGGTCTCAATGTACCGTCGGCAGGGAAGAGGAACCCGCGGCTCGAAAGGAATCGCCACCCGCGAGGAAGATTTCGCGGAACACCTCTTTGTCGCCTCGACGCACGATTATATTCTTTTCTTCACCAATCTTGGGCGGTGCTATTGGGTTAAGGTTCACGAAATTCCGACCGGAGGCCGCCTGGCCCGCGGGAAACCGATTGTCAACATGGTCTCTTTGCAGGACGGCGAAAAGGTCGCTGCCTTCTGCAAGGTCCGCTCATTCGATGCGGATAAGTATATTGTGATGGCAACCAAAACTGGGACGATTAAGAAGACTCCACTGGAGGCTTTCTCGAATCCCCGCAAAACCGGAATCAACGCCATTAATCTTCCCGATCATGACGAGCTGATCGAAGTCGCGGTTTCCGACGGAACCTATGATATTGTCCTGGCTACCCGGCAGGGACAGGCGATTCGCTTCCCGGAAGACAAGATTCGCCCGATGGGCCGGACCGCTTACGGCGTACACGGAATTAAGCTGCGCCTCGACGATTATGTCATCGGTATGGTGGTGGTCAAACGGGATGCCACGCTTCTGACCGTGACGGAGAACGGCTTCGGTAAACGGACCAATATCTCGGATTACCGCGTTACCAATCGCGGCGGCAAGGGGATTATCAATATCAAGGCCAGCCAGCGGAACGGCCTGGTGGTGACGGTCAAGGAGGTTATCGAAGACGACGAGTTGATTCTTATCACCAAACAGGGAATTGCCATGCGCCAGCGGGTTAAGAGCATCAGTGTTATCAGCCGCAATACCCAGGGGGTAAAGTTGATTAACCTCAATAAAGGGGACTTGGTGGCCGATGTCGCCCGGGTGGTCAGCGAGGACGAAGACGACGCGGCAATCGCGGAAGAAACGCCTATCGCAGAATAAAATCTATCGCAGATGATATTTAGGGCCGGTTAGCCGGCCCTTTTTTTCGGCCAAAATAAATTCATTTTCCGCTTAAACAATCCGACAATTCAGGTAGTATTTCTATATAAATCGGGAGCTATTACCCCCTTGACAATTTACTGAGGGGATAATTATATAAGATTCAAAATATGAAGACTTCGGTATATATTAAAACATCGCTTTGATGAGGTTGTGTTATGGTGTGTCCCGGCAATGGCTATGACGACGAAGAAGACGCTTTCCTCGCGGACGAAGAAGAAGAGGAATTGGAAGAAGACAAAGACGAAGAAATCGTCGATGAGGTAATCGAAGACGACGAATTAGTGGAGCGGGAACCGATACTGACGACTTTGAACCCGGACGACGTCCTGCGAATCAAAGCGGTTCTCGACGATGCTGATATTTCATATCATTTCGACGGGGATATAAAGACCACCAAGAAAACCTATATAAAACCGGCACAACTGTTCGTCGATCCCGATCAGATTGAAGAGGCTCGCGAGCTTATTGACGACCTTGATTTGACCTATATGTCGCTGGGATCCGAAGAAGACCCAATCGAATACGTAGATTTCGAGGAAGACGATTATGATGAGCAGTAGTCGCCCGCTACTGCCGGAACCGACGAACCTCGTGGTTGTTATATTCTAAAAATAACGACGCGCTGTTCGGAGGTATACAATGCCAAATACAAAAACTATACAACTTGCCATTAGTGGAATGAGCTGCAACGGCTGTGCCAATGCCGTAAAAAGAAGCCTTGGTGAGGTATCGGGCGTACTGAGCACCAGGGTTGACTTGAATAGCGGCTCGGCAAGGGTAGAGCTAGAAGGGGAATCCGGGACTTCAGTCAATGATCTTATCGAGGCTGTGCGGGATGCCGGCTACGACGCCTCCGCTGCCGCGAAATCTTAATGGAAATCGCCTAAAAATCAAAAGCCCTTCGCAATCGCGAAGGGCTTTAATCTTTTGCCTTATCAAGGGATTAAATGTCCACTTCATCCGGATTGGTATGCGGTTTGGTTAAATTCCCCACGACATTGTTGATTTTTTCGGGGTTTTTAAGTTTTAGTTTACCCTTGTGCTTTTTCAATTGTTTTTTGACTTTGTCGATTGCCATTTCAATCGATGCATACATATCGTCTGAATTGGCACTTCCGGTGATGACAGCGTTGTAAACCCTGGCCTTTATTTCGGCCGACTGCCGGTACTTTTCCACGCCGAGGATGACTTCGGATGAAACGATATTTTCGAAAAACCTGGTGAGCCCCTCCACTTCCTTTTCGACATGGGCGCGCAGTTCGGGAGTGAGGTCGAAATGCCGGGCGGTAATTTCGATATTCATCGCTGCCTACTCCTTTCTTTTAGTGAAAGATACGTTCATACAATCCGGGTTGTTCATGCTTTGTCCCGGGACAAAGTACCAGACTTTGGCCCCGTTAAAAGTTTTACGTTTTTGGATCGAGTGTTGTTCCTGAGAACCGAACGAGCAGCCGGTATTGTTATGATATAACCGTTGAAGAGGCCAGATAAAGGGTTTTTGCTTGTTTGAATTAAATTGGTTGCCAACTTATTCTTTACAGCTAAGGGTTTTTGGCCAGGGTTACAGATTTTCGGCTGCCCCATTTAACGAATATGTGTGAAATTCTGCGGCCCCTCGGTGCCGATTATGCATACGGCCGCCTTTTTGGACCACCTCCATTGGTGTGATAAGTTCCTATATAATATAATACATTCAGCCAAAAAATCGCCAAAAATACTCTAATTTGCCACTCTTTTCCGAAAGCGGGCCGGCTGGATTTTCAGCTCTTCCCGATATTTCGTTACCGTCCGCCGGGCCAGATTGATCCCGTCTTTTTGCAAAACCCTGAATATTTCCTGGTCCGAGTATGGCTTTTCGGGATTTTCGCTCTTGATTATTTCTTCGATCCGGGTCTTTACATGCCGTTTGGACATTTCGTCGCCGTCAGTGCGGGAAATCCCGGTATTGAAGAAATAACGAAGCTCGAATACCCCTTGCGGAGTCTGGACATATTTACCGTTTACCACCCGGCTGACCGTCGCAATGTTCATATCGACCCTGCGGGCGATATCTTCCATAATCAAGGGCCTAAGGAACGCAGCCCCTCTATCGAAAAATTCCTTTTGCTCGTCGACAATCGCCTCCATAACCCTTTTCATGGTGCTGCGGCGTTGATTGATGGAATTTAGAAGCCAGCGAGCCTGTTCGAGTTTCTCGCGGACATATTTTTTGGTGTCTTTGCCGGTATTGTTCCCTTTTCGCAGTAATTGACGATAGTTGGGATTGATCCTGAGCCGCGGGAAATTCCGGTCATTATGGTAAACGAAATACTGATCGTCGATTTGTTCCACCACCAGGTCCGGAGTCACCGGGGCCGCGGAATCTTCGAAGCGACCGTAAGCCGGGGTCGGCGAGAGGGTTTTTATCACATCCATTGCCTGCTGGGCCTTTTCGAAAGGGATACCCATGGAACGAGATATCTGCAGGATGGACTTTTTATCAAGGACGCTTATATACTGATCAACAATGCGATAAGCGATGGAATCTTCCAGGCCTCGTTCTTTCAATTGGATCAGGAGCGATTCTCTTAAATCGTGCGCTCCGACACCCGGAGGATCGAAGGTCTGAATGAGCCCGATCATTTTCTGGATTTTTTCCGCTGGCAGCTTCAGTTCCCCGGCCATTTCTTCGGCTGTACATACCAGGTAGCCCTTTGGGGAGATGTTCCCCAGGATGTATTCTCCGATCTGGTGCTCTTCTTCGGAGAGCTTTAAGAACGAAAGCTGTTCCAGCATATGGTCATACAGGGTCTTTTGTAGAACCGGAGCCCGCTCGTATTCCTCTTCGCTTTTATCATAGGTCGATTTATAATGATAATCGTCTTCGTAATCGTCGCCGAGGAAAGTCTCCCAATCGACCTTTTCGTCAGGGTCGGATTCTTCATTTTTAAGAATGTCGACTTCCGGTTCGTCGTCGGTTTTTTCCTCGGATTCGATTGTTTCGACTTCTTCCAGTAGCGGGTTGACTGAAAGTTCATGGCGAAGAGTCTGTTCCAGCTTCAGCATAGGCATCTGGAGCATTTTCAGAGATTGAATCAGCTGGGGAGCCAGCTTCTGCTGCAGTCTTAATTGAAGTCCCAGTTTCATAATTAAATCATTGCACTATAAATACTTAGTTTAGTCAATCGAGCGTTGTGGTCTCTGTATTCATTATCGGAACGAAAAATCCATTATTTAGAACTACTGATTCCGTCTTCATAAGTACCAAGGTTAACTGTAAAAAGTGTTCATATTTAGCCCTTAATTGAGCCGGAATTTCTCTCCCAGATAGATTTTACGGGCCTCGGGGTCCTCGGCCAGAAACTGTGATGTCCCCGATTTCAGGATTTTCCCGTCGCACATTATATAGGCCCGGCTGCAAATCGATAAGGTTTCCCGGACATTATGATCGGTTATCAAAACCCCCAGCCCCCGGGCGGTTAAACCCGAAATTATTTTCTGGATATCTTCAACCGCGATCGGATCGATTCCGGCAAAGGGTTCGTCCAGAAGGATGAATTTCGGTTCGGCGACCAGAGTCCGGGATATTTCGACCCGGCGCCTTTCACCCCCTGACAAGGAGTATGCTTTCTGCTTGCGCAGATGGGCTATGTCAAGCTGTTCCAGTAACATATCCAGTTTAATCTGGCGTTCTTTTCGGCTGAGCCGTTGCATCTGGAGAATCGCCATTATGTTTTCCTCAACCGTCAATTTTCGGAAAACCGAGGTTTCCTGGGGCAGGTATCCGATTCCCAGGCGGGCTCGGCGATACATAGCCATGTTCGTGATATTCTTATCGCCTATAAATACCCGCCCGGAATTGGGCCGGATAAAGCCGATAATCATATAGAATGTGGTGGTTTTACCCGCGCCGTTCGGTCCCAAAAGCCCTACTATCTCGCCCGGTTTTACCTCGACAGAGACACCGTCGACGACAGCCCTTTTCCTGTATTTCTTGACTAAATTGACCGAACTAAGACTGCTCATCTATATATAATATACGTTGGGCGAAAGTTAATACAACATCAAACTGCTTTTTAAGCATAATATTTGCTTAAGAAAAAGAAAAGTCCTATCTTTGCCGATAAGTGATTATTAACAAAAAGCTTCGGGGAGTAAAATGCAGCGAACTCTAATTGGTCTGGCGGTTCTGACAATCCTTTTTTGTGCCTGCTCGAAATTCGAAGAAAGCGACACCGGAAGATTCGAATACGGAATGGCGTTATTGAAGCAGGGGAAGGCCGACGATGCGGCCGAAATGTTTAAAGCCATCGATTCCCTATACCCCGGTTCGCCCTACGGCCGGTACGGGACGGCAGTTCTTCTGGAAAAGGAATATTTCGATATCGATGCCGCCGAAGCATTCCTGAGTCTCATGGATGATTTCCCCGATTTCCTTCCGGGTACGCGGTCATTCGTGGATCTGGCCGTCCGGCTGAGATGGTACGACCAGGCCCGGGAAGCGGTATTAAATGCCGCTGCCATAGGGCATGACCCGACCGATAACGCCATGTTGCTGGCGGAGGTTTCTCTTCGCACCGGGACGATTACCCGGGCAGGGCAGATTCTCGACAGCCTGATGGCAATCAATCCCGATTCCGATAATCTGGTCGTCTTGTATGCCGAATACCTGATGCACGCCGGGAGATTCCAGGAAGGACTGGGAGAAGCACGCGGAGTTGCCGCAAGATCGGCGGATAATAAGCACAATCTGATGAAAATCGGGAAGATATACGCCATGATTGGTCTGGCGGATTCGGCGGCGGTCTATTACAGCAAAGCTCTCGCGCTGGCATCGGACGACTATTATTTCAAAGCCGATCTGGCCCAGGCTTTCTGCGATATCGGGTACCTGCGGCAGTGTGATGATGTGATTTTGGAATTGGTTTCGATGTCCCCGGGCAACCACCGCGAGTATATTTTAAGACGAGACAAATCGCTGGCGGCGGGAGAACCGTTCGAGGCATTCCGGATCGCGATGAAAGAAGTCAACGATCATGATTCCTTCAGCGCGAAATTGAGTTACGGATATGCCTGTTCCAAAATCGGAGACATCCCCAATACCGAGCGCTTCTACGAGGTGGTCCAGGTTGCGGCGGTCCATGACAGCCTTCACGACCAAATCTACGACGACGTAACCCTCCGCATGATGGAAGCGATGCTGGAAATGAAAAACTGGACGGAAGCAGTGCTATTATACGGATCCTTCCGTGAGGGGCTGGAAAGGAACGCCCGCTCGCTGATACTTTTTGCGGATATTCACTTCTCGGGCAATCTGGATCAATATACCGAAGAATTCATTACGAACCTGATTCCGCTTATCGGGAACAGCGCCATGTACGACGCGCAACTTGGTGATGTCTATCGCCGGGCCGATTCGGTGGAGAAAGCGACGGAATACATCGACCGGGCCCTGCACCAGGATGCCTTGAATCAACTGGCGATTACATCCAAAGCGAAACTCCTGGAACAAACCAAAGACGCCAGGGCCGCGGCAGAATTCCTGAAAGGGCTGGATATCAATCGCAGCTCCCTTGACAGTGTTTATCCGAACGTTATTGCCGTATATGCAACGGCCGGAATGACCAATGACGCCGAGCAATTCATCAAGCAGATTATCGATCGGGGGCCCGGTGACGTCCGGAGGTATAAATCGGCCTTCGATTTCTATGCGTCTTTGGGTCAAAAAGACAAGATGGCTGGAATCGTAACCTTATGCCTGGAAAATAATATAAACTCTCGCGAAGCCGCGCAATTTGCGGGAAACTACTACCTCGCAAACAACCAGCCGGAACAAACCCTGCAGCTGGCCGAGTCGGTTCTCAGCAGAGAGCCCGACAAACAATCGGCATTATTGCTGAAGGGACAGGCTCTCGAGATGCAGGGGAAAAATGATCAGGCGATATCGATATATCGAAAGTTAATCGAAGAGGATAAACTGAACGGAGCCGCCTACGGTTATCTTGCACGGGTTCTTATCGAGACGGGAGGAGACGCCCGGGAAATCCAGTCCAACCTGTCGCAGGCGCTGAAATTCGATAATCGTCCCCTGCACTTCATTACCCAGGCGAAATTCCTGATTATGCAGGAAAAGTACAACGGCGCGGTGAATTCCATGGTCCTGGCAGCGAAACGCTTTCCCGAAAGCGCCGAAATTATGTACTATGCCGGTTTCGCTGCGAGTAAACAGGGGGACAAAGCGAAAGCCGGAGAATTCCTGAAAAAGGCGCTGTCGCTCGGGCTGAACGATTCGCTCAAAACCGAAGCCGAGAAGTTAATAAAGGGCCTATAAATATTTTAAAATAAAAAAAACGGCAGGCTTAAATGGCCTGCCGTTTTGATTTGTACGATATAATCAGCCTTTTCCGACCGAACCGAAAATCTTCATCTTTTCCATGATTACATCTCGCACCGCATCCCGTGCCGGACCGAGAATCTTGCGGGGATCGAATACTTCCGGTTTTTCCATAAGTATCTGCCGGACCGCCCCAACCCAGGTCAAACGAAGGTCGGTGTCGATGTTGACTTTATTGATGCCGAGCTTGATAGCTTCGCGGTATGCTTCATCCGGAACCCCTTTGGCTCCCGGGAGTTTCGCGCCGTACTTTTCTGCCTTCTCGATCATTTCCGGCTTGACCCCGGAAGCGCCGTGCAGCACCAGCGGGATGCCGGTTTTCTTCTTTATAGCCGCGATTCTATCCATCGCCAGTTTGGCTTCCGCTTTGAATTTGTAGGCTCCGTGACTGGTCCCGACTGCGACCGCCAGCGCATCCACGCCGGTCCGTCTCACGAATTCCTCGGCCTGGACCGGATCGGTCAGAATGGCATCCTTCTCGTCGACTTTGATATTATCTTCGATTCCGCCCAGTCTTCCCAGTTCGGCTTCGACCGCGATGTTTTTAGGATGAGCCATCTTAACGACTTCTTTGGTGATCCTGATATTTTCTTCGAAGCTTTCGTGGGAAGCATCGATCATCACCGAGGTAAAACCGCCGTCGATGCACTTTTTGGCGTCTTCTATTTTTTCGCCATGATCGAGGTGCAAGGCAACCGGCACCGACACTCGCGCCGCTCCGGTTCTGATGATATTTATGATATAATCGAATCCGCCGTATTTCAGGGCAGAGGTCGAGAGAGCCAGGATAGCAGGAGATTTCAATTCCTCGGCGGCATCCAGAGCCGACTGGACGAATTCCATATTGTTGACATTAAACTGGCCGATCGCGTAGTATTCTTTATTGGCCCGTTTGTACATATCGATTAAAGAAACAAGCGCCATAGTCCTTCTCCTTTATGAGACTTTCAAATCTTCTAACATTATCGGACGGAAAGGATATAGTTTAAGGGAGTATTTGGCAAGGGGATTAGAAGACTATTCGCGGATTTTGCCGGTCATGGGGACAAACCGCACCGGGATAACCGATTCCCGGACCAGGCCGGTATCGTCTTTGGTGGCGACCATCAAATCCTGGCCGTAGTCGCCGACCGGGATGACGATTTTCCCACCGATTTTAAGCTGTTCGATGAGAGGCTCCGGTATATGCGGAGCCGCCGCGGTGACGATTACTCCGTCGAACGGAGCCGCTTCGGGCCAGCCCTGGTAGCCGTCTCCGGCTCTAACCGCAATATTTCTATATCCGATGGAGTCGAGGATCTTTTTAGACCGTTCGGCCAAACCTTCCACGATTTCGATAGTATAAACCGAATCGACAATTTCGGCCAGGACCGCCGCCTGGTAACCGGAACCGGTCCCGATTTCGAGGATCTTCGATGAAGAATCCGGCCCAAGTAATTCGGTCATGATGGCAACGATATACGGTTGTGAGATGGTCTGGTCAAAACCGATCGGGAGGGGACCGTCGGTATAAGATTCCGAGCGATATTTTTCGGGAACAAAAAGATGGCGAGGCACCGTTCGCATGGCTTCAAGAACGTTCTTATCCTTGATACCCCGCCGGGCGATCTGATTTTCGACCATATTCTCGCGCAATTTTGCCCAGCGTTCTTCGGATGATTCCGATTGGGAGCCGCAGTTTCCGGAAAAGAATGACATCGATAATAATATAATGATGATTTTTAATTTGCCTGCCATTTTATATAACGGGCTTTTTAATTGCTAAAAGTTTTGCCATTTATTTGTTCGAGCCAGAGGCGAATTAACTGGCCGATTTTCTTTTCGATATTGGCCGGGATTTTGCCGGTCCTGAGAACATTCTGATAAATCAGAAGAGCCATTTTGGTTTCTTCGACGGTCAAGATTTCGCCGGTGTTGCGGACCAGGTTATCCCGGAATTTCAAAGTGATTTTGATCAGTTTCAAGATTACGCTCTTTTCCTCGGCGGAGACATCGCTCTCTTTGTGGAAAATGGAATTGAAAAAATCCTGAAGTTCTTCGCTGCTCATAATACCCGGTTTTTTTCTTGCGCCCTGTTTTTCATTATATTAAATAAAATTCCATGGAACAACTACAATCCTGGCTCGATGCGGCCAGCGGCTATGTCTGGGGCGTTCCTTTAATCGTCATTCTGGTCGGAACCGGAATTTTTCTAACGGTTCGCAACCGTTTGGTACAGTTACGAGGATTCAAGCATTCTTTCGAACTTATTTCGGGAAAATTCGACCGGCCGGAGCACGAAGGGGAGATTTCGCATTTTCAGGCGCTGTCGGCGGCTTTGTCGGCCACCATCGGAACCGGGAATATTACCGGAGTGGCCACCGCTATTGCCATTGGAGGGCCCGGAGCGCTCTTCTGGATGTGGGTGACCGCGGTTTTCGGCATGGCCGTCAAATATACTTCATGCACCCTGGCCGTGATGTACCGCCGAATCGATCCCGACGGCCATGTCCGGGGCGGACCGATGTATTTTATCGAACTGGGATTGGGGAAGAGATGGAAATTCCTGGCGGTGTTGTTCGCTTTCTTCACGGCGGTGGCGGCTCTTGGCATCGGCAACATGGTGCAGGCCAATTCCGTGGCGGACGGTCTGGTGGATTTCTTCGGCATCAAGGGGACCGAAGCAGGGATGTCGACCCGCTGGATAATCGGGATCTTCATCGCTATCATGGTCGGACTGGTGATTATCGGAGGCATCAAGCGGATCGGCCAAGTCGCCAGCAAATTGGTACCGTTCATGTGTGCGGTCTATGTTGTCTCCGCCTTAATTATTCTGGCTATTGCCTATGATAAGGTAATTCCGGCGTTCGGACTTGTTTTCGAAAGCGCCTTTAATCCCGTTTCGGCATCCGGGGGATTTGCCGGGGCGACGGTAATGATGATCATACAGCAGGGAGTCCGGCGAGGGCTGTTCTCGAATGAATCGGGGCTCGGCTCGGCGCCGATGGCTCACGCTGCCGCCAAAGTGAAAGAACCTGTCCGCGAAGGACTGGTCGCGATGATCGGGCCGTTCGTGGATACCCTGGTAATCTGCACCATGACCGGGCTGGTGATTATCGTGTCTGGGCAATGGAACAGTGGTCTTAATGGGACGCCGTTAAGCTCGGCCGCTTTCGATACGATTCTCCCCGGTTGGGGGAGTCACATGGTGTCGTTCGGGCTGGTGCTGTTCGCTTATTCGACCATAATCAGCTGGTCGTACTATGGTGAAAAGGGGATTGAGTACCTGTTAGGACGTCCGGCAGTGCTTCCATACAAAATTGTCTATTTGATTTTCATTCCGCTGGGAGCGGCCTTGAAGCTGGGAGTGGTCTGGAGTTTCGCCGATATCTGCAACGGGCTGATGGCGCTTCCTAATCTGATTGCCTTGATTGGCCTGTCCGGCGTTGTCGCGGTAGCGACAAAGAAGTACTTCAAAGAATACCGCGAAGGTTTCCATCACAATTGAGATAAGTTCTTAATCCCATTATAATTCATCCGTATTTCCCGCCGACGATTCAATTCGTTGATTAATCGGTCGATATATTTAATATCCAATCCACCCTGATCCGGGAGGTAGTATGCCGGTTTTTCAAGCGCAAGATAAGACCGTCGCGATTATTAATCAGAAATACGACGATTATAAGCGAATAATGAAAGAGGCCGCTTCGGCCTGGTTTGCGAGAAGGGGTTATTCAACCGATCCCAATAGTCGGTACTGCTTGGAATCGAAGAGAAAATGGAAGCAGAATATTATTCGCAGCGAAGTTGCGGACTATATTAATGAAATTATAAATAAATCTGCCGGACGTAATAGCTTCTCTCTTCACAAATATATTCATAATGGATTAAGCAGTCAGGCTATGGTAATTAACCTTTTCGGCCCTCTGGTTGTGGCTGAGAGATTCGATACGATACGGTCGGTATTGGTTTCGTCCGGAATCGAAATCGGGGACTTTATTGAAAACGCGGAATTCGAATACGCCGACCGGGATGTTTTCGATGAAAAAGGGAATCAGCCGACTTCAATCGATCTCGCGTTCAATCCGAAAAGCGGCGGCGTTTTCATGGAGGCCAAGTTTACCGAAACGGAGTTCGGCGGATGTTCCAGTTATTCTGCGAATAAATGTGATGGAAAAGTTCCGAACCCGACTAATTCCGATACCTGTTATCTAAACAAGCGGGGGCGCAGATATTGGGAATTATTAGATAAGTTCGGATTCCTCAAGATCGGGATGTTTCAAAATGAAAAATGCCCGCTTATTGAATACTATCAGTTTTTCAGAGAAGTCTTGTTTGCTCTGGAAAAGAATGGAAGTTTCGTTCTTCTGTACGATGACAGAAATCCGCACTTTAAAGCGTCGAATGAACGGGACGGATTAACTTCACGTTTGTGGCCCACATTAATAGACTCTGTTCCGGTTCAATATAAGAGCCGTGTTAGACGGATAAGCATAAGTCAGGTTTTAAAATCAATCGATGAGCTGCACGGACCGGAGCACTGGATTTCTGAATTCAGAGAGAAGTACGGCTTTACAGCGTAATAAAAACGGCGTCAGGAAAGTTTCCCGACGCCGTTTCGATTTTGCGAATAATATTTTCTACGACGATTCTTTAATCGCCGCGATTAAATCGAGAATCGCTTTCTTGCCGTCTCCGAAATACATCAGGTTGTTCTCGGCCGCAAAGAGCGGGTTCGGGATGCCCGCAAATCCCGGCGACAGCGAACGCTTGATGACCACCGAAGTCCTGGCCTTGTCGACGTCGATAATCGGCATTCCGGCAATCGGAGATTTCGGATCGGTTCGCGCCACGGGATTGACCACGTCGTTGGCTCCGAGCACAATCGCGACATCGACCGTCTGCATGGTCGGATTGATTTCATCCATTTCCTTGAGTTGATCGTACGGTATGTTCGCTTCCGCAAGGAGTACGTTCATGTGCCCCGGCATACGTCCGGCAACAGGATGAATGGCGAATTCCACTTCGATTCCTTTCGAAGTTAACAGGTTGGTCAGATCCCGCACGGCGTACTGAGCCTGTGAAACCGCCATGCCGTACCCCGGTACAATCACCACCCGTTGGGCGGTTTCAAGCATTATGGCCAGCTCTTCGGCCGAAGTCGATTTGACCGTCTTATAGACTTCGTCGGCGTCGGGAGTTTCAGACGTCGGCCCCATGACTCCGAAGAGAACGTTGGTCAGGGAGCGGTTCATGGCTTTGCACATGATGCGGGTCAGGATAATACCCGAAGCTCCAACCAGCGATCCGGATATAATCAGCACATTATTATCGATAACGAATCCGGTAGCGGCCGCCGCGATCCCGGAATATGAATTTAAAAGCGCAATCACGACCGGCATATCGGCTCCGCCGATGGAAAAGGTCAACAAGACCCCTACCACCCCGGCCACGCCGACCATCAGCCAGAACAAATTTAGATTTTCTGGGTGCATCACGACCATCACGGCCAGCACCACCGAAGCGATACCGAAAATGATCTTCATGATGTTCATGCCGGGGAAGCGGTCTTTCTTGTTCCAGAGAAGCAGCGCAATGAGGAACGCCGATACGGTCACGCCGATCGGGACCGGACCCCAGCCCTCTACGTAACCGAACCAGAGGCCGAGAAGTATCATGATCAGCGAAAAGCCGTACTTGATGACCTTCTGCCATGTGTGCAGTTTCCATTTGACCGCAAGGAATTCGGCCAGCTTGCCGAACGCGACATAGCTTCCGAAGAAAGTTATCGAACCGACAATACCCGAAGCCACGGTGGCGATTTTCATTTGCATATCGGCTTCATGCCCGGCAGCATGCATCAGGCTCGCAATTAGTGCCGCTCCCGCCACCAGCACCGAGGCGCCTCCGCCGAATCCGTTGAACAATCCCACCATTTCCGGCATGGCGGTCATTTTTACCTTCATGGCCGAGACCGCACCGATAACGGTCCCGATAGCCACACCTATGATGATGTACTGGTATTCCATATTGGCAATCAGAAGCGTCACTACCGTCGCGATCAGCATTCCGACTGCGGCTAGGCGATTGCCCCTGACCGCTGTGCGGGGATGAGCCAGCCCCTTGAGTCCGATGATAAAAAGGACCGAGGCCAGCAAGTATGCGAAATTTTCCATTTCCAAACTCAGCATGGCTTAGTCCTTCTTCTTAAACATTTTTAACATTCGGTCGGTAACGAGGAAACCTCCTACGACATTGATGGTGGCGAAAACCACCGCGACCGTCGCAAGGATTTTGGCTAGGTGCGGATTCCCGATTTCTCCGGCCAGGATGACCGCTCCGATGATGGTGATTCCCGATATGGCGTTCGATCCGGACATCAGCGGAGTGTGCAATGTAGGCGGTACTTTGGTAATGATTTCAAAGCCGACAAAGATGGCCAGAACAAAGACCGTCAACAGCATCAAGAATGATTCCATTTAATTCCGTCTCCTTTTCTCAGGCGTCTTTGGACAGGCCCATAATTTCTCTTACCTGCGGATTGACGATTTGCCCGTTATGTGTAATCAAGGTCCCGCTGGTGATTTCATCTTCAGTATTTATTTCTAGTTTTCCGTTTTTGACCAGGTGCAGAAGAAAAGTTGTTATGTTCCGAGCGTACATCTGGCTGGCATGGAACGGAACCGAGGACGGCAGGTTGTCCGTGCCGATTATGTAGACCCCGTTTACTTCGACTGTCTCGCCCGGCTTGGTCAGTTCGCAGTTGCCTCCCCGTTCTGCGGCAAGGTCGACAATCACCGATCCCGGCGACATGGCCTTGACCATATCGGCGGTTATCAGGATGGGAGCTTTCTTACCCGGAACCGCCGCGGTGGTGATGACGACATCGCTTTCCTTGATGACCTTAGCCATCAGTTCCCGCTGCTTGCGGTAGAATTCTTCGCCCATAGCCTTGGCGTATCCCCCCTTGTCTTCGGCGTTGCCGGCTTCCAGTTCCATTTCGACGAACTTGGCGCCGAGCGATTCCACCTGCTCTTTGACTGCGGGGCGGATGTCGTAACCCTTCACCACGCCTCCGAGTCGTTTCGCGGTGGCAATCGCCTGAAGGCCCGCGACGCCTGCTCCGATGACAAATACTCGCGCCGGAGCAATCGTCCCTGCCGCCGTCATGAACATGGGAAACATGCGGGGGAGTTTTTCCGCCGCCAGGAGGACCGCTTTGTAACCCGCAACGGTGGCCATAGATGAAAGAGCGTCCATCGACTGCGCCTTGGTAATGCGGGGCATCAGTTCCATCGAAAAAACGTTAACCCCTTTCTGGGCCAGTTCTTTAAGAGATTTATCGGGAGTCAGCGGTTCAAAAAAGGCGATGACGCTTTGGTTCTGCTTGAAAAGCCCCAGATCGCTCCGTCCGGCCTGCGTATTGGCCCCGACTCCACGGACCTGGAGGATAATATCGCACGACTCGAACAGCTCCTTGCGATCGCCGACAACCTCGGCGTTTTTACTTCTATAGTCATCATCGAGAATTCCGGCGGCTTTTCCGGCCCCGGCTTCCACTTTAACTTTGATACCCGCTTTGGTCAGTTTCGGTATGAGATCGGGAATAAGAGCGACCCGGCTTTCTCCGGGATAGGTTTCGCGAGGTATCCCGATTGTTAAGGGACGCGGATTGTCATTCATTTTAAATCGTCCCCCTTGAGATAATAACCGGCTTATACAATCGTTTTGGGATATTTAAGTCCCCAACAGACTTAGGCATCTTTACATACCTCCTGTTTTTTGCTCATATACGGCGATTTATTTAAATACGATAATTTTTTAAGTCCGTGCCTTAATCTGCTCTGGCGCTGAAAAAAAACGGAAATCTGATCGGAAATATATAATCAAGAAGTCCCTCATTCGCAATAGCCCATTTGTCCCGCTACCCCTATTTCGTTCTTGTAAACAGTTTCAAACAGAAACAGTTCCATGATTCTTAACGCCGGATCGAATGACGATGGATTTGGAAAGCCCTCTTTGGAGTGACCGCCCGCCATATATGCTGTTTTATTTTTAAACAAATTTCGCCGACCCGGGGACATTCTATAAAGGACGAAGATTAATGGACGAATTACGGCATAATGCTGTAATCATAATCAGCGGCGCAAGTTCAAAAAAAATGGGGGATAGCCGATATAGGAATTAATGGATTTATAGCTGTCGGCTGTTTTTACAGGCCGAAATTTTTGCACGTCTTTAACAATAGAGTATGAATACTATGGCGGATTTGGAAAAAATTATCGAAGAAATCACTGCCGATTTGGTTATGGTCGACCTGGAAGACCTGCCGGCATTATCACAAATTCATGAAAAATTCGAATCGCTCGCAAAATCGGATGTCGAAGGCGCCGGTGAAATCATTTCGGTCGCCAAAGGATGCGCGGAACTGCTCAAGAAAATTATCCTGAGTGAAATCCAGGATAAAAAAGCGGCCATGAAAGCCCTCAATGAGGCCGTCACCGTCATGCAGCAAGTTATCAGAGACGGGAAATCCCTGAAAGATTTTAAAGTCCCCGAGATTCTGGAAATTGGGAACGGTTCGGCAACAAAAGACAAAGGTGATTCCGGGAGTTCCAAAACGGCGGCGGAGTCGGTTGAAGAAGACATCCGTTATACCATGCATTTAACCGATGCCGACAGCAGCCTGATCGGAGAATTTATCACGGAGGCCCGCGAGCACTGCTCCAACGCCGAACAGATGCTGATGAATCTCGAAACCGGCGAAGATAAAGAAGGTTCAATCAATGCCATTTTCCGCAGTTTCCATACCATAAAGGGAGCGGCGGGATTTCTTGATTTGCAGCCGATAAACGTGGTTTCCCACGAATCCGAAACGCTCCTCGATATGGGCAGAAAAGGGACGGTAAAAATCGAAGGCCGGATTGCGGATGTCATTTTCGATTCCATCGATATTTTGCGTCAATTGCTGGAAGCGGTGGAAGATACCTTGTCATCGGGCGCAGAGTACGATGCCACCGAGCAAATTTCTCCGATACTCGGCAGGTTGAGACAGCTCATCTCCAATCCGGAAGCTTCCGATATTTCCGAACCTTCCGATCGCATCGGCGACAAGCTGATCGATATGGGGGTGACCAGTCAAAAGAAGATCGATGAAGCTCTCCGCAAAAAATCCAGCCCGGATGAAAAAATCGGCCAGACCCTGGTAAAGCAGCAGGTCGTCCCGGCCAAGGCCGTCGCCAAAGCTCTGCGGGAACAGCAGCAGGTCCGCAAGGAAAAACAGGCCGCAACGTCGGCGGTTAAAGAGATGGTCAAAATCGATACCGAGCGCCTGGATCGTATGGTCGATACCATCGGGGAACTGGTGATAGCCGAATCCATGGTGGGACAAAACGAGGAACTGCTGTCGAAAGCCTCTCATGAAATCACCCGCAATATTTCACATTTGAATAAAATTACGAGAGAACTCCAGGAAATGGGAATGGCCATGCGCCTGGTCCCGGTCAGAGGGACCTTCCAAAAACTGGCCAGGGCCGTGCGAGATTTAACCCGCAAATCCGGCAAGCAGGTTGAGCTGAATCTTTTCGGTGAAGATACCGAAGTCGACCGGAGTATCACGGATTTAATCGGCGATCCCCTCATGCATATGATTCGCAATGCCGTCGATCACGGCATAGAATCTCCGGATGATCGCGTCGGCTACGGCAAACCGGTGGTCGGAACCGTCACCCTGAAAGCTTATCATAAAGGCGGAAGTATCTACTTCGAAATAGAAGACGACGGGCACGGTTTAGATAAAGAAAAAATATACAAGAAGGCCGTGGAAAAAGGCTTGCTGGAACCGGGAAAGGAACTGACCGATACCGAAACGTACAGCATAATTTTAATGCCCGGTTTCTCGACCGCCCAGAAGGTCACCGACATTTCCGGACGGGGAGTCGGCATGGATGTCGTCAAAAAGAATATCGATGCCATGCGGGGAAATCTTGAAATCGATTCCGAACTCGGCCGCGGCACGAAATTCGTAATGAAACTCCCGCTGACTCTGGCCATTATCGACGGAATGCTGGTCGATATCGAAGATGAAAAGTACATTATTCCGACTCTTTCGGTCGTGGAATCGCTATCGCTGACTCAGGATATGATTTCCACCGTGACCAGCCGCGGCGAATTGATCAATCTCCGAGGGGAATTGCTCCCGTTGATAAGAGTCAATCGCCTGTTCGGTTTACCGGAAAAATCCGATGACGAAAACGCCGAACATACGGTGGTCGTTGTCGAGGATAACGCCCGCAAAATCGGACTGGTGGTCAACAAACTCCTGGGGCAACGCCAAACGGTTATTAAAAGCCTCGGTAAAACTTTTTCCCGGCAAAAATGGATTTCCGGCGGTGCGATTCTGTCGAACGGAAACATCGGATTGATTATCGACATCGGCGGAGTGATATCGCTTGCGGACGAACTAAAGCGTGAACTCTATGCCGATCGTTCGAAAAATCGTCTGAAAAAATACCTCAATAATAATGAACCTGAAACCATAACAGAAAATATTCCGGAAATCAGCAGGGCGGATCATGAAGCATCCGAAATGACCTCCGCAGAGGACAATCGTCTGAAAGATTTAAATGCCGCCTTAATCGGTGAAGAAACCGAAACCGCAGCTGAGCCGGTTAGTAGTAGTCACTGATCGATTGGAAGGGATAAAGATTTATGAATGATTTTCAAACCACCGCCGCGACGGTCGCAGAAACCGTCAGGGCCAAAGCGGGAAAATATCTGACCTTCCGTCTGGCTTCCGAAGAATACGGACTTGAAATCCTGAAAGTCCGCGAGATTATCGGTGTCATGGAGATCACTCATGTTCCCCGGACTCCGGAATATATTCGCGGTGTCATCAACCTCAGAGGCAAGGTGATTCCGGTCCTCGACCTGCGGACCAAATTCAATATGGAGAAGACGGAAAATACCGACGAAACCTGTATCGTGGTTGTCGATGTCAGCTCAACCGGAGAAACCATCCAGATGGGAATCCTGGTGGATGCCGTTTCCGAGGTGCTCGATATTCAGGATTCGCAAATCGAGGATGCTCCCGCGTTCGGGACCTCCGTCGACACCAAGTTTATCCTGGGTATGGGAAAGGTAAATAATGAAGTAAAAATCCTGCTCGATATAGATGAAGTTCTGACGACAGGGGAGTTCGCCATGTTGGAGGGCATGGCGGAATGAAAGAGAAAACACTTAACACGGTCCATACTATTAGAAGGAGATGGATTATGAAGAAGGTCACACTTCTGGCCGTTTTGACGGCTATCTTTGTTGTGGCGCTTGGTATGGCTGCGATGGCGGGTCCCTCGTTTAAGCCCAGCCTGTACGGTTATATCAAGCTGGACGGTTCTTACGATCAGAACCTGACCAGCCACGGTAATTTCGTCATGTGGGTACAGCAGCGCGAAAACGCTCAGGATGACGAGCAGTTCAACATGACCCATAAGCAGTCCCGTTTCGGATTCAACCTCAAGGGCGAAGGCTACGGCAACGTTAATGTCGGAGCTAAGGCTGAGGTCGATCTTTACGGCGCCGGCGGCGGCGAAAACAAAGCCGAGCTTCTCCTGCGCCATGCCTATTTCTGGGTCGAATCGAACGGGTTCAAACTCCTGGCGGGTCAAAACTGGGATATGGTCTCACCGCTGAATCCCTCGACCCTCAACTACGCGGTTCTCTGGGGCTGCGGTAACCTCGGTTATCGTCGTCCGCAGGTGTCGCTGTGGTACAACTTCCCGGCCGGGAACCAGTTCGATGTCACCATCGGAGCCGGTGCCTTCCGCAATATCGGCGATGACTTGATTTCCCTTTCTCTGGCCGCCGGCGGCGAAAGCGCCGATGGCGCCGATGACGGAACCGACAGCGGAATCCCGAATGCTCAGGGTATTTTCGACTGCAAATACAGCTGGGCCGAAAAGGGCTATTTCCAGTTCGGAGTCAGCGGGCTCTGGGGACAGCTGAAAGCTGAAACCGATGCCGGTAACAGCGCCGATTACGAAAGCTGGGCCTATGCCGGACACTTCCAACTGGCCTTCCCGCAGGGATTCGGCTTTTCCGGTGAATATTATACCGGGCAGAACACCGGCGGTTTCAACGGTGGAATCGGCCTGGCCAGCACCGTAGACGGTGTCGAAGCCAAGGGCGGCTGGGTTTCCGCATGGGCTCCGGTATCGCCGAAGTTCAAAGTCAGTGCCGGTTACGGTTTCGACGATCCTGAAGACAACGATATTGCCGACAATACCCGCGCTAAGAATACCTGTTACTATGGCAACATCGTTTATACCATCGTGCCCCAGGCTTCGGTGGGACTTGAAGTCGCTCAGTGGGAAACCGAATTTAAAGCGGCTGACGCGGCCAAGAACTTACGCGTACAATCGTCGTTCATGCTGAACTTCTAAGGGAACGATGAATCGACTTATTTGGTAATTTGATACTTGCGGATCCCGCTTAACGGCGGGATCCGTCGTTTATGAAATGGAGGGGGATTAGAATGAGTAAGCAAAACCCTGCAGGCGGTGCGACCGCAGAACAATTGAAAAGAAATCTTGCGGGAAAGTACCTCACTTTTCGCCTTTCGGCCGAAGAATACGGCCTGGAAATCCTCAAAGTCAGAGAAATAATCGGATTGATGGAAATTACCTCCGTTCCCCGGACACCCCATCATATCAGGGGCGTTATCAACCTCAGGGGCAAGGTAATTCCGGTAGTCGATCTGAAATGCAAGTTCGATATGGGGGATACCGAAGACACCGATGAAACCTGCGTGGTGGTTGTAGAAGCCGCCGGCGTGGATAGGGGGTCGACCCAGATGGGAATCCTGGTGGACGCCGTATCCGAAGTCCTCGATATCCAGGAAAGCCAGATCGAAGATGCCCCCGCCTTTGGTACCGGCGTGGATACTCACTTTATTCTCGGTATGGGCAAGGTAAATAATGCCGTTAAGATCCTTCTGGATATCGATGCCGTCCTGTCAAATACGGATATGGCCGTGATTGAAGGGATGGGAGATACCGCTGATGCCGAAGTCGAGAGCGAAGCGGCCGTCGTCTAAGCCTCGATCGAACCGGGAATCGGCGGACAATCCGGGGGCAGGTAAATTCGATTCGATTATGGGGCTTTGGCATCTTCGATTCAGTCCATTCATAAGGCCCGCATCGAATTATATGGTGAGATTATGCTTCATTTTGCCGATAAAATATATAGAAGAGAATTATGAAGAAGTAATACGGGATTGAGTTATGCAGGATCAGGCATCGAAATCATCGGACTCCGCGTCGCGGGTATTTAACATCAGCGTAAGCTCGGATTGTATGAGAGTTTTGCTGACCTGCCGTACGAATGATATCGATGCGGCTGCGGTCGTCGAAGAAATCAAACAGGAGATGACGCGGCTTAATATCAGGGCCAAATTCAACGAAGAAGCCCTGGCGAATTTCCTGAAACAAAGCAAGGAAAAAGGCGAAGACCTGAACGACTTCGTGCTCGCCAAAGGTATTCCCTCGATGCCGTCGATCGACGGCAAACTGGAATGGCAGGGGGATTATTTTAAAGAAGGATATTATATCGATCCCGAAACGAAAAGAATCGATTTCCATCGCAAAGTGGGGGATCCTACCATTGAAGAGGGGCAGTTAATCGTTAAAGTTTTCAAGTCCAAACGGGGAACCGACGGTATCGATGTATACGGTCGCGCGATGAAAGTACCGATTCCGAAAACCGTTACCGTTAACCCCGGAAACAATGTCGTCTGGGATGAAGAAGCACAGGGATACCGTGCCAAGAAATCGGGACGGGTCAGGTTTAAAGGGGTCACTCTGCACGTCGACGATACTTATGTCGCGCGTGAGGGAATCAACACCAACACCGGAAACGTCAAGCATCTCGGCTCCGTGGTCGTCAACGGCGATATCGATTCGGAATTCGCGATCGAAGCCAGCGGAAATATCGAAGTCCGCGGCCTGATTTATGCCAGCGATATAATTTGCGGAGGAAATCTCATCGCCAAGGAAGGCATTAACGAAAATCCCTCCAAAACCGTGGATGTCAAGGGGGACATCCTGGCGAAATACATCATGAACGCGAATATCAAGTGCGAAGGCCAGGTTATTGCGAACAAGGAAGTTTTTCAATCAGATGTCAAATGCCGCGGAGAAGTCCATTGCGAGAAAGGGCGAATGGTCGGCGGTGAAATAATGGCGACCAAGGGCATTTTCGTGGGCGAAGTCGGGTCGAAAGGAGACGCCAAAACGCTGCTTATTGCCGGTATCGATTATAGCGTAAAGGTGGCGCTGGAAACCAATACCAAGAAAATCGAAGACTTAAAATTGCAGATAAAAAAACTCAAGCCGATATACGTCAAACTGAAGGGGATGCGGCAATTCCTTAAACCGGAACAAGCTGAGGCCATGACCGAACTGGAATTCCAATTAAACGATAGCGAAACCGAAATAGTCGAACTCGACAAACAGAACAAGGAATTGCGCAAGGAATACTATTCCAACAAGGAAGCCAGGATAGTGATTTATGAAATGGCCTATCCCGGGACCATTTTGCGGGTGTTCGATTCGCAGTATATCATCGAAAACGCTTTGAAAGGTCCGATTGTGGCCGGGCTTGATCCCGTTACCGCGGAAATATTTCTGACGTCAGAACTTAAAGATATGGAGTAGTCTATCATGAAGGTCGAACACATCAATCCATTCATTGCTTCGGTGATCGAGACTTTTGAGAACATGCTGGCCTGCCAGGTAAAAGTCGGGAAGCCCATTGTCACCAGGGATGATGACGGTTCCGACGACATCATCGGGGTCATCGGGATGACCGGGACCTCGAAAGGTATCGTCGCCGTCAAGTTCCCGGTCCCGACCGCCTTGAAATCGGTGGGCAAAATGGTGGGGATGGAGTTCAAGAATATCGATCCCTCGATTATCGACGGCGTGGGAGAATTGATAAACATTATAGCAGGGAATGCCAAGGTCAAATTTCAGGGGCAAAGGATATCGCTATCTCTCCCGACCGTGGTAAGGGGCAATATGTACAAGTTGAACAATCTCACCGGCGCAGTATTTGTAACCTTGCCTTTTTCCAGTGAAGTTGGAGATTTCGAGCTTCTGGTCAGTTTCAAGACCGTCGAAAAGCCCGTCGACAAAAAGGAGGCTGCTCATGCAGGTGCTAATAGTTGATGATTCCCAGATAATGCGCAAGATAATAACCGGGGTCTTGAAAAAACTGAACGTTAATGAAATCCTGGAAGCGGTGAACGGTCAGGAAGCGGTCGATTCGGCTTCGAAGAATTCAAACGTCGGTTTGATTATGATGGACTGGAACATGCCGACCATGACCGGTCTTGACGCGGTGAAGAAAATCAGAGCCGCCGGAAACAAGGTCCCTATTATCATGTGTACGACGGAGGGTGAAAAGGAAAAGGTCCTCGAAGCTCTTAAAGCCGGGGCCAATGATTACCTCGTCAAGCCCTTTAATCCCAAAGACATACAGTCGAAGCTGGAAAAGTTCCTGGCAAAAGTCTGACGGACTTCTGTCGGGCCAAGGGGGTATTCGAACCGACCGAATAGATAAATATTTATGAAAGAATCCACTTTTCAAGGCATCCGTTCCCTCGTTTACGAAAGGAGCGGAATTTCTCTGGGCGCGAATAAACAAGCTTTGGTTCGCGCCCGAATCGCAAAAAGAATGCGCATGCTCAACCTGGATACTTATGAGGCATACCTCGATTATGTATCCAACGACGTCGATGGAGCGGAAGTCGAGTATATGCTTGATGTTATCTCGACCAATACTACGAATTTTTACCGCGAAGCGGCGCATTTCGATATGTTGAGAAATATCGTCCGAAATTGGGTATCCCAGAAAGTCCGGAAACTGAGGGTATGGTCGGCGGCGAGTTCTTCGGGTGAAGAGCCGTATACCCTGGCCATAGAACTTGCCGAAAGCATCGGTTCGGCACGGGTGGATGTCAAGATCCTGGCCACCGATCTGGCACCGTCGGTGCTTAAAGCCGCCATACTGGGGGAATACTCCGAAGATAAGTTAGAACCGGTTCCGCATAATCTGCTTTCCAAGTACTTCATAAAAGTGAAAGAAAAAAAAGGATCAGTATACAGGGTCAAGCAGGAATTGAAGGACATGATATTATTCCGGCAATTCAACCTTTCGGTGGTACCCTATCCGATGAAAAATCCTCTCGATATTATTTTTTGCCGGAACGTCATGATTTACTTCGACCGTGAGGTCCGCAAAAGACTGGTGAATGAATTCCGCCGCTTATTGAAACCCGGAGGTTATCTTTTCGTGGGGCACGCGGAAAGTATCACCGGGCTTTCCGACGGATTCAAATGTCTGAAACCGTCGGTGTATCTAAAGGAGTAGGCTGATGTCGCTGGTTGTGGTAGGTATATCCGAGGTCTACGTGTCGAAAAGCCTGCAGGACGTGATTATTACGTACTCACTGGGTTCGTGTATCGGAATCGCCGCGTACGATCCGGAGGCGAAAGTCGGCGGCATGATCCATTATATGCTGCCCCTTTCGAAAATTTCTCCGGACAAGGCGGCCAACAAGCCCGCGATGTTTGCGGATACCGGGGTACCGATGCTTTTAAAGGAATTATTTGCACGGGGAGCATCCAAAGATCGCCTTGTTATCAAGGTCGCCGGGGGATCGCAGCTGATGGATCAGAATAAGGTCTTCAATATCGGCGAACGGAATTATCTGGTATTAAGAAAAATACTTTGGAAAAATAACCTGCTTATAAAGAGCGAAGATGTCGGCGGCAACCTGTCGCGGACGCTGCGCCTTGAGCTGGAAACCGGTTTGACTACGGTCAAATCTTCACAGGGGGTACGGGAGTTATGAACGTGAAAGACCAAATCGTATCCAAGGTGTCGTCATTTCCGACTCTGCCGGCAATGGCCGGGAAACTTCTGAATCTGCTGAATAACCCTGAAATTTCCGGCTCAGAAATCGCCAGAGTGGTGCAATACGACCCGGCCCTAGCGGCCAATTTGATGAAAGCGGCCAATTCCGTCTACCTCGGCGTTGCCGCGCAAGTTCAATCCATTAACGAAGCCATTTTCAGGCTCGGTTCCAAGTGGATATTCCAGGTGGCGGTATCGTCGTTGATCTATTCCAATCTGCACAAGCCGGTCCGCGGTTATGACCTGTCCGGCGAAGAACTCTGGCGCCATTGCATTGCTGTCGCCACGATGTCGGATATCATGAGCCGTCAGCTGAAGATAAAAGACGTCGGCTTGGTATTCACCGGAGGACTTCTGCACGATATGGGAAAGATAATCATGGGCGAATTCGTGTCCGACAAATTCGATGATATTCTGAAACTGGTGGATGAAAAGCATATTTCATTCGAAGAAGCCGAACGGGAAATCCTCGGCATCGATCATGCCGAAATAGGCGGCATTATCGCAGAAAACTGGAAATTCCCGGTCAGCCTGATTTCATGCATACGATACCATCATGACCCCGATCTTTCTCCGGAAGCGGATCAGACCATCGATATCGTTCATATCGCCGATGCCCTCTGCCTGATGCAGGGGTACGGGGTCGGCCGCGATGGTATCAATTACAAGCCGTGCGAATCGGCCGTGGAACGGCTGGGATTGACCACGGCCATCATAGAACAGGCTACCAGCCAGCTGGTTACTTCTCTCGAAGAAGTCGATAACGCGCTAAAATCGTCACCTGCGCCGCAGGCGGTAGGGAGGTAGACATAAATGCCGTATAACGTATTGATAGTAGACGATTCCAAAACGATTCGTTCCATAATTATCAAGACGCTGAGGCTGACCAAGCTCGATATCGGAGAAATCTTCGAGGCTTCCAACGGGAAGGAAGGTCTCGAGTGTATCGAAAAGAACCGTGTCCATGTGATTCTCTCCGATCTCAACATGCCCGTTATGTCGGGCCTGGAAATGGTCGCCGCGATGGAAAAGGACGGAATCCTCAACGATATTCCGGTGATCGTGGTATCGACCGATGGATCCGCGACGCGAATCGAGGAATTGAAACGAAAAGGGGTAAAACATTATATCCGGAAGCCGTTTACGCCGGAGTCAATCGGAGATGCAATCGATAAGGTGTTGGGAGTAACGAAATGAGTAATCAGGATTTCAAGGAAATTACCCTTTCCACGGTGATGGAAGTTCTGGAACAGACCGCCTTTGTCTTTCCCGAACCGGGTGATATGCTCGAAGGTGTTTCGCTGGACAATATGGAATTCATAATGGTCAGTCTGAATTATACCGGCGATAAGCTGGGTCAGGTTATGATGATTATGGCTACCGAATTCTGCGCCGAAATCGCCGCGAACCTGCTCGGCGAGGAGGTCGACGAAACCTCACCGGACGACAATAACTTCGATTCCGCAAAAGAGATGCTGAATATCATATCGGGACAACTGCTCACCCGCGTTTACGGAGATACCGCTTTGTTCAGCCTTTCCGCACCGGAAGTGCAACAGCTTCAGAATGAAAAGCTGTTCGAGATCATCGATTCCAAGGATTATGCCCTGTGCATGGTCGATGAATACCCCGTTATAACCATATTCACTCCTGAGGAAAAGCTGTCCAATGAGCATCAAAGTGTTGGTCGTTGACGATTCCGCAGTCGTCAGAAAAATTTTCAGCGCCGAATTATCCAGCGATCCTGATATCGAAATAATCGGGACGGCTCCCGATCCCTTTATTGCACGGGATAAAATCCTGCAGCTCAAACCGGATGTCATTACCCTCGATATCGAAATGCCCCGTATGGACGGGTTGACCTTCCTGCGCAAATTGATGCAGCACTATCCTATCCCCACCATCGTCGTCTCCTCACTGACTCCCGAGGGGGGCGAATTGGCTATGGAAGCGCTCGATGCCGGAGCGGTAGATGTTATGTGCAAGCCGGGAGCATCCTATTCCGTAGGCGATATGGCCGTGGAATTAAAAGAGAAAATCAAAGCGGCCAGCCATGTCAATTTACAGAAAAGAATTAAAATGCCCCTGGGACCCCAGGAGGGAATTCCCAAAATAAAAACCGCTCTGACCAAAACGACCAATAAAGTCATTGCCATTGGAGCCTCGACCGGCGGGACTCAGGCCCTTCAGGTCCTGCTCAGTTCCTTTCCCCGCAATATTGCCGGAACGGTAATCGTCCAGCATATGCCGGAAAAATTCACCAAATCCTTCGCCGACCGGCTGAATCAGGTTTGCGAAATCGAGGTCAAAGAAGCCGCCGACGGCGACAGCGTCGTACCCGGAAGAGCCCTGATAGCTCCGGGAAATTACCACATGATGCTGAATCGTTCCGGGGCCAACTATTACGTCAACGTCAAACCGGGTCCGCTGGTGAGCCGCCACCGTCCCTCGGTAGAAGTCCTGTTCAAATCAGTGGCTAAATTTGCCGGAAGCAACGCCGTGGGAGTGATGCTAACAGGCATGGGAGGGGACGGTTCTCACGGGATGCTCGAAATGAAAGAAGCCGGAGCCTACAATATCGCCCAGGATGAAGAATCGTGCGTGGTGTTCGGGATGCCGAAAGAAGCCATAAAACTGGGAGGCGTTGACAAGGTCGAATCCCTCACCAAAATCACCGATGAAATTATCTCGCATTTGTGAGATGCAGCCAAAAAATTACGAAAGCGGCCAAATGGCCGCCTTTTTTTTATCTATATGCCGATGCCGTCGTTAAGGGCACAATTTTCATTTGCGCTTGTTTAATAGCTTATTAACAGCGTATTTAGGTACTATTGCTTGCGAAAGGCGGTGAAAAGTGACCGAATATAGAATAGAAAAAGATACCCTCGGAGAAGTCAAAGTCCCATCCAATGCTTACTACGGTGCGCAGACTCAGCGGGCATACGAGAATTTCAGGGTTAACGGAGTAAAATTCCAGCCGGAATTTATCAAAGCTCAGGCCATCATTAAGCGATCAGCCACACAGGTAAACAGCGAAAGCGGAAACCTCGATTCCAAAAAAGCGGAAGCTATCATCAAGGCCGCCGACGAAGTGCTGAACGGGGATTTCGACGATCAGTTCGTCCTCGATTATCTTCAGGCCGGAGCGGGGACTTCGCAGAATATGAACATCAATGAAGTCATCGCCAACCGCGCCAACGAAATTCTGGGCGGAACAAAGGGAAAATACGAACATATCCATCCCAACGATCATGTCAACATGGGGCAATCGACCAACGACACCATCCACACCGCCATACATATTTCCACTGTTGTCGATACATATGCGAGGCTCCTTCCGGCAATCGACCGCCTGCATCATGCCCTGCAGGAGAAGGAAAAAGAATTCGATAATATCGTCAAATGCGGACGAACCCATCTTCAGGATGCCGTCCCGATCCGCCTCGGTCAGGAATTCAGCGCCTTTGCCGATATGATGCGCCTGGCCAAAGAGCGAATCAGTCATTCCCTTGAAGCGGTAAAAGCTCTGCCAATCGGGGGTAGCGCCGTTGGAACCGGGCTGAACACTCCTCCGGGTTACCGCAAAAAAATGGCCGAATACATTTCCGAAGCGACCGGCCATGATTTCCGCATCGCCGATAATATGTTCGAAGCCATGAGCGCCCTCGACGGCGTGGTGGAATTCGGCGGCGCTTTGCGGACTTTGACGGTCAGCCTGAAAAAAATCGCGGATGATATCCGGCTGTTGGGTTCCGGCCCCCTGACCGGTATCATGGAATTGCAATTACCTCCGGTCCAGCCCGGTTCGTCCATTATGCCGGGGAAGGTCAACCCGGTCATGGCGGAAATGCTCAATATGGTCTGCTCCCAGGCGATCGGTTGCGATGCCTGCATCGTCCATGCCGCGCAGGGAAGTCAGTTGCAATTGAATGTCATGATGCCGGTCGTGGGATACAACCTGCTGCTCATGATTCAATCCCTGGCAGGGGGCATGGACTGCTTCACCGACCGCTGCATTAATGGCCTGAAGGCCGACGAAAAAATATGCGGTAGTAATGCCGAGCGGAGTACATCCCTGGCTACGGCTTTGAATCCTATCATCGGGTATAACAAGGCCGCGGAACTGGCCTATCGCGCCTATAAAGAACGCCGCTTTATCAGGGAACTTGCCGAAGAGACGGAAGTAGCGGACAAAAAGACGCTTGATAAAATCCTCGACCTGCATCGCTTGACCGTCAACCCCGACGACCGCGAATAATTTTCTTGGATGAAAACCAATCCGGAGCGTCTTTATTAAGGTGATTAAGACCGTTTAACTACCGATAATATTAAATGGCGACTTTGGGGAGGTTCTTATGCGGATGAAAACATTTGTCTCTGCCCTTATAATGTTCGGGCTTTTGATCTTGGGAGGATGTAACAGCCAGCCCGTCGAATCGCCCCCATCGGAAATGGTGATTCTCGACTATGGGCAGTCGGTGACTCTCCCGGATTCCGGTACAAAAATTACATTCGATTCCATTCTGGTCGAATCCAGATGTCCTATCGATGCTTTGATATTATGTATCTGGGAAGGCTTGGCGACCATTCAGGTATCGGTCGAAAGACCGGGCGAAAGCAAAGCTCAGGGTAATCTTACCATTGCCGGGTTTGTCGACCTCGATGGCGAAAACCCCTATCCGTATGGAATAATCGACGGCTATAAAATAGGTCTAAGGCAATTGCTACCGTATCCCAATATAGATTCCGCCGTTACTCCGGCTTCGTATAAAGCCTGGCTCGAAGTGATCGAGGATGGGGATAGATATCCTTATCCCGTTATGTTCGTGGGTAACCCCATGGCGATCGCGGAAGCCCCTTATACCGTTAACGATTTTGCCATTACGAATTATATTGCCGATATAAATGTCAGCTACGGCGGAGGCTGCACCGATCACGACTTATACCTGTATATGTCCCCCGTGGCGTTTGAAAAGTCCTTGCCGGCTCAGGCCGATTTGTATATTCAGCATTTCGATTATGGGGATAATTGCGAAGCCCTGATTACCCGGCCATTGACTTACGATCTGGAGCCGATTGCCGATTTTTATACCGATACCTTTGGTATCGGAGGGGACATAATCCTCAATCTTTACGAGTGGGACGGCGATGAATTCACCAAGGCCGCCAGCGCTACGATGCGGGTAGATCGTTTCCTGCCGGACTAAATTAAAATATCCGTAAATATTCCGGCCCGAAAGGTTGTCCTTTCGGGCCCTTTTTTTTATATTAGACTTCCTTTCGACGGAATGAAAATAAAGTCGATTCAGATTTAAATTAACAGGGAGAAACTAATGATTAACAAAGTCGGAATAGTTGGATGCGGCCAGATGGGATCCGGAATCGTCCAGGTTACCGCCGCCGCCGGATTTTCCGTGGTGGCTAACGAAGCCACCGATGAGCTTCTCGATAAGGGAATATCCGCAATCGAAAAAAGACTGGACAAGGCGATTGAAAAAGGAAAGATGGATGCCGCCGCCAAAGCTAAACTCCTGGCGAACATTTCCCGGACAGTGGAGCTGGAGGAGATGAAAGACTGCGATTTGATCATCGAGGCCATTACCGAAGATATCGTCGCCAAGAAAGAGGTCTTCAAAGACCTCGACAAAATCTGCAAAAAAGAGACAATTTTCGCTTCGAATACCTCGTCCATTCCTATCGGCGATCTCGCCGCCGTAACCGGACGCCGCGACCGCTTTGTGGGACTGCATTTCTTTAATCCGGTTCCGGTTATGAAGCTGGTCGAAGTCGTCAGGACCCTGGATACTTCTGAAGAATGCTTTAAGGCCGCTTTCGAATTCGCCGGCAAGGTTGGAAAAGCACCGGTTTCGGCCAAGGATACTCCGGGGTTTATCGTCAATGTCCTTCTGATTCCTTATCTTCTCGATGCTATCCGCCAGTACGAAAATGGACTTGCTACGCGTGAGGATATCGACAATGCCATGATGCTCGGTTGCGGGCATCCCATGGGACCCCTAACCCTGACCGATTTCATCGGGCTCGACACCACTCTCTTCATCGCCGATATTTTCTTCGATGAATTCAAGGACCATCATTACGCCGCTCCGCCGCTTCTGCGCCGGATGGTGGCCGCAGGATATCTCGGGAAAAAGAGCGGTCGTGGTTTCTACGATTACAGAAAATAAATCTTAAGGAGACGAAAAATGGATTTCAAGAATATACACGTGAAACGGGAAGGCGCCGTCGCGGTCGTCACGATCGACCGCGAAAAGGCCCTTAACGCGCTTAATGCCGAAACCATTGCCGAATTGCAGCAGTTTTTCCGCAGTCACTGGACCGATAGAGAACTGCACTGCGTGGTTATTACCGGAGCGGGACCAAAGGCGTTCGTGGCCGGGGCCGATATTAAGGAGCTTTCGGAACTGGATGTCCGCGGCGCCACCGATACCTCGATGCGCGGCCTGTATCTGATGAAATCGATCGAAAACTTCCCCTGCCCGGTGATTGCCGCTATCAACGGCTTTGCCCTTGGAGGCGGATGCGAACTGGCTTTGGCCTGCGATTTTCGGCTCGCTTCGGAAAACGCCAAACTGGGTCAGCCGGAAATCAACCTCGGAATTATCCCCGGTTACGGCGGCACGCAGAGGCTGGCGCGGCTGGTCGGTCGCGGTAAGGCCAAAGAGCTTATTTTCACCGGCGATATGGTCGACGCCAAAGAGGCGCATCGCATCGGCCTGGTCGATGAGGTTTATCCCGGCGACCAGCTTATGGATAAAGCGATGGAACTGGCCAATAAAATCGCCGCGAAAGGGCCGATCGCCATGGCCGCGGCCAAAGAACTGATTAACCGCGGACTTGATGTGAATCTTTCCGCAGGCTGTGATCTGGAAAAAGTGAATTTCGGAACCGTATTGGCCACAGCCGATTCCAAAGAGGGCCTTAAGGCCTTTATGGAAAAGAGGAAACCGGAATTCAAAGGAGAGTGATTCGGTCGCGATTCTTTAAGAAAGGCAGGAAATTTCCTGCCTTTTTTATTTCGATTCATGCGCAATTAAATATTGAATGTTTTATATTATACTATGCTGTGGAAGGTAATAGCGGTCCTTGGGGCGCTTCTGATATTTCCTGCCCGGCCAGCATCCGGAAGTGATTTCAAAAAGGCGGTCGAAAATCTTGCCGATTATTCATTCGATTCCGCGGCTGTCGCTCATGTGAGCGATTTCGAACTGAATCTCCCGTACGGCATGGCGAATTTCAAAGAAGGGAAATTTTATTTCTGTGCTTTCATCGACGACGAGCCGACCGCGATGTACTTCGACGGCATAGGAACTTTTTATTATTACCCCCCCGATGAAATCGAAATCCAGCAGGTACGCAGATTCTATGATGAAGACACACTGAATCTGCATTTTGACCGGGCGTATTTCGCCTTTGCGGATATCAAGGCCTGGTTCGATTCCCTGCCGAAAACGGAATCATTTAACAAGCCTAAGTACCGTACCAGGACTTCCTGGGAACAGATGATAGGTATTCCGGATAACGCCTTTAAGTACGATCTGCCTCTTAATATTGTTCAGGCCAGGTTTGACGGTCAAAAAAGGTTCCTCTGGGCCGATTTCGCCGACGGCAAATTCAATCACACGGTTTATCATTTCGATCCGTACGATAATGAGGAAATTTCATTATTTAAGTATTCTCCGGAATTCATATCCCCGCAATTGGTGTCCTCGTACCCTGCGGACGAACCGGATTGGAAAAAAGAAATAAAACGGCGCTGCGATTTATTCCGCTATGACTTCGATCTCGAACTCTCCACCTATGCCAGGTCCGACATTTCCTGTAAAATGTCTCTCGAAGTCGAACAGGATTCTTTGAAGACGGTCGATTTCGCATTCCCTGATAACTACAAGATCGATCGTATTTGGGGAGATGTCCTCGACAGCCTTTCGTTTTTCAAAAAGAAAGACCGGCCCGGGCTGATGATCGAATTATCCCGGGTTTTCCATAAAGGCGATACCGTAACGGTCGGCTTGGATTACCGCACCAATCTTTTTTACCATTTTATCCGATTCGGAGTGGTCCAGAAACGTCTGACCCGCTGGTATCCATATCAGGGATACCGCCAGCTTTCGGACTATTCCATGAGGTATTCTCTGGATAAAGGCTACCGCTTTATTTCGGTCGGCGACCTCGTTTCC